>Ga0209056_10000714_pt1 | contig 36739 bp, 36 predicted proteins | sample GraSoiAngelo_114_FD_185876 | JGI IMG/M metagenome (GOLD analysis project Ga0209056, IMG submission 185876) | Grasslands soil microbial communities from the Angelo Coastal Reserve, California, USA - 14_0903_13_40cm (SPAdes) (version 2) | ecosystem: Environmental > Terrestrial > Soil > Grasslands... | reverse complement strand
CGTCGCGGCGAGCCACCGGTGCCGGTCGTCGATCCAATGGCGTAGCCGGAGGCCGGCTGCGGCCAGATCGGCGAGCGTCTCGTCGTCATTCAACACATACCGGCCGTCGATGCGGATTCGCCATTTCCCACGGTCGCCGCCGTCGTATTCGACGGACTGCGAGATGAGCGGACCTTCACGTCGGACGTCGGTCACGCGGATGGTGATGCCAGCGAACTCCCTCTCGGTCGGCCGCGGATCCACTCCGATCTCCGGGTCGTACCGTTCGATGAGCACCACGCCATTGGGCGCGACGTGTCGTCGGCATGCTGCGAGAAGCGCGAGGCGGCCGGTCTGATCCGGTCGATTGATGAGCGTGCTCATGAGGAGCACCACCCCGAATGTCCGGCCCAGGTCGAGATCCTCGATCCGCGACAGGACCGTCTCGGCGCCTTCGATCTCGTCAAGCATCCGCTCGTCGAAATCGACGGCGGTGACGCGATGTCCCAGCTTGATGAGCGCGTGCGTGATTCGGCCCGTGCCGCACCCGAGGTCGAGGATCGTCGCGTCTTCGGGAGCTTCCTGGTGGATGAGCTCGGGCTCGCCCGCGGGCTCGAGGATCCGGCAGAGGTCGAAGGGCGCGCCCGGGTCGCGCACGAACCCAGTGTGCGTCGAGGGAGGATGCGACCGTTCTAGGCTGCGCTCCGGACCATCGAGACGAGGAGGTCGGGCGTGACACGCTGGGCGCGGCTCACGATGGCGCCCTGGTCATCAAGGACGCGGTAGCCGTTCGCGAGCGGCGTCACGTTGTCGGGGACGATCGTACGGACGAGGTCGCCCTGCTCGTCGAAGACGAGGTAGCTCGGTGTGTACCGCGCGCCGTACGCGTCGCCGATCGTGCTCCCGGCCTTGGTCGGCAGCTCGAGTCGAACGAAGCGCGCGGCACCGCCCAGGCTCGTCGTGGCGAGCTTGATGGCCTGCCGGTTCGACATGCAGATGAGGCAGAAGTTCGAATAGAGCTCGACCACGACCGGGCGTCCCCCGCGGAGCGCTCGATCGAGCTCCTCCTGCGAGCGAATGTCCGAACGACCGGGACGCAGCGCGAGCCAGACGCCGCCGAGGACCGCGAGGTCGAGCGCGAAAGTGACCAGCACGGCGGGCAGCGCGGCGGCGCCGACCGGAGCGAGCGTTATGGCCACACCGATGACGGTCGGAACGAAGACGGCGGCGACGACGATCAGGAAGCTGTAGTGGTTGAGGGTCCTCAGCGGTGAAACTCCTCGTGGATGAGACGGACCGCCTTCTCGCGATCCTTCTCCAGCACCACGAGCGAGATGTTGAGCTCACTGGAGCCCTGCGCGATCGCCACCACGTTCACGCCGGCCTTGCCGAGCGCGCTGAACACACGGGCCGCGACGCCGGGCGTCCCGCGCATCCCCTCCCCCACCGCGGCCACGATCGCCACGGGCCGCTCCACGTCGATCTTCTCGACATCGTGGCGGCGCAGCTCCGCGTTGAACATCCTCTCGAGGGAGGCCTTGAGCCGCTCGGTGGCGTCGTCGGGAACGACGAGGCAGATCGAGTTCTCACTCGAGGACTGGCTAATCATCATCACCGACACCCGCTCCGCGGCAGTCGTGTCAAACACCCGGGCGGCGAAGCCGGGGACCCCGCTCATGCCCGCACCCTGCACCGTGATCAGGCCCAGGCCGCCCAGTGAGGTCGTCGCTTTCACGACGCTCCCGTCCTGCGACGTGTCGTGGGTGATGGTCGTTCCCGCATCGGAGGGCGCGAAGGTGTTCAGGATGCGTACGGGGATGCCGGCCTCGACCGCGGGGAGCACCGTGCGCGGGTGGATGACCTTCGCGCCGAAGTAGCTGAGCTCCGCAGCCTCCGCGTATGAGATCGTCGCGAGCGGCTTCGCACTCTTCACAAAGCGCGGGTCCGCGCTCATCAAGCCGCTCACGTCGGTGTAGATGCGAAGCTCGTTCGCGTTCGTGACCGCGGCGAGGACGGCCGCGGAATAATCCGAGCCGCCGCGGCCCAGCGTGGTCGTCACACCGTCGGCCGTTGAGCCGATGAACCCGGTCACGACGGGGACGACACCGTAATCGAGCCGGGAATCGAGCTCCTTCGACGCGCGTGCCCGCGTCTCCTCGAGGATCGGGTTGGCGTGGCCGAACGCGTCATCGGTGATGATGAGCCCTTCCGCCGACAGTGCCTCGGCCTTCGTTCCCTTGTGCTCGAGCACCGCCGCCACGACCGGCGCGGAGACCCGCTCGCCGTACGAGACGATCGCGTCGAGCGTGCGTGGGGTGCACTCGCGCAGGATGGCGACGCTCTGGAGGAGCGCGTCGGTCCGCTCGGTCAGATCGGCGATCTCCTTGAGCACGTCCGCGGATTCGAAACCGAGCGCGTCGGCGATCAGGTTCCGGTGTGCCGCGGAGAGTGCCTGAAGGGTGTCCTGCGCGCTCTGCGCATCGCCGCCCTCCGACGCCCGAGCCGCGCCGATCAATGCATCGGTCGTCCCAGCCGTCGCTGACACGACGACTATGCGCTCGCCCTTGGTGGCCTTCACGATCTCGGCGACGCGCAGCAGAGCGGCCGGCGACGCCACCGAAGTGCCGCCGAACTTCAGGACGGTGCGCGTCACGGGCCGCGCCGCGCGATCTGGATCACGTCGCCGAGTATCGCCGACGCGGTGGCATCTCCCCCGGCGCCGGGCCCGCTCCAGACGAGTCGCGGGACGAGGTCGCCCTCGAGCGTGATCACGTTCGTCGGACCCGTGGCCTGCCCCTCGAGCGAATCCGCGGCGACCTCTTCGGGCCCGACTCGGGCCTTTGTGGCGCGCTCGCCGAAATCGGCTACGGCGAGATACCGGATGCGCGCGCCGCGCGCGGCAGCCCCGGTGAGCTCCGACGCGGGAATGCCACGCAAGCTCGCCCGCCGCACGTTGTCCGGATGAAAGTGCCGGCCCTCGAGGATCGAGATCAGGATCGCGAGCTTGTACGCCGCGTCATGCCCGTCGACATCGTTGGTCGGATCGGCCTCCGCGTAGCCGGCTGCCGTGGCCTCGGCGAGCGCCTCATCGAACGACTTGCCGTTCTCCATGCGCGAGCAGATGTAGGTGGTCGTCCCGTTCAGCAGTCCGCGGAGCACGCGCGGCCGCACCGCCCCGAGGCCCCGCATCCCTGCGATCACCGGCACCGCGGCGGCGACGGCGGCCTCGAAGCGCAGCTCGCGCTTTGCCAGGCGCGCGGACTCGTGCACCGCATTCCACTCCTTCGCGACGAGCTCCTTGTTCGCCGTGACCACATGCTTTCGGCGCTCGAAGGATCCGAGCACGAGCTCGCGCGCGGGATCAGTGCCGCCGATGACCTCGACGACGATCGCGACATCGGGATCGTCGAGGATCGCGTGTGGATCGGTCGTGACCGGGACGTCGCCGGCGTCGCGTGGGCGCTTGGGATCACGGACCGCCGCGGCGACGAGCCTGACCGGCCGGCCCGCCGCCGCGTCGATGCGCCGCGACCTGTCGGCGAAGGCGCGCGCGACCGCGGAGCCGACGGTCCCAAGCCCCAGCAGGCCGACGCCGAGCGCCTTTTCGCTCATGGTCGGAGGGGCCGTCCCCAGACGACGCTCCCCGCGACCGGAAAGGCCACGCGATCGACGCCAAGGCTCGCGAAAAGCGCACGGACCTCGGCGGCGAACGCGGCCGTTCGCTCGCCAAGCGTCACCCGTGAGAGCGAGCTGGTGCTTTGCAGCGCGCGGATGAAACCCTCGATGGACTGCTCGAAGGGAATGGTGGAGGTGCGCTGGAATCCATGGCGCTCGAACAGACCGCGCCGTTGGAGGTCCTCGAAAATATCGAGAAAGGCTTTAGGGCCCCTGGACGAGAACCGCTCGAAGATGCTGATGAGCTTGTCACGCCACGCGGGCGGGTATTCCCATTCGATGTCGAGCGCCGCGAGCCGGCCGCCCGGGGCGAGCGCGTCGTGGAAGCGACGCATGACGACACCGTGATCCATCCAATGAAGGCTCTGGCCCGTGGTGATGAGACCGTACGGCGGTTCGAGCGGTGCCGTCTCGGCCGGCCCGACGATCCAACGGATCCGCGGGTCGCCGCCGCCCAGGAGCCGCCGACCTTCTTCGATCATGGCCTCCGAGGGGTCGACCGCGTCGACGCGGGACGCGAGTTCGGTCAGGTGTCGCGTCAGAGCACCCGTCCCGCATCCCGCGTCGAGGATCGTGTGCGGCTCGACGATCAGGCGCCGGAGGATCTCGAAGACCGGCGGCGGGTACGGCGCCCGGTAGCGGTACAAGCGGGCGACGTCGGGCTCTGCCCAGACTCTCGAGAGCGCGAGTCGTGTCTCGACGCTCACTCCATCGCCTTCTCAAGGAGGTCGAGGGCCGCGCCCACCGACGCGAGGCGGTTCCCTTCGCGGTCGTACGGCCACTGATGCTTCTTCACAGCGCTATAGACATCGCTGTCGACGGCGATGTACGTGAGCCCGACCGGTTTGCCCGGCGTAGCCCCACCCGGTCCGGCTATGCCTGTGACCCCGAGGCCGATCGTCGCGTTCAGGCGCGAGCGGGCGCCGCGCGCGAGGGCGCCGGCGACCACAGACGAGACCGCACCGTGGCCGTGGATGAGGTCCGGCGCGACGTCGGCGTAGATCGTCTTGGCCTCGTTGGAGTACACGACCGCGCCGCCTTTGAAGTCCTCGCTCGAACCGCTGTGCGCGGTGAGAACGCTCGCGAGCAGCCCGCCGGTGCAGGACTCCGCGGCGGCGATCGTCAACTTGCGGCGGCGCAGGCGCGTCTGCAGGGGCTTCATGCGCTCCTCCAGCTCGGCCAGGGTCGGCGCCCGCTTAGGCGGCACGACGTACGAGCATGACGCCTGAGAGCACCGTGAGTAGGACGGCGGCGGCGAGCAGCGAGGCAGCGGCCGCCGCGAGCCCGGCTGACGGCCACGCCAGGCTCGCCAGCAGCGCGGCCGCGGCGGTCGCCTGCAGGACCGTCTTCGCCTTGCCGTCCGCGCTGGCGGCGAGGCCGGGCGAGCGCACTCGGACCTCGACCGCGATGAGCTCGCGTGCGACCACGATGGCGACGGCCCAGGCCGGCGCCGCTCCGTATACGGCGAGCGCCCCGAGCGTGCCCGCGATAAGGATCTTGTCCGCGAGTGGGTCGAGGAATGTCCCGAGCGCGGTCACTTCATGCCGCCGCCGGGCGAGCGGTCCGTCCACGAGGTCGCTGCTGGACGCAAGCGAAAAGACGGCCAGCGCGGGCGCTGGGTGGCCGAACGCGATCAGCCACACGACAGGCGCGACGAGGGCGGCGCGGATCATCGAGATGGCGTTCGGCAGCGTCACTGCGCGACGAAGACGCGCTCCACGACCTCTCCTTGGCGTCCGAGGCTCGCGATCAGCTGCCCGTTGTAGATGACCTGCGTATTCGCGGCGTTGCCGCTCTTGATGCGCACCTCTTTGCCGGTGAAGACCGCGGTCTCTCCGGGGTGGTAGACGCGGCCGGTGCCCTGAACGTTGGTCCCGTCGACCGTCGCGAGGATCCAGGCGTCGCCGCCGTTCACGAACACGTTCACCACGGCCGCGGTGTACGCGACGACGACGTTGCGCGTCTCCTCGACCGTCCCGCCCGCACTGTTGCGAGCGACGACCCGGAACGACTGCGGACCCGCTGGAAGGTAATAGCGCGCCGTCCATGTGCCGTCCGGATTCACGCTTACCGGGATGTTGTTCACTTGGAGGCTCGTCACGCTGCGATCGACGCGGCCGCTCACAGGCACGAACGTGTTGGTGAACGTGGCGCCGCTCGCGGGCTGCTCGATGGCGAGGATCGGCGGGCTGGTGATCCCGGTGGCCGGCGCCTGGTACTGGATGGTGCGGCTGACCCGGTTCGTCTTACCGGCGGCGTCCAGCACCTCGATCACCACGTGGTTCGAGCCAGGCTTGAGCCCGACGGTCGCGCTGAAGCTGCCGTCGGAGGCCGGGCGGATGTCGCCGAAGACATCCGGGCCGGGGAATACGTTCACGGTGATGCGTCCGTCGGGGACGGTGATGCCGCGGACTGCGAGCTCTGCGCTCGCGGCGAGCCCGTCGCTCGCCGGGTCGGTGATCTCGAGGCGCGGGAGCGTCGCGAACGTTGTGAGCTGGTAATAGATGTAGCCGCCGAAGAGGCCGACACCGGCCAGGATGATGACCGGCAGGAGGACCACCGGCCGAAAGACGAGGCTGCGGCGCGCGATCGGCCGGTACGGCTTGAACGTGCGCGTCTGCAAGGGCTCCGCCGGACGCCCGCTCTCGTGGTGGTACAGCATCACGAGCTCGTCCGTCTCGAGGTCGAGGTACTCCGCGTAATTGCGCAGGAAGCCGCGCGTGTACACCGGTCCCGGGAGCGACTGGTAATCGCCGTCCTCGAGCGCCTTCAGGAACTTCTCGCGTATCCGCGTGTCGCCCGCGGCCTGCTCGAGCGTGATGCCTTTGCGCTCGCGCTGTGCGCGGAGCTGCTCGCCGAGCCTGCTCATCCCCGGTCAGGGGGACTCTGCCCCCGTCGTTCGTCCTCATGAGTGCGATCCCCGCCCTCCCTCGTCCTCGCTAGCCCGTAGACGTCGCGCATCTTCCCTGGACCCTGGGAGGGACCGATGATGCCGTTGCGTTCCATGACGTCGATGAGCCGGCCGGCACGCGCGAAGCCGATCGTCATCTTCCGCTGGAGCATCGACACGGACGCCTGGCCCGCGCGCTGGACGATGTCGATGGCCTCCTCGTAGCGGTTGTCGTCGATGTCGTCACCGTCGTCGTCACGCGCCTGCGCGCGCTCCCTGTCCTCGACGATGGACATGTCATATCGCGGGTCGCGTTGCTGCTTCCAATGGCGGATGACGAGCTCGATCTCGCCGTCCGACACGAAGGCGCCCTGCGCCCGGACGGGCTTCGCCGAGTCGGGGGCCATCCAGAGCATGTCGCCGCGGCCGAGGAGCTTCTCCGCGCCGGTCATATCAATGATCGTGCGGGAATCGACGGCCGACGCGGTAGCAAACGCGATGCGAGCAGGGATATTCGCCTTGATGAGGCCGGTGATGACGTCGACCGACGGCCGCTGCGTCCCAACCACGAGGTGGATGCCCGTCGCCCTGGCCAGCTGCGCGATCCGGGTGATCTGTTTCTCGACTTGAATCGGTGCCTGGAGCATCAGATCCGCGAGCTCGTCGATGATCAGGACGATGTACGGGACCCGGTCGCTGCCCGCCTGTTTCTCGTTGTACGTGGCGATGTTGCGGGCACCGGTGCGCGCGAAGAGCCGATAGCGCCGGTCCATCTCGCTCGTCGTCCAGTAGAGCGCGTTGAGGATCGGGCCGGCGTCGTGGATGACGGGGACCACGAGGTGCGGGACGCCGTTGAACCCGGGGAAATCCACCCGCTTGAGGTCGCCGATGAGAATGCGGACCTCGTCCGGGGTGGACTGCATCAGCAGGCTCGTGAGGATCGAGCCGATGCAGACGCTCTTCCCGGATCCGGTCTGCCCCGCGATGAGCAGGTGCGGCAGCTTCGCCAGGTCCGTGACTATGGCCGCGCCGGCTACGTCCTTGCCGAGCGCGACGGTCAGCTTCGACGGTGATCCTTTGAACTCGGCGCTCTCCGCGACGTCGCGCAGCGAGACCAAACCGATCGCCATGTTGGGAATCTCGATGCCGACGACGCTCTTCCCAGGGATCGGCGCCTCGATGCGGAGCGTGCGCGCCGCGAGCGCGAGCGCGAGGTCGTCCGCGAGCGCCTCGATGCGCGACACCTTCACGCCCGCGGCGGGTTTGAGCTCGTAGCGCGTGACCACAGGTCCGACGCTCACCTCGACGACCGCGGCGCTGATGTCAAAGTTCGCGAGCGTCTCCTCGATCACGCGCTTGTTGCGCATGACCTCGTCCTTCCCCGAGCGCGCGGCCGAGCCCTCGGCAAGCAGATCGATCGCCGGAAGGACCCACGGCCTCTCGGGAGGATCGGCGTGGAGAACGCCTTCGGCTGCGACTGCGGCCGAGGGAAGACCGGCGATAGAAGGAGCGACGGATGAGCCCAGCGGCTCGCGTAGAGCGGGTTTCGGAGGCTGCGCCGCCTCCTGGGGGGCTTCCGGAGCGGCGAACAGAGGCGCCTCATGATGCTGCTTCTGCTCCGGCAGGTTGATGCGGAGCCCCCGCGGCTCCTCCTCATCCTCGTCATCGGTGACGCGATCGAAGCTCGTTGCCGTGCCACCGGGGATCAAGGTGCCAGGACGGAGCGCAGCGATGGCCTGACGTTGGCGCCAGGCTGGGCGGAGCATGTCCGCGATCGTCCGGTTCGCCGCGATGACGAGACCGACGAGAAGGATCGCGCCAAGCGCGACCGGCGCGCCGATTTGCCCGAAGAGCGCCGCAGCGGCCTTCGCCACGGCGCCACCTACATACCCGCCGGCGACGTCGTCGGGAACGTAGTGGCGCGTGAGGCCGAGCAGCGCGATGACGATCACCGTGCCACCAAGGATTGGCAGCACCGTCTCGCGACGGACGAAGCCAAACCAGAGCTCGAGGGCGACCGCCCCGAGCAGGATCGGAACCAGGAACGCGGCCCAGCCGAGCAGGGCGAAGAGCGCGGAACGCCACCACTGCAGGACCGCGCCCTGGTCTGTCGCGAGCGCCACTGCCGAGAGCACGGCGAACGCGACGACGGCGATGGCGCCGATCTCGTCGCGGACGCGTGAGTCGATCGCCGGGGTCGCGCCTCTCCGGCGCGAAGCGGTCCTCCGAGCCCCGCTCAATCTCGCGGCTCCGCCGCGCAGACACGCCTGCGGCAGCGTTGACTCGGTCCTCGCGCACGCTCGCTTCGCTCGCTGTCCGCTTCGCGTCCGGGGGCCCCTGCCCCCTGGGCCCCTTCCCCTGATCCAGCTCGTCCCTCCGTCATCCTCTAGACCTGCATGATCACAGGCAGCACCATCGGCCGGCGCTTGGTGCGCTCGTACAAGAGCGAGGCGACGCTGTTGTGGATCGCGTCCTTCAAGGCGGTCGGCTCGGCGAGGTGCTCGCCGGTCTGCGCCTCGGCCAAACCCTCGAGGATGCGCTGCTTCGCGAGCTCGACGATCTCGGCGGCGTCGTGCTCGGGCACGAAGCCTTTGGTGACGATGTCCGGGCCCGCGACCACCGCGCCGGTCCTCTGCTCGATCGTCACGACGACCAGGAAGACTCCGTCGCTGCCGATCGACCAGCGGTCACGCATCACTGAGTGGCTGACATCCCCGACACCCAGGCCGTCCACGTAGACGACCCCCGACTGGATCTTCTCTCCCACCCGTGCGCCCTTGTCGTCGATCTCGAGGACGTCGCCGTTGGTGATCACGAAGGCGTTCTTCGGCTCCACGCCAAGGTCCATCGCGATCCGAGCGTGTCGAACGAGCATCCGGTACTCGCCGTGGATGGGTAGGAAGTATTTCGGGCGAATGATGTTGAGGAGAAGCTTCAGCTCTTCCTGGCTCGCGTGTCCGGAGACATGAGGCCGCGTCGCGGGATCGTAAATGACCTCCGCGCCGAGCTTGAAGAGGTTGTCGATCGTCCTTGTGACGAGCTCTTCGTTGCCGGGGATCGGCGTCGCGGACATCACGACGGTATCGCCTTCCTTGACGGCGACATGACGGTGGTCTCCGAGCGCCATTCGCGAGAGCGCGCTCGTCGGCTCGCCCTGTGATCCCGTCGTGATGATGCAGATCTCCTGGTCCGGGAGCTTGCCGATCTCGTGCGGGCTGACGATCGAGCCTTCGGGATACTCGAGATACCCCAACTCGCGAGCCGTCTTGGTGTAGTTCTCCATGGAGCGGCCGACGATCGCCGTCTTCCGACCCCAGGCCGAGGCAATGTCCACGATCTGCTTGATGCGCGAGATGTTCGACGCGAAGGTCGTCGTGATCACACGTCCTGGCGCGCGCGACATGATCGCGTCGAACATCTCGCCGACGTGTCGCTCCGACTGCGTGTAGCCCGGGACCTCGGCGCGCGTGGAGTCGGACATCAAGAGCAGGACGCCCTTGGCGGCGATCGCGGCGAGCCGCGCGAAATCGGTCTGCCGGCCATCGACAGGGGTGTGGTCGAACTTCCAGTCGCCGGAGTGGACGATCGTCCCATATGGAGTCTCGATGGTGACGCCGATGGCGTCCGGGATGCTGTGGCAGACGTAGTACGAGTCGCAGCGGAACCCACCGATGCTGAAGGGCTCGCCCGGAGCGATCTCGCAGAACGTCGCGCGGTCGGCGAGCTTGTGCTCGCGCAGCTTCGTCTTGATGAGCCCGATCGTGAGCTTCGTGCCGTAGATCGGGACGTGGATCAGATCGCGTAGCACGTAGGGCAGCGCGCCGATGTGGTCTTCGTGAGCGTGCGTCATGAGAAAGCCTCGCACCCGGTCCTTGCGCTGTCGGAGATACGCGATGTCGGGTATGACGAGGTCGATCCCGAGCATCTGTTCGTCCGGGAACATGAGCCCCGCGTCGACGACGAGGATGTCCTCGCCGATCTCGAGCGCGAGCATGTTCTTGCCGATCTCACCGACTCCGCCGAGCGGGATGATCCGCAGCGGGGACCTAGCCAAAGAGCGTGATCTGCTCCGCGGGCTTTTGCTCGGACTCCTCGGCCTTCACCGGCGCCGGAGTCGCGAGGAAGAGCGCGAGGGCCGCGAAGTCCCCAACCAGCGCGTCGCGCAGGGCGGGCTGATGCAGCGCGGCGGCGGGGTGATAGACGGGGAAGATCACGAGACCATCGGCAGAGCGCCGCGGCCGTCCGTGGATGCGCGAGATCGACTCACCGGGGAAGAACTTCCCCATCGCGTGCCGCCCAAGGGTGACGATGACCCGTGGCCGCAGGACCTCCAGATGCCGGCGCAGCCAGATGTCGCAGGCGGCGACCTCCTCGGGAAGCGGGTCGCGGTTCTCGGGCGGACGGTGTCGGACGACGTTGGTAATGAAGACCTTGTGCCGATCGAGGCCGATACCGGTGAGGAGCTCGTCCAGGAACTGGCCAGCCGCGCCGACGAATGGCTTCCCTTGAAGGTCCTCGTGGTAGCCGGGGGCCTCGCCGAGGAAGAAGATACCTGACTCGCCCGAACCGTCTCCGGGGACCGCCTGCCGGGCGCTCCGGTGTAGCGGGCACGCGCTGCAGCCGCGGATCTCGTCGGCGACGAGCTCAAGGTCCGCGTACGAGGCGTCCTGCACCGCGCTGATTATGCGGTGGCGGGAGGCGTCAGAGGAGCTTTCCGCGCGAGATAGATGACGTCCGTGTAGGGGCGGCGCGGCATCTCCTCGACCTCAGCGACGAATCCGGCGCGGGCGAACATTTCGAGGGCCTCCTCGCGCGAGGGAAAGAAAAAGCGCTCGCGCCCGCCCCGAGTGAACCCGAGACCGACCGTGACCATCTCCTGGGCGTACGTGATCGCGTAGCGCGGATCGGCGCGCCGCTCCTGCGCCTTGACCACGAGTGGACCGCCTTCGCCAAGCGCCGCTGCGGCATTTCGCAGGACCTGCTCCTGCTGCTCGAAGGGCAAGAGGTAGAGGACGTCGACGATCGTCACCGCATCGCAGTGCGGTGGCCGGTCCTTGACGATGTCGCCCACTTCAAAACGCAGCCATTGTGTGTCACGGACCGCACCGCGGGCCACCTCGATCTTTCGCGGATCGAGGTCGATCCCAAGCACGCGCCGCGTCTGCGACGCCTCGCGAAGCAGGCAGGCGAAGAGCCCGTGGCCGCAGCCGAGATCGACGATGAAACCGTTCCGCGGCACGAATTTCTCCACGAACGTCAGGTCCGACAGGAAGGCCCGCCCGTGAACGAAGAGGCGCGCGCCGATCGGTGCCGCGCGGTAACGGTGCACCGCACGCCCGAGCGCCGCACGGCCGAGCCGGGGGGGATCGGAGTGAGGAGGCGTGGGGTTCGAGGAGGGCGGAGCACGCCTTGCTGCCATCAGGGCACTCGCCAGCGGACCACGTCGGTCCCGAGGGCCGTCCGAAGAAGCGGATCGGTCAGCAGGTTCAGGTCCTCGGGCCGCGCGACCACCAGCGAGTCTCGCGTGTCGCGCAGGGCATCGTCGACGTATCCGGGGTGGGCGGAGAGCTCCCCCACCCCGCCGTAGGTGGCCAGAAGCGCGACCCTCGCCGCATCCGGACGTGGCCGCTGGGAGGTCAGATCCATGTACCAGCTCGGGCCGGCGATCCCCCGGTATGCGAGGGCAGAGGCCAGCGACGCCGCACGCAGCACCGCCTCCTTGGGACTGGTCCAGAACTCCGGCGACCGGGCCCTCCGTACCCAGCGGACGCCATCGTCGTGTGCGATGCGGCCTACCACGCGCGCGACCGGCGGCATCAGGTGAACGTGCCGGTGCGAGTCCCAGGCGAGCGGACGATGACCCCAGGAGCGAGCCAGAGCAGCCTGTGCGCGGACCTCGGTGGCGAGATCCGACGCTCGAATTCGTCCGGTGAAGAGGCGCCGCGTGAACTCAGGGAGGCGCCAGAAGCGGCCCTCTCCGTCACAGAGGCTGATCACGCGCGCGGGATCGCTCACAGGCTCGCCGCCGACAAAGTCGAGGTGCAGTCCGACCTCGAGGTCGGGTTCCATTCGTGAGAGCGCCGCAGCTTCCGGAGACGAAGCGAACGTCACCATGAGCGACGCCGAGCGGACGACGCCGCGCGTATGGGCTTCGAGGATCCCGCGTGTGACGCCGGGCGACAGGCCGAGGTCGTCGGCGGTTACGACGAGGGTCATCCCCGGTACACCCCGCGCATCGCATTCAGCCGGATGAGAAAGAGGTCGCGGAACATTCGCGGCGCGTCGGCCAGGAAGTCGATGCTCGTCTCGGTGCGCTGGCGCAGCGCGAAGGGGATCTCTCGGACGCGATAGCCGTTGCGGCGCGCGAGAAAAAGCACCTCCGCGTCGAAAGCGAACCCATCGAGGCGCTGGCGCGAGAACAGATCCTTGGCCGCCTCCGCCGTGTACATCTTTCCACCGCACTGCGTGTCGTGGATGTCGGTCGGCACCAGGAGGTGGACGACCGCACGGTACACGTCCCCCATGAGGCGTCGCCACCAAGGGCGGTCGACGACCGATCCGTGGACGTAACGTGACGCGATCGCGATGTCGGCACCCGTGTCCAGCGCATCCAGAAAGAGGTCGACGATCTCGACCGGGATGGTGAGGTCGGCGTCGAGGAACGCGATGGGGTCGCCGCGCGCGGCGTCGATGCCTGCGCGCACCGCCGCGCCCTTGCCTCGATGGGACAGCCGGAGCACCCTGAAGGTCAGGCCGGTATGCCCGAGAGCGATCTTCGCTCGATGGAAGATATCTGCCGTGGCGTCGCTTGATCCGTCGTCGGCGAGGATGATCTCGGCCGCGATGTCGCGGTCGCGAAAAAAGTCGACGCAGCGAACGAGGCTCGCCTCGATCCGGCGAGCCTCGTTATAGGCCGGTAAGACGAGGCTGAGGATCTTTCTTCGCTAGCGCGGCGGGCCGCCGCGCCGGAAACCGCCTCCACCACCTGGTCCGCCGGGTCCACGTCGCGGACCGCCGCCGCGCTCGTCACGCTCGCGAAAGCGCTCGCGCTCAGCGCGTTGCCGCGTCTCGTAGTCGTTGCCGTCCTCGTTCACCGCCCGAATCGAGAGGTTCACTCGCCCCATCCGGTCGACCTCGGCGACCTTGACCTTCACCGCGTCCCCGACCTTGACGATGTCTTCCACGCGACCGATTCGGTCGGATGAGAGCTCACCGACGCGCACGAGCCCTTCCTTGCCCGGAAGGTACTCGACGAACGCGCCGATGCTCATGATCCGCGTGACCTTGCCGTCGTAGATCTCGCCCACTTCTGGTTCCCTGGTTAGGCCCTCGATCATCGCGCGAGCCTTCTCGCGGCCCTCGGCCTTGGCGCCGGTGATGCGCACCGTGCCGTCGTCTTCGAGCTCGATCGTCGTGCCGGTCTCCGACTGGATCGCACGGACCATCTTCCCGCCTGGGCCGATGACTTCGCGCACCTTGTCGGCCGGGATCTTGATCGTCTCGATCCGCGGCGCCCATCGCGAGAGGTCCGGGCGAGGCTTGTCGATGACGCTGCGCATCGCGTCGATGATGAAGAGCCGCGCCTCGCGCGCCTGCTGGAACGCCGCGCGCATGATCTCGACCGAGATCCCCTTGATCTTTATGTCCATCTGCAGCGCCGTGATGCCCTTGGCCGAGCCGGCGACCTTGAAATCCATGTCGCCGTAGTGGTCCTCGAGGCCCTGGATGTCGGTGAGGACGGTCCACTTGCCGCCTGCGGTCACCAGGCCCATCGCGATGCCGCCGATCATCTCCTTGATCGGGACCCCCGCGTCCATCAGGGCGAGCGTGGATCCGCATGTCGAGGCCATCGACGAGGACCCGTTGGACTCAAGCGTCTCACTCACGATCCGGATGGTGTATGGGAACTCTTCCTTCGTCGGCAGGACCGGCAACAGAGCCCGCTCGGCGAGCGCGCCGTGCCCGATCTCGCGACGCCCGGCGCCGCGCATCACACGGACCTCGCCCACTGAGAACGGGGGGAAGTTGTAGTGGTGCATGTAGCGCTTGGTGTCGACGGGCGATAGCGTGTCGATGATCTGCTCGTCGCCGCCCGGTCCGAGCGTGGTCACCGAGAGCACCTGGGTCTGCCCGCGGGTGAAGACCGCCGAGCCGTGCGTACGCGGGAGGACGCCGACCTCGATGGAAAGCGGACGGATGTCCTTCGTGCTCCGCCCGTCCGGGCGGAGGTTCTCCTCGGTGACGGCCTTGCGGAACTCCTGCTCCAGGATCTCCTCGAAGACCGCGGTGACCTCTTCCAGCGTGAGTGCCGCGCCCTCGCCGGTGGCGAACTGCGCGATCGCCTCGAGTTTCAGATCGTCGAGGCCCGCTTCACGCTGAGCCTTGTCGGGGTTGCGAAGCTTGGCGTGCAGCCGCTGGCTCAGGAACGACGTCACCGCGCCGAGGCGGCTCGCTTCGGGGACGACCGGGATGTATTCCAGCTTCGGCTTGCCCGACGCGCGCTGGAGGTCGGCCTGCGCGTCGCAGATCTTGCGAATGCCCTCCTGCGCCAGGGCGAGCGCCTCGATGAGGAATTCCTCGGTGACCTGCCGCGCGCCGGCTTCCATCATCATGATCGAGTCGCGCGTGCCGGCGACGACGAGGTCGAGGTCGCTCTCCAGCATCTGCTGGATCGTCGGGTTCAGGGTGAGCTCACCGTTCACCGTGCCGACCCGAACACAGCCGATCGGCCCTTCGAACGGAGCGTTCGAGAGGCTGAGCGCGGCAGACGCCGCGTTCACGGCGAGGATGTCGTAATCGTTTTCCTGGTCGGCCGACCACGCGGACACGATGATCTGCACGTCGTTGCGGAAGCCCTTCGGCCATAACGGTCGGATGGGGCGGTCGACGAGGCGCGCGGTGAGGATGCCTTCCTCGGACGGGCGTCCCTCCCGACGGGGGAATGACCCAGGTATTTTTCCCGCGGCGTAGAGGCGCTCCTCGAAGTCGACGGTGAGCGGGAAGAAGTCGATGCCGACGCGGATCGTCTTCGCGACGGTCGCCGCGGCGAAGACGACGGTGTCGCCGTACCGGACGGTGGCCGCGCCGCCCGCCTGCTTCGCGTACTTGCCCGTCTCGAAGACGAGCGGCTTTCCGTTGATCTCCGCCTGGGCACGGGTTACTGGCATGTGGTTGTTGTACTCGGGTGCCTATAAAAAAGTCGGGGGGCGATGCCCCCCGGCCCCCGCCGCTGCCCTTGGCTTACCGCCGCAGACCGAGTCGCCCGATGATCTCCTGGTAGCGTTCCGGGCTCCTACGGTGCAGGTAGGCGAGCAGCCGTCGGCGCTGTCCGACCATCGAGAGCAGCCCCCGCCGGCTGGCGTTGTCATGGCGGGCGGTCCGCAGATGCTCGGTGAGGTGCTTGATCCGCTCCGTGAGGAGCGCGATCTGGATCTCCGGCGAGCCGGTGTCTTTGGTGTCGCGGCGGTACGCGGAGATCACCTCGGCCTTGTTGGGAAGGGTCGCTGACGGCACCCGTTGTCCTTTCTTGGATCCTTTGGATCTCTTATTCGTTTGTGAGTCTACCGGATACGGGCCGATCAGCCGAGCGCTCGGAGCCGCGGTAAGAGGGCCGCAGCATCTTCGGCGTGCTTGCGCGGGTCCTTTCCGCTGGCGCCCTGCCAGCGGCCCGCGATCATCACGAGTAGCTCGGTGAAGCCTGCAGCCAGCGCGTCTTGCGCCTTTTCGAGCGTCTCCTCGGCCGTCGTCAACCGCATCGAAATAGATCGCCGGATCGACGCCGGGTCACGTCCGCGTTCGAGGCACTCCGCGTCGAGGTTCTTGTTCAGCGCGACCGCCTCGTCGAAAGTTTGCGCATTCGAATGCCAGACGTTCGCGTGCCGTGCGGTGAGGCGCAGCATTCGCGCGCCTTTGGACCCGATCCAGATCGGCGGATGGGGGCGCTGGACGGGCTTTGGCTCGGCGATCGCTTCGTTCAGCTGATAGAAGCGACCTTTGAGGTTCGCGCGCGGTTCTTTCCACAGAAGCTTCATCGCTTTTAGCGACTCATCGAGCATGCCCACGCGGTCGCCGGCGTTCGGAAACGGTAGGCCGAACTGGGTGAACTCGGGCTCGTTCCATCCCGTCCCGATCCCGAACTCGAGGCGACCTTTGGAAAGGTGATCGACGGTCACCGCGATCTTCGCCAATAGGCCTGGATGCCGGTAGAGATTGCCGGTCACGTTCAATCCCATCCGCGCGCGCTTGGTGAGCGCGGCCATCGCGCCGAGCGCGGTCCAGCCGTCGAAGATCGGCGCTGCCGGATCGGGACCGAGCGCGATGAGGTGGTCGAACGGCCAGATGTGGTCGAAACCCGCTTCGTCGCCGATGCGCCACACGTCCGTGTGGACGTCGATCGGATGTACCTGCTGAGAGAACTTGAGCCCGAAGCGAAATGGATGTCCCGCCGGCATGTGTGTCGAATCTAACAATCTCCGGGATTCCGCGCCGGACAGAATGCCTGTGCGATGCCCGTTTCTCCCGCGCGGACGTACACGGTCGAAGCGGTCGATCTTTCGACCGCGAGCGACGATCTGCTACGCGAAGTCAACGATCTCAGCAACGAGATGACCGGCGAGAGCATCCCTGAAGATCCGCCCAGGCCCGTCGCGGTCCTCGCGCGACGAGTACGCAACCGTCCCAAGATGTTTCGAACGCGCGACTGGCTGGCGCGCGCATCCGACGGACGCCTCGTCGGGCGGGGTTTTCTGGCGCGGTTTGACGCCGACACGAACCAACACCTGCGCGAAGCGAGCATCGACGTCCTCCCGGCGCATCGGCGCAAGGGGATCGGGAGGATGCTCTTTCGGGAGATCGTCGCCGCCGCAGGAGACGTCGATGACATCGTCATCGAGTTCTACACGAACGATCGCGTGCCTTCCGGGCCCGCCTTCCTGAAACATGTCGGCGCGAAGGAAAAGCTCGCCTCGCAGATGAATCATCTCGACCTCTCGGAGCTCGACCGAACGATGGTGCGCGAGTGGACCGCCCTCGATCCCAACGGGTACCGCCTGGTGTGGATCGACGGCGACGTGCCCCCCGAGCTGATGAGCAACGTGATTGTCGCCTACGACACGATGAACACGGCGCCACGAGGCGACATGGCTATGGATGACTGGCACACCACGCCGGAGCAGATCCACGAGTGGGATCGAACTCGTCGCGCCACCGGTCGCCAACGCCTCATCGCCCTCGCGATCCACCAGGCGAGCGGCGAGACCGCCGGATATACGGAGCTCAATTACGACCCCGACATCCCCCACATCATCTGGCAGCAGGGGACCGCAGTCGTGCCCGCCCACCGCAGCCAGGGGATCGGCAAGTGGATCAAAGCGGCGATGCTCGAGCGCGCGATCCGGGATTGGCCAGCGGCTCGGCTGGTGCGGACGGGGAACGCCGACTCCAACGCGCCCATGCTCGCCATCAACGCGCGGCTCGGCTTCAAGCCCGCGTGGTCGGTGGCCATCTGGGAGATCGGCATCGCCGATGCCCGACGCTACTCGCGAGGGTCCTGAGCTCCGGCGAACATAATCCCGGGCGTTGCCTCCAAGCATCACGCTTCGCGGCGTTTCGAAGGTCTACCGGCCGCCCAAGAAGCCACCGTATCTCGCCATCGACGGTGTCGACCTTGACGTCGATCAAGGTCGCTTCGTTTCGGTTGTCGGCCCGTCCGGCTGCGGAAAGTCGACGATCCTCGCCCTGGTGGCGGGACTCATCACGGCGACGAGCGGAACCATCACCATCCGTGATGACCCCGTGCGCGCCGTACGGACGGACGTCGGCTTCCTGTTCCAGAGAGACGCTTTGCTCCCCTGGCGCACGGTCCGTGAGAACGTCAGCCTCGCGCTCCGTTTCCGCGGGCTCGGCCACCGTGAGATCGCCGACCGCGTGGATCCGTGGCTTGCCCGCGTCGGGCTCGCGCCGTTCGCCGACAACTTCCCCCATGAGCTCTCCGGCGGCATGCGCAAGCGCGCGCAGCTCGCGCAGTCGCTCGTCGTCGACCCTTCGGTCCTCCTGATGGACGAGCCTTTCAGCGCCCTCGATGTGCAGACACGCAACCTGATGGAGAACGAGCTCCTGGAGCTCTGGGGTGCCTCCGGGAAGACCGTCCTCTTCATCACCCATGACCTTGAGGAGGCGATCGCCCTGTCCGACGAGCTCGTGGTGATGACCGCTGGGCCGGGACGGATCAAGGCGCGGTATCCGGTCCCGCTGCCCAGGCCCCGCAACGTCAGCGAGGTGCGGTTCGCCCCGGGATTCGTGTCCCTCTACGAGCGGGCCTGGTCGGATCTGCGTGACGAGGTGCTGCGCTCATATGAGCGAAGCCTGCGCTCGGCCTCGTGAGCGACACGGTGACGCTCGGCGTCGAGCGCATCCCGCTCGCCCGGCGCGACTGGTTCGTCCGCGCGCTTCAGCTCGGGGTCATCCTGTTCTTCATCGGGGCGTGGGAAGGGCTGGGCCGCGCCGGCGTGCTCGATCCCTTCTACTACTCGCGTCCGTCGCTCTTCCTGCCCCGGATCGCGGAGTGGTTCGCACCGGGAAGCACCGCCGGTGACATCTGGCTGGACATCCGGGTGACGCTAACGGAGACCGTGCTCGGCTTTGTCATCGGCACGCTCCTCGGTCTCATCGTCGGCTACGCCTTCGCGCGGAACCGCTTGCTGGGGTTGGCGTTCGACCCGCTCCTCTCGATGTTCAACGCCATCCCCCGCCTCGTGCTCGCACCCGTGTTCATCCTCGCGTTCGGGATCGATCTCGCGAGCAAGGTGGCCCTCGGCGTCACGCTGGTCTTCTTCATCGTTTTCTTCGCCACCTTCGCGGCCGTCCGGGACGTGGACCAGACCCTGGTCGACAACGTCCGGATACTCGGCGCCCGCCGGCGCGACGTGACGTTCGAGGTGCTCCTTCCGGCCGCCTTCAGCGCGATCGTGGCGAGCCTGCGAACGAGCGCCGGCTTCGCGTTCGCCGGCGCGGTGGTCGCGGAGTACATCGGATCTAACGCCGGACTCGGTCGTCGCATCGCGACCGCGGAGGCCTTCTTCGATTCGACCGGTGTCTTCGGGGGTATCGTCCTGATCGCGCTGCTCGCGCTACTGCTCGATTCGCTGCTCCAGCTCGCTGAGGGACGGTCATCGCGCTGGAAGCCACGGCGCGAGCGATAGGAGGGTCGGCCAAGTGAAGGGATTACTCGCTCTCGTCCTGACCACGGCGTTCGCGGTCGCGGCCTGTGGTGGCTCTTCCGCGCCGTCACCAGCACCTGCTGGATCGCAGGCCGGCGCGACCAAGCCTCCGCGAGCGACGGTGAAGGTCTCCGTCGGCTCCGCGGCATCGCTCCTCTATTTGCCTTGGGACCTCGCGAAGGCGCTCAATTACTTCGAAGACGAGAACCTCGACGTTCAGCTGAACTACGCGAACGCCGGCACGGATGCGGCGACGGCGCTCCTTTCGGGCTCGGTGGACTTCACCGGGAACTCGATCGACCACTCGATCAAGGCGCAGATCGCCGGGAAGCCGACGAAGATGGTCGTCTCGTTCGCGAAGCTGCCAGGCACCGGCCTCGTCGTACGGGGGGACCTCAAGGACAGCGTCAAGAGCGTGAAGGACCTCAAGGGCAAGACGGTAGGTGGGACCTCGGTCGGCTCGGGAACGCACCTCTTGCTGACGTATGTCATGAACCAGGCCGGCCTCGTACAGGACAAGGACTACACCTTCAAGCCGTGCGGATCCGGGACGATGGCCGCGACGCTCGACGCCAAGGGTGCTGATGCGTGCATGAACTCGGATCCGTTCGTCACGCAGTACGTGTCCGCCGGCAAGGGTTTCCTGCTCAAGGACTTCCGGACCGCCAAGGACACCACCGAGCTTCTCGGGGGCGCATATCAGTTCACCGGCGCCGTGACCACACAGGCATTCATCCAGAGCAACCCCGACGTGGTGCAACGCGTGGTGAATGCGCTCGTCAAAGCCGATCGCTACATCGCCACGAACCCGGCGAAGGATGTCGCTGCGAAGCTGCCGCAAAGCGTTACCGGGAACGATGTGGAGCTGTACGTGAAAACGCTCGAGGCGGGCAAGGAATATCTCTCGGCCGACGGGCTGATCGACCAGAAGGGCGTGGAGAACGTCCTGAAAGTGAACGTCGAGGACTGCAAGAACAACCCGACCCTCTGCCCGAATCTCAAGGTTACCGATCAGGTCGATGCGACCGCCCTGTACGACAACTCATTCGCCCAGAAGGTGAAGAAGTAGCCCAGACGAGCGACGTAGGAGGCCGCGCCTAACTCGCGAGCGTGAGCTTCTGGATCGTGTGGCACCCGGGCGGGACCAGTCCCGCCTTGCCGGCGACCGTCCAGGTCACTTCGGCGACGTAGATATCCCCACTCGAGTCCACCGCGATCCCATGCGCGGCGCAGAAGCTGCCGGGCGCGCACGGCTCGGGCCCGCCGATGCGCGCGAGCAGATTGCCGTTCGCGTCGAGGACGCTCACCCGGCTCGGCAGGTCCCGCTCGATCGTCCCGTTGCGGAAGGACCTCTGACCCGGGCGCCATCCGAGCTCGGAGACGTACATGCGGCCGCGCGTGATGACGATCTGCGTCGGCCGCTGCACGTCCGTGATCTCGCGGAGATATTTGCCGTCTTTGTTGAAGACCTGGATCCGATCGCTCTCGCGATCACAGACGAAGACGTCGCCGCTCTGATCGACCGCGATCCCGTGCGGCAGCATGAACTCGCCCGGCCCGGTCCCGGGCTCACCCCACGATGCGACGAGCTTCCCCGTCACCGAGAAGCGATGCACGCGCGCGTTCCCGTACCCGTCGGACACGTACAGGTCGCCGTTCGGGGCGACCGCGAGGTTCGTAGGCCGGTTGAACGGCGGTGCGCCGCGGGCGACCGTCGTCAGGTTCGCCCCGTCGTAACCGCTGTCGGAAGGCTTTCCGTCATTGCCGCCAAGCGTCATGAGCAGCTTCCCATCTGGCGCGAACTTGCGGACACTGTGCCCCTCGTCGTCGACGCAGTAGACCGAGTCGTCCGGACCGATCGTGATGCCGTGCGTCCGCATCGAGAAAAGGCCCTCGCCCCACGAGCCGATGAACCGGCCACCGCGCTCGTAGACCATGACCGGGTGCTCCGCGCGGCAGAAGAGATAGACGCGGTCCGTGGAGTCGACCGCGACCGCCGCAACGTCGGGATGCGAGTAGCCCTGCGGAAGCTGCTCCCATCCCATCACCGCGCGATACGTCGGCGTCACGCTTGTGTTCATCCGGCGGCGTTGACTCTACGGATTTCCATCCACGGAAGCGCCGCACCCGAACGCGGCCATCCGGAGCGGTCGATGGCGTAGTGGACCTGCAGCCAGCCGTGGTACTCGATCTCGCCGCGCTGGGTCAGGCCACATCGCGCCATCACCGCACGCGACCTGGCGTTGTCGGGCCGTGTCATGGCCACCGACGGAGCAGCAGCCGCTCCGTCTCGATCTCGTACACGCCGGTCACTCGAGGTCGCGCGAGAGCGCTCGTTTCGTCTCCTCCACATCGCGCGCGATCTGCGTCGAGAGTTCCGCCGGGCTCGCGAAGGCCATCTCGTCACGAAGGCGCCTGATGAAGCTCACCTCGACCTCTTCGCCATAGAGCTCGCCGGAGAAGTCGAGAAGATACGCCTCGAGGACTCGCTCGCCGCCACCGAAAGTCGGCCGTACGCCAAGTGATGCCGCGGCCTTGAATCGCCCCTCCCCCATCTCCGCCCACATCGCGTAGATGCCGTCACGAGGGAGGAGCCGCTCACGCGGCAGCGCGAGGTTGATCGTCGGAAACCCGAGCGCGCGCCCGCGCTTCGCGCCGTGCACCACAAGTCCGCGGACACCGTAGGGACGGCCAAGAAACCGCGTCGCTCGTTCGACCTCGCCCGCGAGGAGAAGATTTCGGATACGGGTCGAGCTCACGATCTCGCCGTCGATCTGGACCGGTCGCACGACCTCGACCGCGAAGCCCTCAGGCGCTGCCCGAGTTCGAAGCGTGTCGACATCGCCTTCGGCGCGATGCCCGAAGTGGAAGTCCGGTCCGACGACGATGCGCCGAACGTCCCCTGCCGTGCGCAGGCGGTCGACGAACTCGTCGGCAGAGAGCTTCGCGAATGCGTCGTCGAAACGAAAGACGACGACGGCGTCGGTGCCCGCTGCGCGGAGCAGCTTGATCCGGTCCCGGACGTCGGAGAGCGCGGACGCCGGCGCGCCTGGCGCGAGCACCTGGATCGGCAGCGGGTCGAAGGTCGCGGCGATGGCGGAGGCCTTCTCCGCGCGCGCCCCGCGGGCCAGCTGTGCCACAAGCGCGCGATGCCCGAGATGGACGCCGTCGAACACGCCGATGGCAAGATGGATCGGCCCGCGTGGCCAGCCCGCGAAGTCTCTAAGCGCCTCGATGCGTCGAGATTAGTCCGCGGATCCTGCCCCGACAGGCGAGGGCTCAGTGACGGCATCGAGCGCGACCGGAACTGGTGCTGGAGAGAGCGGCAGTGGTGGCGCGGACGGGGTCTCGGGAAGCGCAGCGGGAGTCGACCCGGCCCTTCCGTCCGGGGCAAGCAATGGAGAGAGGCCGGGTCGAAGGGACCCGCGAGCACGACCGAGACCCCGGACCCGCCGCACGCGGGGTTGACGCAGAGTCAGGAACGGAACCGGCGTGAAGACCGCGACGATGAACCCGAGGTAGTTCCCTTGGAAGTAGCGCCCGAAGAACAGGAAGGCAAGGAGCGTGAGCGCGTAGCCGGCAAGCAGCGTCGCGATGGTCGGCCGTTGCCAGAGCCGGAGGAGCCACCACGCGGCGATCGGCGTAGCCACCGCGATCTCGATCGCCGCGAACGGGAAGTCCGCCTGCCGATACGGGATCACGCCCATCGAAAGCAGCAGCGCTGAGAAGCCCATCCCCGAGATCGGGTAGGTCCAGGCCGCGCCACCCGCGTTGTAGCGGACGACGTCGTCGTAGAACGCACCGAAGTCATTCACGAGGAACGGAACGAACGTCGCGAGAAGGAAGATAGCCGCGGGCCAGGTCGGCGCAAGCGCGGCTACGGCCTCGCGGAGCGTCCGCGGCTTGCGCGTCGCCACGAGATACATAGCGACGAAGGGCAGGACGATCAGCGCATGCAGCTTGGCGGCACCGGCCGCTGCGAACGCGAGCGACGCAGCGGTGCGCCGCTCGCGCATCAGCAAGGCGACTCCGGCGAAAAGAAAGAGCAGCACAAAGAAGTCGTTGCGGCCCTCGAGAACAAAGGGAAAGAGCTGGGGATTGAGCGCGATTGCGGTCGTCATGGCGAGGCGGGCCGCCGTGCCCTGGACGAGGAAGGGGACGATCGCGAGCGTCGCGAGATACGCGGGCAGGTACAGGTAGCGCTGGTCCCAGAAGATGCCTAGATGATCGAACGCCCAGACGAACGGCGTGCTCACCAGGAACATGAACGGGAAGTACGTGAGGTGGTAGAGCGCTGGGTTGTTGATCATCGGCCAGAAGAACATCGGCGTATCGAGGTAGTCCGCGGCATACGGGTTCATCCCGTTCAACAGCTTGCGCGAGGCTTCCTCGACCATGAGCGCGCCGTCGTGGATGTACGTGTATGGCTTCCCCGTCTCGCGAAGCACGATCGAGGCGATCGTGGGGAGAATCACGAACGCGGCGATGATCGTGACGACGTGCACGAGGCGGGCGCGTGCCGTGAAAGCCTTACCGGCGCGTCGATCGCGGAGCGGGTAGGTGAACGCGAGGGCGCCGCAGGTGATCAGAAAGGCCGCATCCGCGCCCGGTGGGAAGAGCTGCCAAAGCGGGACGTCGCGCGTGGCCGCCACCGTCGTGTGGTTCGCGAACAAGAGCAGCCAGTTGCCCACGCCGAATACGGCCACGACCTTCGCGTCGAGTGAGAGATCGCGCCAGGCCGACAGCGCCCACTTGATGGAGCGTTCGAGAGCTTTCGCCAGCATCAGGCTCTCTCCCCCGCACCGACGATCGTAGCAGCGGGCTGCTCCACAAATCGCGGGTCGAGCACGAGAAGACGCTCATCCGCAGGGCGCAGCAGCGCCACGGCGGCGTCAACTCCTCGTGCACGCAGCGCGTCCGGTCTGATTGCGTCGCGCACCTCGAGCGCCCCGACGGCGAGCCGGCGCAGCGCCGCGAGATGCGCCGCCGATCCCAGAGCTCGTCCCAGATCCCGCGCGATGGCGCGGACGTACGTTCCTGAGGAGCAGACCACGAGAAGACGTAGGTCCGGTGGGGCGCAGCCGATCACATCGAGCCGGTGGACCTGCACACGGCGGGCCGCGAGATCGACGGTCTCGCCGGCGCGCGCCCGTGCGTATGCCGGCCGACCGCTCACTTTCAGCGCCGCGAACTGCGGAGGGATCTGATCGATGACGCCGCGTAACGCCGCGAGGGCTTTCTCGAGCGTCCCCTCATCGAGCGCAGGAATGCTCGCCGCACGGGTCACCGCGCCCTCGCGGTCATCGGTCGCTGTCTCGGTCCCAAAACGCACGAGCGCGTCGTAGACCTTGAGTGCCTCGTGGATCCGGTCGGCGAATTTCGTGGCGCCGCCCGCAAGCACGGGAAGAAGGCCAGACGCGGCCGGGTCGAGCGTGCCGCCGTGCCCGGTTCGGGCGCGCAGGACGCTCCGCGCAACGGCGACCACGTCATGCGAGGTCCAGCCCTCGGGCTTGTCGATCGCGAGCACGCCCGAGGGCGCGGTGTCGCTCAGGCGCCGACGGCGGTGCGGGCGCGGGCCGACTTGAGTGCGGCCTGCGCGGTCTGCAGCACGAGTTGGCGGACCACCGCAAGCTCCCCTGGGACGAGCGCGCCAGCCGCGCGGACGTGGCCCCCGCCACCAAAAGTGCTCATCAGGGCGGCGGCGTCGACGGAAGGCTCCCACTGCGACGTCCGGCAGGAAACCTTCACGACCCCGTCCTGCTCGTTGAAGAGAAGTGCGACGCGCATGCCGCTGGAACGAGCGATCTGTTCGACCAGTCCCGAAATGTCCTCTTCGCGGGCGCCGGCGCTCTCGAGGTCGCCCGCCCGCAGTTCGGTCCACACGAGCTGACCGTCGTCCTCGCGGACCAGACGCGAGAACGCGAACCCCCAGAGCTTGAGCGCTTCGAAGCGCTTGTTGCGGTAGATGTTGTACGTGATGGCCTGAAGGTCGGCCCCCGCCTCGCGCAGCCGGGCCGCGCGCTCGAGCGCACGGCCGTCGGTGCTTGGGAACTGGAATGACCCGGTGTCGGTCATGATCCCGGCCAGGGCCGCGGTCGCCATGTCCGGTGTCCAAGCGATGCCGAGCGTGTCGATCACGCGCGACACCAGCTCGGCGGTCGCGGCGCTCGTCGCATCGACGAGATTCGCGGAGCCGAACTCGTCGTTTGAGGCGTGATGGTCGATATTCACCAGACGCGGCCCGCTGGGAAGTGCGAATTTCGCGCGCTCGACCGAGCCGAAGTCCACGGTCACCACCAGGTCGACATCGCCGGGTGGCGGCTCCTGCCCATAGCGCTCACTGCCACGAAGGAAGCGGATGGACTCCGGGATGGGATCGGCGCAGTGCCACGAGATCTTCTTCCCGAGCGACTCGAGGCCAAGGCCGAGCGCGAGGCCCGCGCCAATGGTGTCCGGATCGGGATCGCGGTGGCTCACGATCGCGATGGCGCGCGCGCCACGGAGGAGGTCGACGACCTCGTCGGCGGATTGGGCGGCGCTCGGGGGTCGGGAGGCGGACCCCTCCGAGCTCTTGGTCTCGCCTTCGCGCGCCTCGCGCAGGAGGCGCGCGACCCGGACAGCGCGCTCCGCCGAGCGGTCGGGTACGAAGGCCAGTTCCGGCACGAAGCGCAGGTCGGTCCGCGAGCCGAGCTCGTGCCGAAGGTACGGTTTGGCGTCCTCGAGCGCGGCCATGGTCGTCTTCGCCGCGTCGTCGTCTCCCAGCACGCTCACGTACACACGCGCGCTGCGGAGGTCGTCGGTGATCTCGACCGACGTCACCGTGGGGAACGAGATCCGCGGGTCGCGGAGCTCCTCACTGATCAACATGCCGAGCTCGCGTTGGAGCAGCGCGTTCACGCGATCCGCTCGCTTATAGGCCATCGCTAGCGCGGCTTCGGCTGGACGACGTAGCAGTCGATGATGTCGCCGACCTGCACATCGTTGTTGTTTTCTAGGACGATGCCGCACTCGAGGCCGGCGTTGACCTCGCGCACGTCGTCCTTGATCCGACGCAACGTCGCGATCCTGCCGTCGTATACGGCGGTCCCGCCGCGCAGCAGGCGAGCTTGCGCCCCGCGGCGGACGACACCGTCCACGACCATGCAGCCTGCGATCGTCGTCTTGCCCGAGGTGAAGATCTGGCGCACCTCGGCGTGACCGAGCGTGGATTCCACCATCTCGGGCTCGAGCAGCCCGGTAAGCGCCTTCTGCACGTCGTCGAGCAGCTCGTAGATGACCTTGTACTGACGCACGTCGACGTTCGTCGAATCGGCGACCCGTCGCGCCGGCGCCTCCATCTTCGTGTTGAAGCCGATCACGACCGCGCCCGATGCGGCGGCCAGCGTGAGGTCCGACTCGGTGATGTCGCCGACCGCGTCGTGGATCACGGAGAGCGCGACCTCGTCCTGCGGAACTTTCGCGAGCGCGCCCTTGATCGCCTCGAGCGAACCCTGCACGTCGGCCTTGAGCACAAGCTTGAGCTCCTTGGCCTTGCCCTCTTTGACCTGCGCGAACATCTCGTCGAGCGTCGCTGGCCGCTCGGCGGTCGCGCTGCCGGCGCGTTCGCGCGCGTTCCGGGCCACGAGCGCCTTCGCCGACTTCTCGTCGGGGACCACGCGGATCACGTCGCCCGCCTCGGGTACTTCGGGCAGGCCGAGGATCTCCGCCGGCCGTGAGGGCTCGGCGCGGCCGATGTTCTTGCCCTTGTCGTCCACCATGGCGCGAACCTTGCCGAACGTCGTGCCCGCGACGACCAGGTCGCCGCGCTCGAGCGTCCCGGTCTGCACCAGGACGGTCGCGACTGGGCCTCGTCCCTTGTCGAGGTGCGCCTCGATCACGCGTCCGATCGCGGGACGATCCGGGTCGGCCTTCAGTTCCGCGACGTCCGCGACGAGCATGATGACTTCGACAAGGTCCTCGATCCCCTGCTTCGTCTTCGCTGACACCGGAACGAGCGGGGTGTCGCCGCCGTACTCCTCGATCGTCACACCGTGTTCGGCGAGCTGCGCCTTTACCTGGTCGGGGTTCGCGTCTGGGCGATCGATCTTGTTCAAGGCGACGACGATGGGGACTTTCGCCGCCTTCACGTGAGAGATCGCCTCGACCGTCTGCGGCTGTACCCCGTCATCTGCCGCGACAACGAGCACCGCCACATCCGTGACCTGAGCGCCGCGGGCGCGCATCGCGGTGAACGCCTCATGTCCGGGAGTGTCCAGGAATGTGACCTTGCGGCCGTTGTGCTCGATCTGATAGGCGCCGATGTGCTGCGTGATGCCGCCCGCCTCGCGTGCGGTGACGTTCGTGACGCGGATCGCGTCCAGCAGACTGGTCTTGCCGTGATCGACGTGTCCGAGGACCGTGATGACCGGTGGCCGTGGCTTGAGCTTCGCGGGATCTTCGTCCTGCCACAGGATCTCTTTTGCACCGACGATCTCGGCCTCGGGCTGCTCTTCGACGACCGGTGCGGCCTCTTCCTCGGCGCGTGTCTCGATCCCGAGCTCGTTGGCAACGAGCGTCGCCGTCTCGAAGTCGACGGACTGATTGATCGAGACCATCACGCCCATGTTTACCAAGCCGCGGATGACGTCGACGACGCTCACGTCCAACGCACGCGCGAGGTCACCGACGATGATCGTCTTCGGGAGCGCGACCACGGTCCCCGTCTCGGCCACGGCGACGGGCGCCGCCGGCTCGGGCGGGGTCGGCGGCGCCTGCGGACGCTGCGGCCGACGTCCCTTGGGGCGCGGCCCGCGTTGCGGCGGCATGCGTCTCGGTCTTGCTTTAGGCATTGGTTCTCCGTTCCTTCGCGGCGGCAGCCAGCTCCGTGCGGAGCTTCGCGGCCGCCCCTTCGTCTATCGGTATCTCAAGCGCTCGCGAGAGCGCGCCCTCGGCCAGGCCGCGCTCGAGGCACCCTGCATCCGGATCGAGATACGCGCCCCGGCCGGGAGCCTTGCCGCGGAGGTCCACCGAGAGCTCTCCCAGAGGTGAGCGTACGACGCGCACGAGCTCCCGTTTGGGGCGGGTCGTCCGGCAGGCGACGCAAGTCCGCTGCGGGAGAGTCCGGGCGGCTTTGCCTCCCGAGGACCCCCCGGCCCGGCGGGCGGGGGGCAGAGCCCCCCGACTCTTAGTGCCGCTCGGCGCGCTTCTTTTTGCCTCCGAGGAGCGCACGGTCCTCTTCATCCAGGTCCTCCTCGTCCGCCTGGGCAGATTCGGCCTCGACCTCGGCGACGAGGTCATGCCGGATCTCAGATTCCTCCTCCGCCGGAGCGGGCTCGGCCACCGCAACAGGTTCGGGCTCGGGTTCGGGTTCGACCTCGGCGCGGACCTCGGACTCGCTCCGGATGTCGATCCGCCAGCCGGTCAGCTTGGCCGCAAGCCGCGCATTCTGGCCTTCCTTGCCGATCGCCAGCGAGAGCTGGCGGTCGGGCACGACTACGTATGCGGTCTTCTCCTCGGGCACGATGTCGACGCGCACCACGTGCGCCGGTTCAAGGGCGTTCGCCACGAAACGCTCGGGGCTCTCGGCCCACTCGATGATGTCGATCTTTTCGCCGCCGAGCTCGTTCACGATCGCCTGGACGCGCAGTCCGCGCTGGCCGATGCAGGCGCCTCGCGCGTCGAGGCCGGGCTGACGGGCGCGCACGGCGATCTTCGTGCGGGAGCCGGGCTCGCGGGCGATGCCGACGATCTCGACCTGCCCGTGGAAGATCTCCGGGACTTCGAGCTCGAAGAGTCGCTTCACGAGCGCCTTGTGCGCCCGACTGACGATGATCTGAGGGCCGCGGAGCGTGCGGCGCACCTCGAGCACGACGACCTTGCGCGCCTGTCCGGCGAAGTAGCGCTCGTGCGGCGCCTGCTCGGGGCGCGGCAGGATCGCGGTGGCCCCGCGATCGAGCTCCATGATCGCGGAGCCGGCTTCGAAGTGGCTGATCTTCGCGTTGATGATGTCGCCCTCGCGGTCCGCGTACTCCGCGAAGACCTGCTCGCGCTCCGCCTCGCGCAGCGACTGCTGGATCACCTGTTTGGCGGTCTGCGCGCCGATGCGACCCAGCGCGGCGGCGGACTCCTCGAATGGGATCACGTCGCCGAGCTGCGCGTCCGGCTTGATCTTCTTCGCGGTGTCGAGCTGGACCTGGATCTTCGGATCCTCGACCTTTTCGACGACCGTCTTCAGCAAGTAGACCTTGAACGCGCCGGTCTGAACGTCGACCTTGACGTCGATGTGCTCCTCATCACCGTAGGCGCGCTTGATGGCCCGGGCGATGATGTCGCTGACGACCTCCTTGGGGAGGCCCTTTTCGGCGGAGAGTTGCGCGAGACCGGTCACAAGCTCTCGGTTCACTTCGGCAACTCCCCTCTTCTCATTCACTTCGCGACAGGCGACAAAAAAAGTGGGGTCGACCCACTTTCAGTGCCCGACGCGGCGTCCGGCCAGGCCGGAAGCCTGACCTAACTATATCAAATGGCGGGAATCGTTCCCGAGGCGAGGAGCGGGCGGGCCGCCGCGCCGCTCCTACGTGAGGTTATTGCCGATGTTCGAGAAGTAATTGGAGAGCTGGTCTCTAAAAAAGACCATCGCCAAGATGACTGTTATCGCGATCACCGCGATGATGAGTGCGTATTCGACTAGTCCTTGTCCGTCCTCGCTCCTTAGAAACTCGACCATGCACGCTCCTTTAACGGCGCGGCGGCCGCCGCCATGGTCGCAAATGCCGTGCTCGCCTGCCAGCCCGCCGCCATTTTCGTCACCCCGCTGCGACCCTCGGCCGCCCAGCGGCCCGTAAGGCCGCTCCGATCCGTTCTTCCGGGGAGGCCCTCTCCCTCGGAGGTACTCCTTGTAACGCCGCTGACGCCTCGGACGCCGTGTAGCCGAGAGCGACAAGGGCCGCGTGGGCATCGTCGTCCGTCGGAAGTGGCCCACCGCTGGCAGGCTCGCCGGCAACCCGCCCGATTTTCCCTCGCAGGTCGACGATGAGCCGCTCGGCGGTCTTCTTGCCCACGCCGGGCGCTCGCGCGAGCGCCGCCGCATCGCCCGACGCGATCGCCGACGCGATCTCGGCGGGCCGTGCGACCGACAGGATGGCCATGCCCGCCTTTGGCCCGACGCCCGAGACACCAATGAGGAGATCGAAGAGCGCGAGCTCCTCGCGAGTCTCGAAGCCATACAGCGCTTGCGCATCCTCGCGCACCACCTGATGCGTGTGTAAGAGCACCTCGTCGCGACTTGGATGACGCGGGACGAAGACCTTGTAGCCGACGCCGTTGACTTCGACCACGACGTGATCCGTGCCGCGCGCGATGACCGAGCCGCGTATTGCAGCGATCACTTTGTGCTGCCGGCCGGGCGCGTCGAGGCTCGGGGTGCCCACGTGCTCGCGGGTCCCTTTGCCTGCGCACTTGCCTCGCCGGCCCGCTTGACGGACGGCAACTCCCGCTGCGCCGTGGGCACCCACTCACCTTCCGCGCCCGCGCCGCTGCTCATGTGGCAGCCCCTACAGCGTCGGCGAATCGCGCGCGCTGCGCGTGCGTCAGCGCGATGGCCACGGCGTCGGCGACGTTGTCTTGCGTGATCGGCGCGTCCAGCGCGACGAGGTTCGGGAGCATCCGCTGCACAGCCTTCTTGTCGCCTCGTCCATTCCCAGTCACTGAGATCTTCACTTGCTGCGGTGTGTATTCCGCTATCTCGAGGCCTGCCCGCGCGCCGCAAAGGAGAGCGATGCCACGGGCCTCGGACACGCGCATCGCGGTCCGTGCGTTCTTGTTGAAATACAGTCGTTCGACCGCGAGCGCGAACGGTCGATGGCGGCGAATCAACTCGTCCAGAGCTTCGGAGATCGCGAGAAGCCGCTCGCCCGCGGTTGCACTCGCCCGCACGTCGACGATCCCGCACTCGATGAGAAGAGCCCGCTCGGGCGCGGCAACAAGGAACGCGTATCCCATTCCCGTGGTCCCGGGATCGATCCCGAGGATCACCGACCGGCTAGGCGTGCTGCAGGACCTCTTCAGGCACGTCGAAGTTTGCGTGCACCTTGATGACATCGTCGAGGTCTTCGAGCGTCTCGACCAGACTCAGAAGCTTCTTCGCCTGGTCGCCTTCGACCCGAACCGTGGTCGTGGGGCGCATCGAGAGCTCGGCGGAGGCCACCTTGATGCCGGCCGTGTCGAGCGCCTTCTTCACGCGCTCGAACGCCGCGGGCGTGGTGTAGACGGTGATGAGACCCGGCTCAGCCTCCACATCCTCGGCGCCGGCATCGATCGCCGCCAGCTCGATCATGTCGGCGTCCTTCCCTTTCGCGTCGATCTCGATGACGCCTTTCTGCTCGAAGAGCCACTGCACGGAGCCCGACTCGCCGAGCTTTCCGCCGCCCCTGGTAAACGCGGCACGTATCTCGGACACGGTCCGGTTCCGGTTGTCGGTCGCCGCTTCGATCATCACCGAAACGCCGCCCGGAGCATAGCCTTCGTAGACGACGCTCTCGAGCGCCGCCGCGTCGCCGCCGCCGATGGCGCGCTCGATCGCGCGCTGGATATTCTCGCGCGGCATGTTCACGTTGCGCGCGCGGTCCATCGCGAGGCGAAGGCGGAAATTACCGTCGGGATCGCCGCCGCCTTCCTTCGCGGCGATCATGATCTCCTTGGTCATCTTCGTGAAAACGACGCCGCGCTTGACGTCCGCGGCGCCTTTCTGGCGCTTGATCTGACTCCACTTTGAATGCCCGGACATCGCGCGAAATACTATCAACGGATTCGGGGGGCTCCGCCCCCCGTCCCCCGCACAAATAGAGGGGAGCGATCGATCGATGCCATCACCGGAGCCCACGAAGATCAGAAATGTGGCCGTCGTTGGCCACGGCGGATCGGGCAAGACGAGCCTCGTCGAGTCCATCCTCCATGCGGTCGGCGCGACGACGCGTCTCGGCAAGGTCGACGACGGCACCAGCATCCTCGACACGGATCCGGAAGAGCAAAAGCGCCACATCACCATCAACATGGCCCTCGCGTCGTTCACGCACGAGGGCATGAAGATCAACCTCGTCGACACGCCTGGTTACGCCGACTTCGCCGGCGACCAGCACGCCGCGCTGCGGGTCGCGGATGCCGCGATCGTCTTTGTCGATGCGTCCGCCGGGGTCCAGGTCGGCACGCAGACCGTCTGGTCCGAGCTCGAGAAGGGCCAGACGCCGCGCGTGGTGGTCGTCGGCCGCCTCGATCGGGAGAACGCCGACTTTGACGAGGTTCTCGGGCAGCTCCGCGAGGCCTACGGCATCCGCGTAGTACCCCTGCACGTGCCTCTCGGCGAAAAACAGGAGCTCAAGGCCACGATCGACCTGCTCCACGGGCAGATCCTGAAAGGTCCGAAGGATCCCGTCGCCGAGCTTGCGAAAGACGAAGAGGCCGAGCGCGTGGGCCAGTACCGCCAGCAGCTCGTCGAGTCGATTGTCGAGACCGACGAGGATCTGCTGACCCGCTATCTCGATGGCAAGGAGCTTGCGTACGACGAGCTCCGAGACGCGCTCCATGCGGCGGTCCGCGAAGGGAAGGTCATCCCGGTCGTCGCCACGTCGGCGCACAAGCACGTCGGATATGCGGCGCTCCTCAACACGATCCGCGAGATGCTCCCCTCGCCCGCCGAAGCGGGATCGGTGATCGGGCGGTCGGCGTCGGGAGAGGAAGTCGCGCGCAAGCCCGATCCGGCGGACAAGCTCTCGGCATTCGTCTTCAAGACCCTCGCCGATCCGTTCGTCGGCAAGCTCAGCTACGTCCGCGTGTACTCGGGAACGCTGCACCACAACGCGCAGGTCTACGACGCGACGAAGAAGGAGACCGAGCGTGTCGGTCAGATCTTCTTCCTCCGGGGTAAGGAGCAGGAAGCGACCGAGGCGGTCGGCGCCGGCGACATCTGCGCCATCCCCAAGCTCACCGCGACGACGACCAACGCCACGCTCTGCGATAAGGACGCCGTCATCCTCTACGACCCGATCGACTTCCCACCGCCTTCGTTCTCCGTGGCCATCGAGCCGTCGAGCAAGGCCGATCTGGACAAGCTCGCCACTGCGCTCCACAAGCTCACGGACGAGGATCCGACCCTGCACGTCCGCCGCGAGGATGCGACGCACGAGACCATCTTGTCGGCGATCGGCGAGTCGGCGATCGAGGTCGCGGTGCATCATCTGAAGAACAAGTTCGGCGTCCAGGTCGACATGCGGACGCCCCGGGTCCCCTACCGCGAGTCGATCCGTTCGAAGGCGCAGGCGCAGGGTCGCTACAAGCGGCAGACCGGCGGCCACGGGCAGTTCGGCGATGTGTTCCTCGAGATCGAGCCACAACCCGCGGGATCAGGGGTTGTGTATGCCACGCGGATTGTGGGCGGATCCGTCCCACGGAACTTCTGGCCCGCTGTCGAGAAGGGCGTCCGTGAGACCGCCGAGCGAGGGGTCATCGCGGGATACCCGCTGTCGGACTTCAAGGCGACGCTCTACGACGGGAGCTTCCACCAGGTCGACTCGAGCGAGATGAGCTTCAAGATCGCCGGATCGCTCGCCCTGCAGAACTGTGTGAAGGAAGCGCAGCCTTTCCTGCTCGAACCGATCATGAACGTTGAGGTCTTGGTGCCCGAGGAGCAGATGGGCGACGTGCTCGCCGATCTCAACTCGCGACGGGGCCGAGTGCTCGGGATGGAGAGCACGGGCGCGGGACACCAGCTCATCAAGGCGCACGTCCCCATGGCCGAGACCTTCCGCTACGCGACGGACCTTCGCTCGATGACCGGCGGGCGCGGGACCTTCAGCGCGGAGATCCTTGGGTACGAGGAGTGCCCATCGCACATCGCGCAGAAGGTGATCGCGGCACACGAAGGGCAGGCTGAGGAGACGGCAGCGGCGCGCTAGGCTTTCCCCAGGGAATGCTCAGCTCGGCGCAGGTTTGGCTGAGGAGGCTGCCTCTCGTACTGGGCCTTTCCGGCCAGGAATATGAGCGGGCCACTCAAGACATCTCTGATGAACGGCTCGTTCTTTCTTCTGAGCCTTCCGAATTCGGTGCGGGTTAGTTCGACGAGATTCACCTCGCGGCGGAGTTGGCGCTCGACGCTGCCGAGAGCCCTTCGCAGGAGGTCGCTGTTCGGGGATCCCACGATCAGTACGTCGAGATCGCTTGTTGGCCGATCAGTGCGGGCGGCGTACGACCCAAAGATCCAGGCAGCGTCGATACCGGCGAGGCCGCCCAGCGCTCTGCGCAACGTCCCTTCAATCCCGATTGTCCGCTGCACGAGAGCCCGAATCTCGTTGGCGCTCGGCGAGTCAGTGTCGATCTCGTAGGTGCGATTTCGGCCCTGGATGGCTGAACGGAGAACCCCGGCACGCTCGAGCCGATCTAATTCACGTCCGACGGCCGAGGCGGCACGCCCAACCCCTCGCGCAATCTCGCGGACGTGCCCACGAGCACCAAGTCGGCTGAAGAAATACAGGAGGATCTCCTTACGCAGGGAAGATCGCCCGAAAACCAGCACGTCCAATACGTACGTTTGTACCCGAAATCGGTTACAATCGAAAGCACGCCTAGTCCGTCGGCCTTGGGCGGCTTGGATCCTTACTCTCTCGCGCCCAGCGACTGGCAGCTCTTCGCGGAGCTACGTGTTGCTGGCCGACCATCGAGCATCTCCGGGCCCCACGGTGCGGCCTGGCGAGCTGCCGTCACGAGTGCGGTCACGCTTGCTCGAATCGAACCTCCTGCCGGAAAGAGATTCTTCGTCCGGATCACATTTGCGACGCCTCGACAGACGACGCGCAGCGCGTTCTGGGATATCGACAACCTGGTCAAGCCGACACTTGATGCGATGACGGGCATATTTGGGGCGCGCCGGTGGACCGGACTGCCTCAGGCCGCCGATGATCAGGTCGACGGTCTGTACGCCGAAAGGCGCGAGGTACAAGCCGGGGAAGCCTCCGGGGCCGAGATTGCCATCTTCGTTAGGAATGCCGCAACGGAACCAGCCATAGCGGTTCGAACCAAACGGCTCAAACAGTCAGCAAGGCCCTCTCTCTTCGGCGCATCGGTGGTACGGCAGGCGATTCTTCGACATCTCTTCGAACCTCCAGCGCGCGCTGTGCATGTTCGTGAGCTCGCACGTCGGATCGGACACGATCCTGGTGCGGTCAGTCGCGAGCTGGGCCGGCTGCAGCATTCGGGCTTGGTCGTGTCGGAATGGATCGGGCGATCGAGAACTTATCGTGCCTCCTCGACCGTTCTCGCGCGCGACGTTCAACGATTGCTTAAACGAGTGCCTTCGTCTGCAGCCGAAAGACAATCGTCGTTGGCGCGCGACGCGGAACCGGTCGCACGGCGGACCGCAGGCACTTTGTAGCCCGCTGCTACACGCTGCCGCGCGCCGCCGCGCGGATGCTCGCGAGATGCCCTCGCGTGTGCGGAAGCACGATCCGGCGGACGATGCGCTCGACGTCGAATTCGTGACCCTGATAGGTCACCGCGACGCGGCGAAGCTGCGCCTCGCTCATGACATCCAGCAGCCTAAGCAAGCGCGATCTCCCCTTCCGGAGCTCCCGCCGGACGGCCTCCTTCGTGGGGACTCCTCGAGCGGCGACCCGCGCGTTCAACGCGTGAGTCGCTTCCCAGTCGAATACGAAGGGTGCTTTGCCGTCTCGCGCCAGTGCGATGAAGCTCGCCTGCCGGCGGAGTCCGAGCGCGATGTGGAGCGCCGTTACGGCCACGGACCAGCATTCTGCTTCGCAGGTCCGCTCCCACGCCTTGGCGTCGAGCGCTTCGATCGTCGCGGTGGCTTCGTCGATCACGGCCTCCACCTCGGGGACAACCGCGATGTTCATGCGCGCAGGCGCGGCACGATCTCATTCGCCCAGCACGCAGCGACGATCGCGAGACCGCCCGCGACGCCCGCGGGCACGTGGTACCAGGCGGCGTAGAACGC
>Ga0209056_10000707_pt1 | contig 36947 bp, 31 predicted proteins | sample GraSoiAngelo_114_FD_185876 | JGI IMG/M metagenome (GOLD analysis project Ga0209056, IMG submission 185876) | Grasslands soil microbial communities from the Angelo Coastal Reserve, California, USA - 14_0903_13_40cm (SPAdes) (version 2) | ecosystem: Environmental > Terrestrial > Soil > Grasslands... | reverse complement strand
AGATCTGTACGGCCTGCGACGCGCTCGTCGACCGCACCGGCGTGGCGCTCTGTCTCCGCTGCCTTCACGGCGACGCGGTGACGTCGGAGGTCGCGCGCGGTTGCCCCTCGCACGGCTCGGCGCGGCTCCTCCTCGCCGGCCCGCGGTTCGAGCCTCCGCTCGACCGGCTCATCCACGCCTTCAAGTACGAGGGCGTCTCGGCCCTCGCCCCGTGGGTGGCCTCGGTCCTGCCCGAGCCCCCCGACCTCCGGGGAAGCGTGGGACGCGAATACGTTCTGGTCCCCGTCGCGCTCCATCCCGCGCGCCGCGCATGGCGCGGGTACGACCAGGCACTCCTCCTCGCTCGCGAGGCCTCCGTCCGCTGGGGCGTTCCCGTCGTCGAGGCGCTCGTGCGCGTGCGCGACCATCCACCCCAGGCGCGTCTCGACCCGGAGCGGCGCAGGACCAACGTGAAGGGAGCGTTCCGTGTCGCCGCGAAGACCCTGATCGAGGGAAGACCGTGCCTTCTGCTGGACGACGTGGCCACGACCGGAAGCACCCTTCTCGAGGCGGCCGAGGCGCTGGAACAGGCGGGGGCGTCGTGGGTTCTCGCGCTGTCGGCCGCCCACGGGGGCCAGGCGCCTTGATGCCGAAGCCGGCCAAACCCGGGGTTGGCGCGGCGCCCGTCATTATGGTAGATTCTCAAGCTTGTCGAGGATCGGCCTCAGTTCTTGGCGGGCTTCGATAATTCCAAGACGTGCAGTGAATTACGTGGAAGCGCATGCGGGAGGACGGGAATGGATAAATTGCGTATTTTGGACGAAGCCTATCTGCCGATCGTGACCAAGCCGAGCCGGTACACAGGTAGCTTTCTCCATGCCGCTCGCAAGAATCCAGCCGACGTGAAGGTCAAGACCCTCCTCTGTTTTCCGGATCTCTACGAGATCGGGATGTCCTATCTCGGGATCAAGATCCTCTATCACATCCTGAACAAGCGGCCGGACTCGCTCGCGGAGCTCTGCTTCACGCCCTGGGGGGACATGGAGCAGCTCATGCGCGCGGAAGGGATCCCGCTCTATTCGCTCGAGTCGCGCACGCCCGCGGGCGAATTCGACCTCATCGGCTTCTCGCTCCAGTACGAGCTCTCGTATACGAACGTGCTCACCATGATCGATCTCGCGCACCTTCCGCTCCGCTCCGCGGACCGGCGCGATCACCACCCGATCGTGGTGGCGGGCGGACTGTGCACGGTGAATCCGGAGCCTCTCGCCCCCTTCATCGACGCGTTCGTGATCGGGGACGGCGAGGAGGTCATCCAGGAGATGTGCGACCTCATGCTCGAGCGGCGCGAGCGCGGCATGAAGCGGGCGGAGGTGCTGCGCCGGCTGGCGGCGCTCGAGGGAGTCTATGTGCCCGCGCACTTCGATGAGGTGATGAATCCCTTCGGGTTCATCGCGCGCGAGCCCAAGCCGGATTCGCCGACCCAGAAGCCGCGCTACCGGTACGTGCCGTCGCTCGATCCCGAGTACTACCCGGAGAAGCCCCTCATCTCCCCGACCGAGATCACCCACGACCGGCTGGGCGTGGAGGTCATGCGAGGCTGCACGCGGGGATGCCGTTTCTGCCTCGCCGGCTACATGAACCGTCCGCTCCGCGAGAAGCGCGCCGACCAGGTGGTGAAGGAAGTCCAGTGCGGGATCGTCCACGCGGGCTGGGACGAGGTCTCGCTTCTCTCGCTCTCGACGACCGACTACAAGCAGCTGCCCGTGGTGCTCCACGAGCTGGACCGGTTCACGAACGAGCTCGGGGTGAACGTGTCGCTTCCTTCCACTCGGGTGGGAACGCTCGCCCCCTCGGTCGCGGACAAGATCCAGCAGGGCCGCCGCGGAAGCATCACCTTCGCGCCCGAGGCGGGCACCCAGCGGATGCGCGACGTGATCAACAAGGGAATCGATGAGGCGGAGCTGGAATATTCGGTCAAGCTGGCGCGCGACCAGGGATGGGGCGGCATCAAGTTCTATTTCATGATCGGACTCCCGACCGAGACCGAGGCCGACGTGGACGGCATCGCGGGCATCATCGGAAAGTGCCAGCAGTGGGCCAAGGGAGGCAACAAGCGGATGCACTTCAACGTGGGGATCTCTCCCCACGTGCCCAAGCCGCACACGCCGTTCCAGTGGGAGCTGCAAGATTCCATGGAGACGCTCGACCGGAAGATCGATCGCCTGCGGCAGGGATTCCGCGGCATGGGGAACGTGCGCCTCAAGTGGCGTGACCCGGACACGGCCTTCCTGGAAGGCGTCTTCTCGCGCGGAGACGTGCGCACCGCCGACGCGCTCGAGGCCGCCTGGAGGATGGGGGCGCGCTTCGACGGATGGTCCGAGTGCTTCAAATTCCCGCTCTGGATGAAGGCGTTCGAATCGGTGGGCATGGATCCCGGCGTGTACCTCCGTCCACGGGACCTGGAGGAGGCGCTGCCCTGGGACCACATCCGAACGCCGGTCGTGAAGAAGTTCCTCCTGAACGAGCGGGCCAAGGCGTACGCGGCGGCGCTCACGCCCGACTGCCGCGATCACGCGTGCTACCGGTGCGGCGCTCCCTGCTTCACGCCGAAGGCGAAAGATGGACGACGCGTCTCGCTTCAGCTCGCGCCGGGGCAGGGGCAGATGCCCGAGACCCTCGACTTCAAGGTCCCGGACGACGTGACGCCGCAGATGATCGAGAGCCGTGTCACGGAGCTGAAGGAAGCCCCGATCGAGTCGTTGAAGGCGGAGCAGGCCGCCGGCAGCGGGAACGGCGCCACGAACGGCACCGCGAACGGAGACGGGAACGGAAACGGCAACGGCGCACGTGCCGATGCGACGGAGCCGCTCGCCTACGGACGCCGCCGCAAGACGTGGCCGACGGCCGCCCGCGGTCCTCAGGCCCAGCGCTTCCGCGTCTCCTATGAGAAGCTCGGCCAGGCGCGGTTCACGTCGCATCTCGACCTCGTGCGCATCTTCGACCGCGCGCTTCGCGTCGCCAAGATTCCCATGGCCTTTTCGCAGGGATTCAACCGCCACGCGAAGATCGCCTACGGGCCGCCGCTCTCCCTCGGAGCGACGAGCCGCGCGGAGTACTTCGACCTCGAGCTGGCGCAGGCCTGCGCGTGGTCCACGATCGAGGCCATGAACGACGTGCTGCCGGATGGAATCCGGATCACGTGCGGCCGACCGTTCACGCGGCAGACCGAATCCCTCATGGCGGCGATCACGCTCGCGGATTTCGATGTGAAGCTGACGGAATACCTTACGGACCGGCTCTCGCGCGGGGAAAATGTCCACCGCCTGCGGCAGGAGCTGGAGACGAGCATCGCGGCGTTCACCCAGGCATCAGAATGGCCGGTGATGAAACAGTCGCACGGGCAGAAGGGGAAGACCGTCAATGCCCGTCCCGCGGTCACGTCCATCGCGCTCGATCTGGGCTCGGCGGGGCTCTGCGTCAGGCTTACGAGCCGGCTTCACGCGCCGGGGTATCTGAAGCCCGATCTCTTGCTGAAGAGCTTCTTGTGTTCCTTTGAATTCGACCCTCGCCTGCTGCTCGTCCACCGCGAATCGCTGTGGGTAGAGCGCGCGGGGTCGCTCCTGAATCCGTTGGATGCACTCGAGGAATCGTCGTTCTGGCGGCCGGTGCCGGTGGATCCGGCCGATCCGGACGCGGCGGATCCTGCTACCGGAGGTGAATGCGTAGAGAAATTGTAATTAACGCCGGACGACATGAAACCCGAATCGCGATCCTCGAGGAGAAAGAGCTCGTCGAGGTGATGGTGGAACGCCCCGAGGCCCGGCGCCGCGTGGGTGACATATACAAGGGCAGGGTCAACGCCGTGCTCCCGGGCATGCAGGCCGCCTTCGTGGACCTGGGGCTCGAGAAGACCGCCTTCCTGCACGCGTCCGATCTTCATCCTTCCGAATCCGAGCTCGACGACATGTTCGACGAGGAGGAGGCGGAGGACGGAGCCAAGGACGGAAAGCAGAACGGAGGGCGCGGACGATGGCGGCGCGACGAGCCCGTACCGAAAATCGAGGAAGCGCTGCAGAAGGGCCAGGAGATCCTGGTCCAGATCACGAAGGAGCCGATCGGGACCAAGGGTCCGCGGGTCACGACCCAGATCTCGCTCCCGGGACGCTATCTGGTTCTGATGCCGGGGCACGATCACATCGGCGTGTCCCGGAAAATCGAGGACCGCCAGGAGCGCTCCCGGCTCAAGACCCTCATCAAGGACATCCGCCCCAAGGGGTCGGGGCTCATCGTCCGGACGGTGGGGTCGGAGCGGGGGAAGAAGGAATTCCAGAGCGACATCAAGTATCTGGAAACGCTCTGGACCAAGATCGAGAAGCAGTCACAGCGCGCGAAAGCGCCGGCGATTCTCCATCGCGAGATGGAGCTGACCACGGGCCTGATCCGGGACATCTTCACGGAAGACGTGGGTCAGCTGGTGGTCGACTCGAAGGAAGGCCACAAGGAGATCCTGGACTATCTGAAGAACTACGTCCCGGAGCTGAGCTCGCGCGTGAAGCTCTACCGGGGCCAGGAGCCGATCTTCGATCACTTTGGAATCGAAGCGGAGCTCGAGAAGGCGATGGACCGGAAGGTGTGGCTGAAGCGCGGCGGCTACATCACGATCGACCAGACCGAAGCGCTGGTGGCGATCGACGTGAACACCGGAAGGTTCACCGGGAAGAAGAACCAGGAAGACACCATCCTGAAAACGAATGTCGAGGCCGCCGAGGAGATCGCGCGGCAGCTCCGGCTTCGGGATCTGGGCGGCATCATCGTCCTCGATTTCATCGACATGGAAAGCGAGGCGAACAAGAAGGCGGTTCTGGACACGCTCCGGAACCGGCTGAAGCGGGACCGGTCGCGCACCAAGGCGTTCGCGGTGAGCGAGCTGGGGCTGGTGGAGATGACGCGGCAGAGGCAGCGGCCCAGCCTCGGCACGTACTTCAGCCAGGATTGCCCGGAGTGCGGAGGCACCGGAAAGGTGCTCTCCCTCGCCTCGGCGACGCTCCGGATCCAGAGGATGCTGCGGCGCGTCGGACTTCGCGCAAAGGAGAAGCTCCTCCTCTTGCGCGTGCATCCGGATCTCGCGGTGCACCTGGTGGAGCAGAACGCGGATCTCCTGGAGGATCTCGAGCGCGCGTACCGCTTCCGCATCGAGATCCGGGACGATCCTTCGCTCCGGCGGGATGAGATCCGTCTCTTCCGCGGGCGGACCTTCGAGGAGATCACGAAGCAGTTCGAGCGGTAACCGTGTCCCGGGGAGCCCGGGCGGAAAGGGAAGTCATGGCGAAAGAAAAGGCCAAAGCGGAACCGAAAGCCGAGCCCAAGGCGGAAGCCAAGGCCAAGGGCAGAGCCAAGACGAAAGAGAAGGCGGCATCCAAGGAGGCACCGCCGAAGCGCGAGGCGAAGAAGGCGGAGCCTGAATCCAAGGCCACGCCGGCCACGCCGCGGTTCGCCGTCGTCCAGGCGCGGGGACTTCAGATCCGGGTCGCCAAGGATGAGGAGCACATCCTCCCTCTCATGGACGAGGAGCCGGGAGCCGAGGTCGCGTTCGATCGCGTGCTCCTGGTTTCGGAGGGGGATCAGATCCAGGTGGGGAGGCCGCTCGTCGAGGGCGCCGTGGTGCTGATGCAGGTGGTCGGGCACGAGAAGGGGGAGAAGATCGACGTCGGGACCTACAAGCGCCGCAAGAAGTACCGGCGCAAGATCGGGTACCGGGACCAGCTGACCCGGGTCAAGGTCCTGGGCATCAACCTGCCGCACGAAGAAAAACGAGGAAAGCATGGCGCATAAGAAAGGTGTATCCAGCTCGAAGAACGGCCGCGATTCGGCGTCGCAGCGGCTGGGAGTGAAGCGGTTCGGCGGACAGTGGGTCCGCGCGGGAAACATCCTGGTCCGTCAGCGCGGCACGTCCTTCGCGCCGGGGCTCCACGTCGGCCGCGGCAAGGACGACACCCTCTTCGCTTTGAAGGACGGCGTGGTGGTGTTCGCCCGGCGCGGGAAGCGCGGCGTGCAGGTTTCGATCGATCCGAAGGCGGAACCCGTGAACGCGGCGGAATCCAAGCGCCGGTCGGCCGAGAAGGCCGAGGCCGAGTCGCCGCGTGCCTAAGATCAGCGTCGTAGGCGCCGGGAACGTCGGCGCCTCCGCCGCGCTCTATCTCGCGGAAGCGGAGATGGGCGACGTCACCCTCGTCGACATCATGGAGGGAGTCGCGAAGGGGAAGGCCCTGGATCTCCTCGAGGCGGGTCCCGTGCGCGGCTACGACACGATGATCGAGGGGAGCGGCGACATGCGCTCGGTCACGGGGAGCGATCTCATCATCGTGACCGCCGGGCTGCCGCGAAAGCCGGGGATGTCGCGCACCGATCTCCTGAAAGCGAACGCCGACATCATTCGCGGCATCGCGAAGGCGATCAAGGAGCACGCGCCGAAGGCGTTCGTGATCACCGTAACCAACCCGCTCGACGTGATGACCTATCTGCTTCATCGCATCACCGCATTCCCGCGCGAGCGCGTCATCGGCATGGCCGGGGTTCTGGACTCGGCGCGCTTCCGCGCGTTCCTGGCCATGGAGATCGGCGTCTCGGTCGAGGACATCCAGGCGATGGTGCTCGGCGGGCACGGGGACACGATGGTCCCGATCCTGAGCAACGCCACGGTGAGCGGTGTCCCCGTCCAGAAGTTCGTGACACGCGAGCGTCTGGGCGAAATCGTGCAGCGGACGCGCGACGGCGGCGCCGAGATCGTGAAGCTCCTGCAGACCGGGAGCGCCTTCTACGCGCCCGCGGCCTCCGCGGTGCAGATGGCGGAGGCGATCCTCAAGGACAAGAAGCGCCTGCTCCCTGCCTGCGCGTACCTCAACGGTGAGTACGGATTCCGCGATCTCTACCTCGGCGTGCCGGTGATCCTGGGCTCCCGCGGGTTGGAGAAGATCGTGGAGCTGGATCTCACGGCCGAGGAGAAGGCGGCGCTCGCGAAATCGGCCGAGGACGTGAAGAAGGGTATCGCCGACCTGGAGCTCGAGCCCGCCGCGCGGTAACGGTTGCTCCGCAGCCTGACAAGAGGTCCTTTCCCACCAACTTGCGACCCTGCTTGACCCTCCGGCCCGGGGCTTGCTAGGATGGCTCGTGCACCGATCGGCCTCCCCATCCACGGGGCGCGAGGCAAAGAAGCTCAAGCCCCCCACGGCCGTAGGGATCATCCCCGCGCGGCTCGACTCGACCCGTCTCCCTGAAAAGCCCTTACAGGATCTCGGCGGCGCTCCGCTCATCGTCCGCGTCCTCGAGCGCGTCCGCCGTTCGGGCTCCTTCCGCGTCGTGGTCGTGGCGACCGACAGCTTGAAGATCGCCGACGCGGTGCGCGCGGCGGGCGGTCAGGCGGTGATCACGTCCCTGGAGCATCCGTCGGGCCTGGATCGCGTGGCCGAGGCCGCGGGGGATCTGGAAGACGACGTCTTCGTGAACGTCCAGGGGGACGAGCCGTTCGTGAGCCCGGCCGGACTCGACCATCTCGTCTCCTTGTTCCGGAATCCGGACGTGGTGATGGGAACGCTGGCGACCCCATTTCCCGAAAACGAAGACCCGAGCGATCCCAACCGCGTCAAAGTGGTGATGGACCGCATGGGCCGGGCGCTCTATTTCTCGCGATCGCCGGTTCCACACGGATCCGGGGTCGTGGGCGCGATCGGCACGACGCCTGGGGCCACGCCGGGATCGGGCCGCACTCCGACGGCGCTTCCCACGACGGGACCCCTGCTCCACATCGGCGTCTACGCCTACCGCCGCGAGACCCTCTTCGAGCTCGCGCGCCTGGGCCCCTGTCCGCTCGAGCGCACCGAGAGGCTCGAGCAGCTCCGCGCCCTGTGGAACGGGATTCCCATTCACGTCGCCGTGGGGGATTACGGCTCCCTCGGAATCGATACGCCCGAAGATCTGGAGCGCGCGAGACGCATGTACCGGGAGGGGAGGGAATCATGACCAAGTTCGTGTTCGTCACGGGAGGGGTGGTCAGCTCGCTCGGAAAGGGAATCGCCGCCTCTTCGATCGGATCGCTCCTCAAGAGCCGGGGGCTGGAGGTGACGATCCAGAAGTTCGATCCCTACCTGAACGTGGACCCCGGCACCATGAGCCCCTACCAGCACGGGGAGGTCTTCGTCACCGACGACGGCGCCGAGACGGACCTCGACGTGGGGCACTACGAGCGGTTCCTCGGCGTGTCCATGCACCGCGAGAACAACGTGACCGCGGGGCAGGTCTACGACTCCATCATCCAGAAGGAACGGCGCGGCGACTACCTCGGGCGCACCGTGCAGGTCATCCCGCACGTCACCGACGAGATCAAGTCCCGGATGCTGGGGATCACGAGGCAGGGGCAGGTGGACGTCGCCATCGTGGAGATCGGCGGCACGGTGGGGGACATCGAGAGCCTCCCCTTCCTCGAGGCCATCCGACAGCTGCGTCTCGAGCTCAAGCGCGAGAACACCCTCTTCGTCCACGTCACGCTGGTGCCCCATCTGGGCGCCGCGCGCGAGACCAAGACGAAGCCGACGCAGCACTCCGTGAAGGAGCTCCGCGCGATCGGGATCCAGCCCGACATTCTGCTCTGCCGCACCGAGATGACGCTGCAGGACGACGTGAAGGAGAAGATCGCCCTCTTCTGCAACGTCCCCAAGGAAGCGGTCATCGAGGCCATCGACGTTGCCTCGATCTATGAGATCCCGCTCATGTTCCATCGCGGCGGGCTGGACGATCTGATCGTCGAATATCTGCGTTTGGATGCCGGGCCTCCGGACCTCGAGGCGTGGCAATCCTTCGCGGATCGCGTGCGGTCGGCGAGGGAGCAGGTCACGATCGCGGTGGTCGGTAAGTACACGCACCTTCGCGACGCGTACAAGAGCATCAACGAGGCGATCGCCCACGGCGCGGCCGCGAACGGGGTCGCGGTGAAGGTCGACTGGGTGGATTCGGAGCGGGTCGAGATGGACGGGCCCGCGGCGCTTCTGGCGCAGGCGCATGGGATTCTCATCCCCGGCGGATTCGGAGATCGAGGCACGGAAGGGATGATCCAGGCCGCCCGGTACGCGCGCGAGCGGAAGACTCCCTTCTTCGGCATTTGCCTCGGCATGCAGTGCGCGGTGATCGAGTTCGCGCGCGACGTCGCGGGGCTGGACGGCGCCGACTCCTCGGAGTTCCGCGCCGACACGCCGCACGCCGTGATCGATCTTCTCGAATCCCAGCAGGGAGTCTCGAAGAAGGGGGGCACCATGCGGCTCGGCGCCTACGATTGTGAGCTGACCCTGGGCACCCACGCGGCGGAGGAGTACGCCAAATCGCACGTCGCGGAGCGCCACCGCCACCGGTACGAATTCAACAACCGCTACCGCGAGGATCTGGAGAAGCACGGACTCAGGGTGGCGGGCCTCTACAAGGATCTGAACCTGGTCGAGATCGTCGAGCTTCCCGAGCACCCCTGGTTCGTGGGGGTGCAGTTCCATCCCGAGCTCCGCTCCCGCCCCGCCGATCCGCATCCGCTCTTCCGCGGCTTCGTGCGCGCCGCGGTGGAGGAGCGCCGCCGCCGCGAGGGCCAGACCTCCGGATCCCCGCGGCCCAGCGGCGCGCGCATCGAGTAAGGAGAACCGGTGAAGAGAGCCTGGACCCCCATCTCCGTCGGACCGGCGCGCATCGAGCCCGGCCGCCTGTCGCTCATCGCGGGACCCTGCTCCCTGGAGGATCCCGGGATGGCCGAGGAGGTCGCGCGCGAGGTGAAGCGCATCGCGGCGGAGCTCAAGCTGCCGTTCGTGTTCAAGGCTTCCTACGCCAAGGCCAACCGCTCGGCGGGGGAGAGCTACCGGGGGCCCGGGGTCCGGGAGGGGCTTCGCGAGCTCCGGAAGATCCGTGAGTCCGTGGGCGTCCCGGTGACGAGCGACGTGCACGAGACCTCGGAGGTGGAGGAAGCGGCGGAGGTCCTGGACCTGATCCAGGTGCCCGCGTTCCTGTGCCGCCAGACCGCGCTCGTCGAGGCGGTCGCGCGCACCGGGAAGCCGGTGCATCTGAAGAAGGGCCAGTTCCTCGCCCCGGCCTCCATGGAGCGCGTGGTGGACAAGGCGCGCAACGCGGGTGCCTCGGGCATCATCGTGACCGAGCGGGGAACCATGTTCGGCTACGGCGATCTGGTCGTGGATTTTCGCGGGATCGAGATCATGAAGGGGTTCGGCTGCCCCGTGTTCTTCGACGCGACGCACTCGGTCCAGCGGCCGGGGGGCCGCGAGACCGGCGGCCAGCGGGAATTCATTCCCGTGCTCGGCCGGGCCGCGGTCGCCGCGGGGGTGGACGGCATCTTCATCGAAACCCATCTGGATCCGGCGCGCGCGCGTTCCGACCGGGAGAGCCAATGGCCCCTCTCCGAGCTTCGGAGCTTGCTCTCGAGCTGGATCAAGATCAGGCAATCACTTGCCGATGAGTCACTTGTGGGAGCCCGACCCGCATGAACCCAAACCCGACACCCGATCTTCTCGCACCCGACAGGGCCGATCCGACGCGCGTTGCGGAGTGGGGCCGCCTGGTTCTCGAAGCCGAGGGGACCGCGATCCTCACCCTCAAGGAGCGCATCGGCAAGGACTTCGAGCGTGCCGTCCAGCTCTTGCTCGAGGTGCAGGGGCAGGTGCTCACCTCCGGAGTCGGTAAATCCGGTCTCGTGGCGAAGAAGATCGCCGCCACCCTGACCAGCACCGGCACCCCCGCCAACTTCGTCCATCCGGTCGACGCCATTCACGGAGATCTCGGCATCGTCTCGGATCGGGACGCGGCGATCCTCCTCTCGAAGAGCGGGGAGACGCCGGAGCTCCTGGGGCTCCTGCCGGCGTTCCGGAGACGGGGCGTCTCGATCGTCACGATCACCTGCCACTCCGACTCTGCGCTCGCGCGCGGGTCGGACTGCGTGCTGGATCTCGGACGGATGCGCGAGGCATGCCCCGAGGACCTCGTGCCGACGACGACCACGACGGCCGCGCTGGCCCTCGGGGACGCGCTCGCGATCGTGCTCCTTCGCATGAAGGGGTTCACGCGGGAGGATTTCGTGTTCCTCCATCCCGGGGGTGTCCTGGGCCAGACCGCGATGCTCCGCGTCTCGGAGCTCATGCACCACGGCGAGGCGCTGCCGAGCGTACCGGAGGACGCGACCCTCCACGAGGCGCTCCTCGAGATTCTGAAGAAGCGCCTCGGCATGACCACGGTCGTGGACCGGAAGGGCGCCCTGCGCGGCGTGCTCACGGACGGCGACCTCAAGCGGATCTTGCTCCAGGGCGCGGCGGATCTGGGGCAGCCCGTTTCCCGGGTGATGTCCCGGACCCCCCGCGTCATCGAGGAGGACGCGCTCATCGCCCAGGCCGTGCGCCGGATGGAGGAGAACGAGGGGGGAGCCATCACGTCGCTCGTGGTCGTGGACTTGCAGGGGGCGCCTCGAGGAGTCATCCATCTGCACGACTGCCTCGGGGCGGCGCGCGGATAAGGCGCACGATGCGGACCGGGTTCGTCGGGCTCGTGGCGGTCGCGTTCCTGGGCCTCAGCCCGGGCTGCCAATCGCGGACCGCTCCGATCCCGGGCGTCTCCAACGTCAAGATGCCGGATCAGGAGGCGCGCGATTTCACGCTCACCGAAACCTCCGAGGGCAAGAAGAACTGGACCCTCTGGGCGTCGTACGCGGCGATGTACAACGACCGGAATCTCGTGGATGCCAAGACCATCCAGATCGAGTTCTTCGATTCGAAGGGGCAGCGGTACTCGACGCTGGTCGCGGATCAGGGACTGGTCGACCAGCGGACGAATAACCTGACCGCCGTCGGAAGGGTGCGCATCGTCACCGAGACCGGCGTGCACATGGAGACCGACTCGCTCCGCTGGCTGAACCAGAGCGAGAAGATCGTGTCGGACGCGTTCGTCCGCGTGACGCGCAAGGAAGACGTGGTCACGGGCTATGGTTTCGAGAGCGACCCGAACCTCGATCACTTCCATCTGAAGCGCGAGGTCCGGGCGGAAGTCCGGGACACGGGAGGCGGGGGAGATTCGCTTCTGAAATGACGGGACTCGAGGGGAGGAATCTGGAGCGGTTCTACGGCCACTGGAAGGTCGTGAACCAGGTTTCCATCGAGGTGCAGCGCGGGGAGGTGGTCGGCCTTCTGGGGCCGAACGGCGCGGGGAAGACGACGACGTTCTATCTCATCGTCGGTCTCCTGCGCGTGGACGGGGGCCAGATCCTGCTCGACGGGAAGGACATCACCCAGATGCCGATGCACGAGCGGGCACGCATCGGGATCGGCTACCTGTCGCAGGAGCCCTCGATCTTCCGGAAGCTGACGGTGCGCGAGAACATCCTCGCCGTCCTGGAAACCCTGCCGATGAGCAGGCGGGAGCGGGCGGAGCGTCTGGCCGCCCTCCTGGAGGAGCTGAACATCACGCACCTGGCGGACCGGAAGGGATACAACCTCTCGGGCGGAGAGCGCCGCCGCGTGGAGATCACGCGGGCGCTCGTGACACATCCGAAGTTCCTGCTTCTCGACGAGCCGTTCGTCGGCATCGATCCGATCGCGGTCGGCGAGATCCAGGACATCGTGGGGAGGCTGAGGCAGCGAGGTCTCGGCATCCTGATCACCGATCACAATGTGCGGGAGACCTTGAGCACGACCGACCGGGCGTACATCATGTTTGAAGGGAAGATCCTCCTGGAAGGGACGAGCCAGGAGCTGGCTGAAGATCCCATCGCCCGCCAGATCTATCTGGGCGAGCGGTTCCGTTTGGATTGAGGGGCACCCGACCATGGAAATGAAACACAGCCTGAGCATGCAGCAAAAGCCGACGCTGATCATGACCCAGCGTCTCCAGCATGCGCTCAAGCTGCTCCAGATGCCGACCCTCGAGCTCCAGCAGGCGCTCAAGATGGAGCTGGAGCGGAACCCTCTCCTGGAGGAAGTGGACGAGGTCGAGGAGGTGCAGGAGATCGAAGAGGTCAAGAAGGAGGTGGGTCAGGAGGAGGCCGAGACGCCGGCGGAGACGGAGGCCCCGGCCGAAACCGAGGTGAAGGCGGAGCAGGAGGTGGACTGGGGAGAGCTCTGGCCCGACCAGTTCGAGACGATCTCCTCCCCGCGCACCGACGACGGGGATGCGGAGTTCTACGAGCGCGTGCCGGTCACCGTGAAGAGCCTGGGCGACCACCTGCTCGAGCAGCTGCGCCTCAGCAACCTCGACGAGCAGGCGATGATCATCGGGGACTTCCTGATCGGCTCGATCGACGAGAACGGGTATCTGCAGACGACGGTCGAGGAGGTCGGGGAGACCTTCCAGGTCAGCCCCGAAAAGGTGGAGGAGGTGCTGGCGGTCATCCAGACCTTCGAGCCGGCGGGGATCGGCGCGCGGAACCTGCAAGAATGCCTCTGGATCCAGATCGTCCAGAAGAAGATGGAGCAGACTCTGGCGGGGAGGATCATCCAGGAGCAGTTCGACAACCTGCTCGCCAAGCGCTTCTCCGAGATCGCGCGCAATCTCAAGTGCACGGTCGAGGACGTCCAGGCGGCCAGCGACACGATCGGGACCCTGGATCCGCGCCCCGCGCAGGAGATCGCGGCCGAGGAGACCCGGTACGTCACGCCGGACCTCATCGTGGAGCGGGTGGGGGAGGACTTCGTGGTGGCGCTGAACGACCGGAACGTGCCGCGGCTCAGGATCTCGAGCGCCTACCAGCAGATGCTCCGGAACAAGAATTCCACCCAGGACAGCACGCGGAAGTACATTACCGAGAAGCTCAACTCCGCCAAGTGGCTCATCCAGACCATCGAGCAGCGCCGGAAGACCATGATCAAGGTCATGCGCCGCATCGTCGAGGAGCAGCGGGAATTCTTCGAGAAGGGCGTCGAAGGGCTCCGGCCGCTCACGCTGCAGCAGATCGCGAATCAGATCGGCATGCACGAATCGACCGTGAGCCGGGTGACCACGAACAAGTACGTCCAGACGCCGCGCGGCGTCTTCGAGCTGAAGTACTTCTTCTCGAGCGGCCTCCAGACGGAGGACGGGGACGACGTCTCGGCCAAGGTGGCCAAGGGGAAGATCTCGCAGCTGATCCAGGGAGAGGACAAGAAGGAGCCGCTCAGCGACCAGCGGATCGCGGAGCTGTTGCACGAGCAGGGTCTGAGGATCGCGCGGAGGACGGTGGCCAAGTACCGGGAAGCGTTGCGCATCCTGCCGGCCCGGGCCCGACGCCGCTATGCGTCACGGATCGAGAGTTGAAGATGACCCAATCAGGGGGACACGATGCAGATCACGATCAAGGGGCGGCACTGGAAGGTGACTCCCGACTACCGCGAGTACGCGGAGCGGAGGATCGAGAAGCTGCAGCGGTACTTCTCGCACCTGATCAGCGCGCAGCTGACCGTGACCGAGGAGGGCTACCGCCATCTGGCGGAGCTCCGCATATTCGGAAACGGTTTCGATTTGACGGGAAAGGCGCAGAACCCGGACCCCAAGGCCGCGCTGGACGCCGTGCTCGAGAAGCAGGAGCGCGCGCTGAAGCGGCGCAAGGAGCGGATGAAGGGCTACAAGAAAGGCGGCCGGACGCTGCGCAAGGACGGCATCCCCACCGCTCCTCCGGAAGGAACGGACCGGAAGCGCCCGGGCGTCGAGGTCATCCGGATCCGACCCAAGCCGCGCACCCTCACCGTGGACGAGGCCGTCCGCCTCGTGATCCGGGGCCGGCTCCCCGTGCTGGCCTTCTCGGATGCGGATGGGGGAGGGATGCGCATCGCCTATCGGACGGAGGATGGGCAGGTAGGAGTGCTTGAGCTCGATTAGCACGGCACAGATCACCATCGCGCAGCTCTACGAGCAGCAGCGCGAGCCGCTCTCGCTCGAGGTCCTCACGAAGGGCCTCGAAGCGAGGGTGCCGATCACGATCAGCGACATCAACCGGCCCGGCATGGCGCTGATGGGCTATCCCGAGAACTTCCTCTTCGAGCGGATCCAGATCCTCGGCCGCACCGAGATCGCCTACCTCGGGACGCTGAGCACGAAGGGACGGGCCGAGGCGCTGGACCGGCTCTTCCAGTTCGCCATGCCCGCCATCATCGTGACCAAGGGGCTCCAGCTTCCGGACGGGCTCCTGGAGCGCGCGAACCGGAATCAGGTGCCGGTGCTCCGCACGCCACAAGATACGACCCCGTTCATCCATCAGCTCACGAGCTACCTGGACTGGGTTTTCGCTCCTTCGGTCACGGTCCATGCATCCCTGGTGGACGTGTACGGAGTGGGGCTTCTCTTCACGGGACGGAGCGGCATCGGGAAGAGCGAGACGGCGCTCGATCTCGTGGAGCGGGGGCACCGGCTGGTCGCCGACGACGTGGTCCGGATCACGCGCCGGCACGGGGACATCCTGATCGGAACCTGCAACGAGGTCCTGAAGCACACCATGGAGATCCGGGGCCTGGGGGTGATCGACGTTCAGTCCATTTTCGGCATCCGCGCCATCCGCGGACAGAAGCGGGTGGAGGTCGAGGTGCATCTAACCGAATGGGACTCCAAGGTGGAGTACGAGCGGCTGGGGCTGGACGATTCGCACGCGCGTTACCTGGACTCGGAGATTCCGCTCGTCACCGTCCCCATTCTTCCGGGAAAGAACATCACCGTGATCGCCGAAGTGATTGCGCTCAACCATCTGGTCAAGGTCTACGGATACCATCCGGCCCGGGCGCTGAACGAGCGCCTGATCGAGAGCATGCGCAGCAAGCTGCTCGCGAATCCCTTGGTCCGGGACGACACCGAGTAACCCCGCCCATGAATCCCGCCTCCGTTCCGCACCGTCCCGTGGGGGTTCTCGTGACCCATGCCGCGCTCGGCAAGGAGCTCCTCCGGACCGTCGAGGGCATCCTGGGCGCGCAGGCCGACGCCTACGTTCTGAGCAACGACGGATACTCGGGGGAGGCGCTGAGCCGGGCCATCGAGGAGCGCGTCCACGGCGTGCCCGTGGAACGGCCCGTCGTGCTCTTCACCGATCTCGCCGCGGGCAGCTGCGGCATCGCGACACGCCGCGCCGAATGCGGCGCGAGGGTGGTCCGGAAGGTCACGGGCGTCAACCTCCCCATGCTTCTCGAATTCTTCCACTACCGGGACACACTCCCCCTGGAGGAGCTTCTGCCGCGTCTGGAATCCAAGGGGAAAGCGGGCATCACCGTTTCCTGACGTGCCGCTTCTCCTCGCGCGGATCGACGACCGCCTGATCCACGGCCAGGTCGTCCACGGCTGGGGCGGAACGCTCCGTCCGACCTGGATCGGCATCGTCTCGGACGCGCTGACCCGGGAGCCCGCGCGCGCCGCGCTCTACGTCTTCGCGGCCCCGGAGGAGAGCCGCGCGGAGGTGATCTCGATCCCGGAGGCCCTGCGTGAGTCCACGCTCCAGACCATCCGCGCGGAGCGCTCCTTTCTTCTCTTTCCGAGCGTTCTCGAGCCGCTGCGCCTCAAGGAGGGCGGATTTCCGCTCGAGGAGGTGAACGTGGGCGGGCTCCACCACGCGCCGGGAAAGAGCGCCGTCCTGCCCTACGTGTACCTGGACCAGGGTGACCGCGAGAAGCTTCTCGCCCTCTCCCGGCTGGGGGTGCGGCTCGTCGCGCAGGACCTCCCGACGAATCCCGCCCACCCCCTCGAGCCCTTTCTTCAAGGCACCCCGTGAGCGCGGGCGCGCACGCACCCGTGCGGATCGCGATCGCGATCCACAACCACCAGCCGGTCGGGAACTTCGACTCGGTCTTTGCCGATGCCGTCCAGCGGGCCTACCGTCCCTTCCTGGAATCCCTGTCGCGCCACCCCGGCGTGCGCCTCTCCATGCACTGGTCGGGGCCCCTTCTGGAATGGCTGGAAGCGCACGATCGCCCGCTTCTCGACGCGCTGGGCGCGCTCGTCTCCCGCGGGCAGGTGGAGCTTCTCTCCGGCGCCTTCTACGAGCCCATCCTCGCGGTCATTCCTCCCTGGGACCAGCAGGGTCAGCTCGAGCGCATGGCCGCATATCTCAGATCGCGTTTCGGCGTGACTCCGCGGGGCGCCTGGATCGCGGAGCGGGTCTGGGAGCCCGAGCTTCCGGACGCCCTCTTCCGCGCCGGCATCGAGTACACGCTGGTGGACGATCACCACTTCCTGCTCGCGGGGGCCGAGCCGGGGGGGCTCGGGGAGCCCTACCGGGTCGAATCCACGATGGGGCATGTGGGGGTATTCCCGATCGAACGCGAGCTCCGCTACCGCATCCCGTTCCAGCCGGTGCCGGAGCTCCTGGAATTCTTCGCGTCGAGTCCGGGACCGCCCGGCGTGCGTGTGTTCGGCGACGACGGAGAGAAGTTCGGCGTATGGCCGCACACCTACGAGTGGGTGTATGGAACCCGATGGCTCACGACCTGGCTCACGGCACTGGAAGAGCGCCGCGGGATCGAGGCCGTGCCGATGGGAGAAGCGTGGGATCAGAGGCGCCCCATGCGCACCATCGCGCTTCCTGCCGCGAGCTACCCCGAGATGATGCTCTGGGCGCTTCCTCCCGAGACGCACGCGAGGATCGAGGAAGAGCAGCGCTGGCTCGAGACGCAGGGAAAGCAGGACCTCGCGCGAAGGATCGCGACCGGGACGTGGCGGGAATTCCTGGCCCGCTACCCGGAATCCCGCAGACTTCACCGGCGCGTCTCGGAGCTGAGCGCGCGGATCGAGCACGCGCGGCACTCGTGCCTCGCTCAGGACCCATACGAGGACGCCAGGAAGGAAGTGCACCGAGCCCAATGCAACTGCTCTTACTGGCACGGCGTCTTCGGGGGCTTCTATCTCCCGCACCTTCGCGAGGCCGTGCGCGCCCACATGCTGCGCGCCGATGCCCTGGCGGACGGGCTCCTTGGGGGCACCGCGGGGTGGACCGTGGAGCAGGACGAGGAGGAGGTGCGGCTCAAGTCCTCCCGCGTCAGCATCGGTGTGTCCAGGCGAAGCGGCGCGATCGTGGAGATGGCGGACCGGAGACGCCCGTTCGACTTCGCGGGCGTGATCGCCCGGCGTCGCGAGGCCTACCACGTGCGCGTGGAGGAAGCCTCGCGGCGCGCGGCGCTCTCGAAGGGCGGGCAGCACGCGGGCGATCGGAGCGCGGAGCACGGGGAAGGGGGCAAGCCGGAGACGATCCACGGCGCGATCTCGGTGAAGGAGCCCGGGCTCGAGCGTCTCCTCGAATACGACGAGCGGCCGCGGCACGCCTCGCAGGAATGGCTTCGAAGCGCGGCGGAGATCTCCTCCTCCGGCGGGCTGCGGGCCTCGATCGGCCTGGGGCCGGTGGGCCTCCGGTTCGCGCACGCGGGAACACGGACCGCGACTGCGGGAGCCTCCGCGGAACCGCCCGTCATCACGCTCGAGAGCGAACGGGGCGCCCGCGCCGCCGTGCGGAAAGAGATCGCGCCGGGATCCGCTCCGGAGGAATTCGAGATCCGGTTCTCGGCCGTTCCACACGACGCGTGGCTCGTGAGCGAGTGGAATCTGAGCCTCCTCACTCCGGACGCGCCCGGGAGGCGCCTTGCGATCGAGGGCGCGCGCCCCGGCGTGTACGCCCCGGGCTCCTCGGGGGAGGCGGATTCGGTCCGCTCGCTCCGCCTCGAGGATTCGGAGTATCTCCATCTGTCCCTGACGCTCCGCTTCGAGCCCGCGGCCCGGGTGGAATGGTCCCCGGTGGAGACGGTCTCCCTTTCCGAAGGGGGCGCGGAGCGCGTGTACCAGGGAACGGCGCTCGTGTTCGGCTTTCCGGGCGCCGGGCACACGGAACCGATCCGGATCCGCGCGAGGATCGAGGAGGCCGAAGGTGCTCTCTGAGCTCTGGCGGGTCGCCCTTCTCGGCGGCGTGCTCGCGATGGACCGCTCGGCCGGCTGGAACCTCATGCTCGGGCAGCCGCTCGTCGGCGCCTGCCTCGCGGGCGCGTTCCTGAGCCCGGGGACTCCGTGGGAGCTCTGGGCGCTCCGGATCCCGCTCGGCGTCGGGGTGCTGCTCCAGCTCCTCCTCACCGACCCCGCGCTTCCCGCCGCGCAGCGTCCGCGCGACGCGGCCACGGCAGGGGTCATCGGAGCTTCGATCGCCGTGCTGAGCCTGGAGCGGCTGCATCCCTTCGTGCCGCTCACGACCGGCGGGATCCTCTGGGTCCTCGTGGGAACCCTGTCCGGACTCCTCGCCGCGGTGGGCGGAGGCTGGATGGAGCTCTCGCTCCGGGCAAGGAACGAGCGGAGCGCGCGAAGGGCCGAGGAGCTGGCGCTCGAGGGTAAGATCGGCTCCTTCGAGGCACTCTACTGGCGCGGCGTGGCGCGCATCTTCCTCCGGGGCGCGACCTGGTCGGTCGCCGCCACCGTCCTGGGCGTGGCCCTGGCCTCGCTTCTCCTTCCACGGATCGCGGGGCTCATCACGGGTCCGCGTGCGGGGTGGATCTTCGCGGCGATCCTCGGCGTCGCCTTCGGGGCCGGGTTCCAGACGCACGTGCGCGCGCCGCGACACGGATTCCGCTGGGCCGCGATCGGCGCGCTCGTGACGCTCCTCGTCCTCATGCGGCTGCACGCGGGAGGGGAGCTGTGAGCGATTCCGATCCTCTGGCCGCGCCAGCCGCTCCGGGTCCTGGCGCTCCGGGTCCGGCTGCTTCCGCGGGCGCCGCCGTCCCGGGCGTGCGAGGCATCGATCTGGTGAGGGTGGAATCGCGCGCCCTCTACATCCAGGCGCTCTTCTCGGCCGAGCGCCAGCAGGGCCCGGGATTCGCGTTCGCGCTCCTGCCCGTGCTGCGCCGCGTCTACACGACCGCGGCGGAACGCGGCCGGGCCCTCGCGCGCCACATGGGGTTTTTCGGAACGCATCCCGTGCTCTCGGGAATCGTGCTGGGAGTGGTCGCCCGCCTCGAGGAGCGCCGCGCCCAGGGGCTGCCCGTGAGCGAGCTTCAGATCGAGCAGACGAAGCGCGCCCTCGCGAGCCCCCTCGCCGCACTGGGAGATCCGCTCTTCTGGGTCACGCTGCGGCCGCTCGCGGGGCTCATGGGAGTGCTCGGAATGGCGGTTCTTCCGCTTGCCGACACCGCGGGCCCCGACCTCCGGGTCCTCGTATGCCCGTGCCTCGCCCTTTTGACGTACAATGCCGTCGCGATTCGATTTCGCGTCGCCGGCGTGCCTCGCGGATACGCGATGGCCGACGATCCCGGCGGGCTCCTGCGCTCGCTTCACCTCGCGGAGCTCCGGCGCTTCTTCGAGCGCGTGAGCGCCTTGGCGTTCGGCGCTCTGGTGGCGCTCACGCTCTGGCCGATGGTCCAGAGCGCGGATCCGGCACACGAAGGCTTCGCGCACAAGGCATCGGTGCTCGCGCCCTTCGTTCTGGGATCCGCGCTGACGGCGCTCCTGCTCCGGCGCTGGCCGGGCCGGAGCGTCGAGATCGCGTTCGCTGCGGCCCTCGTGGCCCTGGTTCTCTCGAGTCGGTTCTAAGGGGCCACGACGCGCATGGTGGAACAGACGGTCACGATCCAGAACCGCCTCGGACTTCACGCGCGCGCGTGCTCCGTGTTCGTCAAGGAGGCGGCGAAATTCGCCTCCCACGTCTATGTGGCCCGTGACGGGATCGAGGTGAACGGCAAGAGCATTCTGGGGGTCATGATGCTCGCGGCGGAGATGGGCGCGCGGATCACGATCAAGGCCGACGGCAAGGACGAGCAGGAAGCCCTCCAGGCGCTGGTCCGGGTCGTGAACGACAAGTTTGGTGAAGAATGACGACGCTGCAGGGAATCGCGGCCTCGCCGGGGATCGCCATCGGGCCGATCCACGTCGTGGATCCCGAGGAGATCGAGGTTCAGGACGGCAACCTCGCGAAGAGCGCGGTCTCGGGAGAGAAGGAGCGTTTCCGCACGGCGATCCGCGAGAGCCTCGACGAAGTCCGCGAGCTCCGCGAGAAGATCGCGCTGGAGACCGGGGAGGAGCAGGCGCGGATTCTCGACGCCCAGATCGAGATCCTCCAAGATCCCGAGGCCCAGAAGCAGACGCTCGCGGTCATCGAGCGCGAGCGCAAGCCCGCCGCATTCGCCTACCGCCGCATCCTCACCGCGGTGGCCGCGCGGCTCGACGAAGCCGACAGCGAGTACTATCGCGGCCGGGCCATCGACGTGCGCGACGTGCGCCGGCGCATGCTCGCGCACCTCGGAGGGATTCGAACCCATACGCTCCGCGATCTCAAGGAGCCTTCGCTCATCGTGGCGAGCGATCTTCCTCCGAGCGAAATGGCGCTCCTGCCGCGGAACATGGCGCTGGGACTGGCGACGGACGTGGGGGGGCGCACCTCGCACACCGCGATCATGGCCCGCGCCCGCGGGATTCCCGCCGTGGTCGGCGTGAAGGGCGCGACCGACGCCGCGAAGCAGGGCGCGATCGGGATCGTGGACGGCACGCGCGGGATCGCCATCTTCGATCCGGATCCGGAGACGCTCGCCGATCACGTGCGGAAGCGCGGGCGCTACCTGGAGCTGGCGGCGAAGCGGGTCGAGCTCAAGGACCAGCGGTGCGCGACCTCGGACGGGCGCGTCATCGAGCTGGGAGCGAACCTCGAAGTGCCCGAGGAGCTCCCGAGCGTGATCGAGAACGGCGCCGACGGCATCGGACTCTATCGCACCGAGTTCTTCTATCTCTCGCGGAAGCAGCTTCCCACCGAGGACGCCCAGTTCAACGCGTACCGCTCCATCGTGGAAGCCATGAACCCCAAGCCCGTGAACATCCGGACGCTGGACGTGGGCGGGGACAAGTTCGCCTCGTACCTCGGGACCCCCATCGAGAAGAATCCCTTCCTCGGGCTTCGGGGGCTCAGGTTCAGCCTCAGCCGCGAGGAGATCTTCCGGACGCAGCTCCGCGCGATCTTCCGCGCCTCGGCCTACGGGAACGTGCGGATCATGTTTCCGATGGTCCTGGGACTCGAGGATCTGAGGCGCGCGCGGGAGATCGTGGAGCGCGTGAGGCTCCAGCTGCGCAAGGAAGGCGTTGCCATGGCCTCGAAGGTGCCGCTGGGGGTGATGATCGAGACGCCGGCCTCCGTCTTCAGCATCGATCAGCTGACGCAGGAGTCGGACTTCACGAGCATCGGCACGAACGATCTCATCCAGTACACGCTCGCCGTGGATCGCGGCAACGAGGCCATCTCGGAGATCTACGAGCCGCTGCATCCGGCCGTGCTCCGCGCCATCCGGACCGTCGTCGACGCGGGGCATCGCGCGGGGATCCCCGTGGGAATTTGCGGGGAGATGGCCGGGGAGCCGCTCTACACGGTCCTCCTCGTGGGGCTGGGGCTGGAGGAGTTCAGTGTGAGCCCCTACCTCGTTCCCGAGATCAAGACGATCGTTCGCGCCACCACGTTCGCCGATGCGCGCGAGCTGGCGGATCGCTGCATGAGCCTGTCCACGCCGAGCGAGGTGCGGACGGTGGTGACCGAGTTCATGAGCCGGCGCTACCCGGGGATCATCGTCCCGGCATGACCCCGAAAGGAAAGGGCGGAGCGGCGCGATCCCGGAGCGGAGTGCTCGATTCCGCCGCCCGCCGCGCGCGAATCGATCCCGAGGACATGGCGGCCAAGATCGCGGGATTCCCGGAACAGCTTCGCGCCGGGGCCGCGATCGCCGATTCCGCCGTGCGCGGCATCGATCCCACCCGTCCCCGCGCGTTCGTCCTGGCGGGCATGGGGGGCTCCGCCATCGCCGGAGACCTGCTCCGCGTTCTCGCCGACCGCGAGGGCGTCGTCCCGGTGCACGTGGTGCGCCACTACGACCCGCCCGCCTGGATCGCGCCCGAGGACTTCCTCCTCTTCTCCTCCTATTCGGGAGAGACGGAGGAGACCCTGAACGCGTTTCGTTCCCTGAAGCGGATCGGCTGCCGCGCGGCGGTGCTGGCGTCCGGAGGAACCCTCGCGGCCCAGGCCCGGAAGGAGGGGCTGCCGGTCGCGCTCCTGCCGGGCGGATTGCCACCCCGGGCCGCTCTGGGATACAGCTTTGGAGCGCTGGCCCACATCGCCCACCATCTGGGGGTGCTGTCGGACGCGGACCGGCGCCTGGAGGAGGCGGCGAAAGCGGTGGAGGAGAAGGCCGCTACCGCCCTCCTCCCCGGTGTGTTACAGTCCCGCAACCCGGCGAAACGAATCGCGATACGCCTGATCGGACACCCCATCATGCTGGTCGCGAATCACCGGACGCTCGAGCCCGTCGCCTGGCGCTGGAAGGGACAGTTCAACGAGAATTCGAAGCACCTGGCCTGGGTTTCGTCCCTTCCCGAAATGAACCACAACGAGGTGGACGGTTTCGTGAATCCGGGGGCGGTGATCGGCCGGATCGCGGCCGTGCTGCTCCGCGACCCGGAGGATCATCCGCGGGTCGCCCGGCGGTTCGACTGGCTCACCGGGTACCTCAAGAAACGGAACCTGCACGTGGAGACCGTGATGCTGGAAGGGGACGATCCGATGTCGCGGATTCTCGCGGGCGTCTCGCTCGGGGATTTCGTGAGCTATTACCTGGCGCTCCTGAACGGCGCGGATCCGAGCGCGCTTCCGGGAGTCACGGCGCTCAAGCGGGCGCTCCAGAAGTGAAGCCGGTCGCCATCGTGCCGGTGGCGGGCGCCGGCACCCGGCTCCGGCCCCACACGCACACGACCCCCAAGGCGCTTCTCCTCGTTGCGGGGAAGACCATCCTGGCCCACATCCTGGATCAGATCGTGCCCGTATCCCCGGAGAAGGTGATCCTCGTGATCGCCCCAGGAGCGCTGGGGGAGCGCATCCGGGATTACGCCTCCTCGCGGAAGGATCTTCGAATCGAGTGCGTGGTGCAGGAGGAGCCCAAGGGCCTAGGGCACGCCGTAGCGCAGGCGAGGCATGCCGCGGGCAAATCGCCTCTCCTCATCATCCTCGGGGACACGATCGTGCAGGCGGATCTGGAGGCCCTGATCCAGGACGGGTCGCGGGTGGGCGTGCGCGAGGTCGACGATCCCCGCCGCTTCGGGGTCGCGCTGGTGCGCGACGGGAAGATCGTGCAGGTGGTGGAGAAGCCGGCCAAGCCGGTCTCCAAGCTCGCGATCGTCGGGCTTTACTACATCGCGAAGGGGCCGCTTCTCTTCGATTGCCTGGACCGCCTGGTCCGGGAAGGGCGCCTCACCCGCGGCGAAATCCAGCTCACGGACGCACTTGGGCTCCTGATCGAGGGGGGTGAGGAACTCCGCCCGTTCCCGGTCAAAGGCTGGTATGATTGTGGCAAAACCGAAACCCTTCTTGAAACCAATCGGGCTCTGCTGGACCAGCTCGCGGCCCCCGTAACCCGCGAGGGGGTCGTGGTATTGCCTCCCGTGGCGATGGATCCCACCGCGGATGTTTCAGCAGCCGTCATTGGTCCGCACGTCTCGATCGGCCCCCGCACGCAGGTACGCCAGGCCGTGGTGCGGAATTCGATCCTGAACGAAGGCGCGAACGTCAGGGATATCTTGCTGGAAGGTTCGGTGGTTGGGGAGAACGCGGTGGTGCGCGGCGCGTACCAGCGCTTAAACGTGGGCGACTCATCCGAGGTGGAGTACTCGTGACAGCTCCGGCGACACAGACCAAGATCGAGACGAGAAAGCAGCCGCTGACGAAGAAGAAGTATTCATTCTCCAGCGAGTCGGTGACCGAGGGTCATCCCGACAAGGTGGCCGACCAGATCTCCGACGCGATCCTGGATTCGATCCTGGCCAAGGACCCCATGGGGCGCGTGGCGTGCGAGACGCTCGTGACCACGGGAATGGCCCTGGTCGCGGGCGAGATCACGACCCAGTGCTATGTGGATATTCCCCGGGTGGTGCGGGAGACGATCCGGGAAATCGGATACGACAACCCGGCGATCGGCTTCGACTACGAGACCTGCTCCGTGCTCACCAGCATCGACGAGCAGTCGAAAGACATCGCGCTCGGAGTGGATCGCGCGGGGGCAGGGGATCAGGGGCTCATGTTCGGCTACGCGGTTCGGGAAACCCCCGAGCTGATGCCCCTCCCGATCCAGCTCGCGCACGCCTTGACGAGGTCGCTGGCCCGCGCGCGCCGCTCCGGCACGTTCCCCGAGCTTCGACCCGACGGCAAGTCCCAGGTCACCGTGGAATACGAGGACGGAACGCCACGGCGCGTGAGCACGGTCGTCCTCTCCACGCAGCACGCGGACATGCCCTCGGACGATTACAAGCGGTTCCTCGACCGGCTGAAGAGCGAGGTGATTCGCCCGGCGCTGCCGCGCGAGATGATCGACGACCGCACGGAGTTCCTCATCAACCCGACGGGACGCTTCGTGATGGGCGGCCCTCGCGCCGACACCGGACTCACGGGACGCAAGATCATCGTCGACAGCTACGGCGGCTTCGGCGGACACGGCGGAGGGTGCTTCAGCGGGAAGGATCCCTCGAAGGTGGATCGCTCCGGCTCCTACGCGGCGCGCTGGGTGGCGAAGAACATCGTGGGCTCGGGGCTCGCCGAACGATGCACGGTCCAGGTCGCGTACGCGATCGGCGTGGAGCAGCCCGTCTCGATCATGGTGGATTCGCACGGGACGGGGAGGGTTCCCGACTCGAGGCTGGAGGAGCTGGTTCGCCGCCATTTCGATCTCAGGCCAAACGGGATCATCGATCACCTCGACCTCCGGAAGCCCATCTACAAGAAAACCGCCGCCTACGGACACTTTGGACGCGAGAACGAAGGCTTCCGCTGGGAGCTGCTCGACCGCGTGGAGGATTTGAAGCGTGACGCCTAGCGGAACCGCAACCATGAACGCCCAGGGACACGTCAAGGACCCCAAGCTCGCCGAAGCGGGCGTGAACCGGATCGAGTGGGCGGAGCGCGAGATGCCGGTGCTCCGTCAGATCCGCGCTCGCTTCGAGCGCGAGCGTCCCCTCCGGGGCAAGAAGATCGCCGCGTGCCTCCACGTGACCACCGAGACCGCGAATCTCATGCTCACCCTGAAGGCGGGAGGGGCGGAGATCGCGCTCTGCGCCAGCAACCCGCTCTCGACGCAGGACGACGTGGCCTCGGCGCTGGTCCACCGGTACGGCATCGCGACTTTCGCCATCAAGGGAGAGGATCCGGAGACCTACTATCGGCACATCGGCGCGACGATCGACATCCATCCCCAGTTCACCATGGACGACGGCGCGGACCTCGTGACCGTGCTCCACACCAAGCGCGGCGACGCGATCCAGCACGTGATCGCGGGAACCGAGGAGACGACCACGGGCATCATCCGGCTCCGGAGCATGGCGCGGGAAGGCGCTCTGAAATACCCGATCCTCGCCGTGAACGACGCCAAGACGAAGCACCTCTTCGACAATCGCTACGGAACGGGGCAGAGCACCATCGACGGGATCCTGCGCGCGACCAACCGGCTCCTGGCGGGCTCGGCCTTCGTCGTGCTGGGCTACGGCTGGTGCGGACGCGGCGTGGCCTCGCGCGCGCGCGGGCTGGGCGCCCACGTCATCGTCACCGAGGTGGATCCACTTCCCGCGCTCGAGGCGGTGATGGACGGGTTCCGGGTCATGCCGGCGCCGGAGGCCGTGAAGCAGGGAGACATCTTCGTGACCGTCACCGGAAACATCCACGTCCTTGGCCTCGAGCATTTCCGAAGCATGAAAGACGGAGCCATCGTCTCGAATTCCGGGCACTTCAACGTGGAGCTGGATCTGGACGCGCTCCGCAAGGAGGCGAAGTCGGTGCGCACGGTGCGCCCCTTCGTCGAGGAATACACGCTTCCGGGCGGAAAGCGGATCTTCATTCTCGGCGAGGGGCGCCTCATCAATCTCGCCGCCGCCGAGGGGCACCCCGCCTCCGTGATGGACATGAGCTTCGCGAACCAGGCGCTCGGCGTCGAGTATCTGCTCACGCACGCCAAGGAGCTCAAGGCGAACGTCTACCCGATTCCCGTGGCGCTCGACCAGGAGATCGCGCGGTTGAAGCTCGAGGCGCTCGGCGTCCGGCTCGACACCTTGACTCCGGAGCAGATCGCCTACCTCGCCTCCTGGCAGCAGGGCACCTGAGCCGGGTCATGTGGCCTCTGGGCCGGGTCTCGGTCCGCCGGAAGTTCCAGATCCTGGGACTTTGTCTCTTCTCGATCGGCGCGTTCCTGGGGCTGGCCCTTGCCACCCGCGACGCGCGCGATCACGTCATCGAGCTTCTCGGGACCGGCGCGGTCCGGAACCAGGGAGGCGTGCTGGGAGCGGTCGTCGCGAGCGGGCTCGTCTCCTTCTTCGGAGTCGTCGGCGCCTGGGCGGTGCCGCTCACGCTGGTGGCCTGGGGATGGAACCGTCTGCGCCTCAAGCCCGCGCTCGAGACGGGAATCCGCACGGCGCTCGGCGCCTTCGGCCTCTTCTTCCTTCTCGGGTTCCTCTATCTCATCACCTCGGGCAATCGCGCGCTCGCGGGCCAGGCGGGCGAATTCATCGCGATGACCTCGGCGCGGCTCCTCGGCAAGATCGGCGGGGAGCTGGCGCTGGGCACCGCCATGGTCGTCGTCGGCGTGATCGCGTTCGAGATCGGCTCCTCGCAGCCCCTGCGGCAGGCGGTCCAGGCGGTGCTCGGTTTCCTCGGGATCCCGTTCCGCCAGAAGGGGGACCAGGAAGGAAGGTTGGATTCCACGGCCGCGTCCGCCGGCTCGCAACCCGCGCGCGGACGGAAGCCTCCGGCCATCGAAGAGGAAGAGATCGCGAACGCGTGGGACACCTCGCAGGAGAAGCCGCAGCCGCGCACGCCTTCGCGTCCCCGCATCGTGTCGGGCAAGGGAGGGGACCCGCGCGGGGAGCCGCTGAGCATTCCGTTCCCGCCGCCTCCTCCCAGGACCGCTCCGGCTTCGTCCGGCGCCGGCGCCGGAGCCGCGGGCAGGACGGCCGCTGCCTCCGGCAGTGCCGAGGCCGGGCTCAAGCTCGGTCCCGCCGCCGTGCCCGACGCGGAGCTTCCCAGCATCGAGCTCCTGGACCGCCACGAGACCACCCGCAAAGCGGTGAACGAGGCGGAGCTCCTGGAGCTCTCGCGCGTGCTCGAGCGGACCCTCGCCGATTTCGACGTCGAGGGGAAGGTCTCCGAGGTGCATCCGGGTCCGGTGATCACCCTCTTCGAGTACGAGCCCGCGCCCGGCATGAAGGTGAATCAGATCCTGAACCGGCAGGACGATCTGGCGCTCGCGCTGAAGGCGCAGCGGATCCGGATCGTGGCGCCCATCCCCGGCAAGGCGGCGGTCGGGATCGAGATTCCGAACCGCATGAAGGCGACGGTCTCGCTCCGCGAGATCATCTCCTCGGCCGCGTTCCAGGATTCCCGTGAGGCGCTGCCCCTGGCGCTCGGAAAGGACGTGGCCGGGGTCCCCTTCGCCACCTCGCTCGAGCGGATGCCGCACCTGCTGATCGCGGGCGCGACCGGATCGGGGAAGAGCGTCTGCATCAACACGCTCATCATGAGCCTTCTCTACACGAGGACTCCCGCGGAGCTGCGGTTCATCCTGATCGATCCCAAGATGCTCGAGCTCACTCCGTTCAACGGCATCCCGCACCTCCGGATGCCGGTCGTGACGGATCCCAAGAAGGCGGCGCAGGCCCTTCGCTTCTGCGTGAAGGAGATGGAGCGCCGGTATCAGATGCTCGCCCGTCATGGCGCCCGGAACATCGAGGGCTACAACCGCCTCGCGCTGGACGCCTCGCAGACCGAGGAGCCGAAGCTGCCCTACCTCGTCGTCGTGGTGGACGAGCTCGCGGACCTGATGGCGCTCCTGCCCACGGAGATCGAAGAGCCGATCCAGCGCCTGGCGCAGATGGCGCGCGCGGTGGGCATCCATCTCATCCTGGCGACGCAGCGCCCTTCCGTGGACGTGCTCACCGGCATGATCAAGGCGAACTTTCCGTCCCGGATCGCGTTCCAGGTGGCGAGCCGCACCGATTCGCGGGTGATTCTCGACATGAACGGCGCGGAGAGCCTCCTGGGCCACGGGGACTGCCTCTACCTCCCCGCGGGAAAGCCGGAGCCCTACCGGATCCACGGGGCGTTCATCTCGGGAGAGGAGATCGAGCGCGTGGTGGAGTTCCTGAAATCGCAGGGACGGCCGGTCGTGGAGGACGACTCCGCGCTGGAACAGGTCCGGATCTCCGAGGAGTCGGACGCGGATGACGAGCTCTTCGAGGAGGCCATGCGGCTCGTGGTGCTGCACCAGCAGGCCTCGACCTCGATGCTCCAGCGCAGGCTCAAGGTGGGCTACTCGCGCGCGGCGCGCCTCCTGGATCTTCTGGAGGAGCGGGGCGTGGTCGGGCCGTCCGAAGGCGCCAAGGGGCGCGAGGTCCTCGTCACGGAACAGGAGCTCGCGGATCGTGCGCACGAGCCGCCGCCGGGCGTGGGGTCGAACGCGTGATCGGCCCCGTCCGGCTGGCCGGAGGTGAGAGGGGGAACGGTGTCTCCCGTGGCCCCGCTGACCTACCGCATCAGACCGAATCACACGGGCCGACCGCGCGCGTGGCGCTCGTGACGCTCGGCTGCGCGAAGAACCTGGTGGATTCGGAGATCATGGCGGGGCTCCTGGCGAAGGGAACCTTCACCATGACCTCCGATCCGGCCGCCGCCGACGTCGCGCTCGTGAACACGTGCGCCTTCATCGGACCCTCGCAGCGCGAGTCGATCGACCGGATCCTCGAGATGGCCGCCCTGAAGCGGGAAGGGAAGCTGCGGGGGATCGTGGTCGCGGGATGCCTGGCCCAGCGCTACCAGGCGGATCTCCTGAACGGGATCCCGGAAGTGGACGCGGTGGTCGGCACCGGGCAGGTGGACGCGATCGTGCGCGTGATGAATCGCGTGCTCCGCTCCCCTTCGTCGCGAATCCTCGAAGTCGGACCTCCGGGGACGGCCGTGGACCTGGCGTCGCACCGCGCCGTCTCCACGCCGCGCCACGTGGCGTATCTCCGGATCGCGGACGGCTGCGATTTCCGGTGCACCTTCTGCATCATCCCCGCGCTCCGGGGGGATCTCCGCAGCCGGCCCCTGGAATCGGTGGTGGCGGAGGCCCGGCGGCTGGCCGAGGGGGGAACGCGGGAGCTCCTCCTGATCGCGCAGGACTCCACGTCCTACGGGGCCGACCTCTACGGAGAGGCCCGGCTGCCCGAGCTCCTGCGCGAGCTGGTCCGGATCCAGGGGATCGAATGGGTCCGGGTGCACTACACCCACCCCAAGACCTGGAGCGAAGCGCTGATCCAGGTGTTTGAAGAGGAAGTCAAGATTTGCAAGTATGTCGACATTCCGCTCCAGCACGTCACCGACTCGATGCTTCGCCGCATGCGGCGCGAGGTCCGGCGGGCGGACATGGAGCGGCTGATCGAGACGCTCCGGAGCCGCATTCCGGGCGTGGCGATCCGCACCCACTTCATCGTGGGATTCCCCGGGGAGACCGAGGAGGATTTTACGGAGCTGCTGGGCTACGTGCGCGGGGCGGAGCTGGACCACGTGGGATGCTTCGCCTATTCGCGGGAGGACGGCACGCCCGCGGGGCGGATGAAGGAGCAGATCCCCGAACGGCTGAAGCTCTCGCGCCGGCAGGCGCTCATGACCGCGCAGAAGAAGGTCGCGACCTCGGTGTGGGGGCGCTGGGTCGGGCGCACCGTTCCCGTGCTCGTCGACGGGCCCGTGGCCGGCCGCCCCGGCGTGAGCGTCGGACGCGTCGAGCAGCAGGGGTACGAGGTGGACGGCGTGACCTACGTGCGCGCGGCGGACGGCGCCCCGGCGCCGGAAGCGGGAGCATGGGTGCGGGTCCGCATCGTGCGCGCGAGAGAATACGACCTGGATGGAGAGGTGGCCGCGTGAGCGCCCGACGGGCCGCGCTCCTGGCGGCCGCGCTCCTGGCGCTCCCTCTGTCCCGCGCGGGAGCGGTGAACGTGCTCCCCAAGACCCACGGCGCGGTGCTCGATTCCGTGGCCGGCATGGTCGCCACGGACCTCCTCCAGGGCGCGGTCCTGCCCCCCGGACGCGCGGTGCGCATCGCGACCCCCGTTCCCGGGGACACGCTGGGATTTCTCGAGCAGCGGGTCGTGGAGCAGCTGCGGCGCGGAGGCGCCGAGGTGCGCCTCATGCCCTCGCGCGCGAGGGCGGACCTCGGCATGGGGGAGGAGGAGATCGCGGCACCGCGCGGCGACTCCACGGACGTCCAGCTGAACCTCGTCGTCCGAAGCGCAGGCGTTTCCTACGTGCGCGCGCTCCGGAAATTCCCGGTGGGCATCCGCGGTTACCAGAGGCTCGCCTCCATGCGGGTCGGCGCGAGTCTCGTGGACCTCAGCACGCGCCAGGTGCTCTGGGCGAAGTCCGCCTCCGCCTCGAGCATGGACGAGGTCCGGAGAGGGGACCTCTCGTACGCGCAGAGCGGCTCGGGAGCCCTCAATCCGGGCATTCCTCGCACCGGCGGAGGGCCGCGCCTTCTCGAGCCGTTGATCGTGATTGGCGTCGTCACCGGGCTCGTCGTTCTCTTCTATTCGAACCGGAACTAGATGCGCCGGGCGGGTCGAAACGAGGCGGAAGGGGGAAGGGGATGAGCATCGCGGCCAAACGGCACATGCTGCTCGGAAGGGACTACTTCGAGCGCGGGTTCTACCAGGATGCCATTCGCGAATTGCTGGAAGCGGTGAGGCTCAACCCGAATTTCCCCGATCTCCACAACCAGCTCGGCCTGGCGCTCAGCATGAATGGAGACCGCCGGCACGCGGCCGAGGAGTTCCGGCGCGCGCTGGAGCTCAATCCCAACTACGTGGAGGCGCGGCTCAACCTCGCGATCGTGCTGAACGAGATGGGGCAGTACGAGGACGCCCTTCGCGAGTTCAACGTGGAGCGGCTCCGCGACCACGAGCAGGAGAACCTCTCGGCTGAGGTGCGCTCCTATCTCGCCGAGTCCCACATGATGCTGGGGGACACGTACCGCAACGTCGGCGTGCTGGTGGACGCGTCCCAGGAATACCGGAAGGCGCTGAAGCTCTCCCCGCAGTATCTCGACATCAAGAACAAGCTCGGCGCGACGTACTGCGAGATGGGCCTGTACCAGGACGCGGAGACGGAGCTGGAGGAGGCGCTGGCGCAGAATCCCCGCTACGTCGCGGCCCGGGTCACGCTGGGGGTCGTGCTCCTGCGCTCGGGGCGGAAGACGCGCGCCCGCGAGGAGTGGGAGAAATGTCTCGCGCTCGAGCCCGAGAACATCCGCGCCCGCGCATATCTCGACATGATGGAGCGGGAAGCCTCCACCGAGGAATCCCGGGCCCGATGACGCGGTGGGCGGCAATTCTGCTCTTCGCCCTTTCGCTCCTCTCGTGGGCGGGATGCGGAGGAACCCTCAAGGAAGGAAGACGCGAGGGAACCCCGGACTTCCGCGCGGCGAAGACGGAGTACGATCGCGGGAACTATCTGGATGCGATCCCCGACTTCAAGGCCTACGTCGAGCAGTACCCGGGCACCGACCTGACCGACGACGCGCTCTACTATCTCGGCCGCTGCTATTTACAAGAAAAGGAATACGCGCTGGCCTCCGCCCAGTTCGACCGGCTGCTCCGGGACTTCCCGACCTCGCCCCTTCAGGCCGACGCATTGCTGGAATTGGCGCGGTGTGATGATTTACAGAGCCATCCCGCCCCGCTGGACCAGACGGAGACCGAGCGCGCGCTCACCCGCTACAACCAGTTCGTGGAGCAGTACCCCAGCCACGCGCGCGTGGGGGAGGCCAAGGCGAGAATCCAGGCCCTGCGCGACCGGCTGGCGGAGAAGCTCCTCCTGAGCGGCCGCCTCTACCGGAAGCTCAGCAAGTACACGGCCTCGGAGTTCTACCTGAAGCGCCTCCTCCACGAGTATCCCGATTCCAAGTGGGTCGCGGAGGCGACACGGCTGCTTCGCGAAGTGGCGGCGCGGCGAGGCCGCACGGAGTCGATCGAGGCGGAGAAGAAGAACCCTCCCGCCCGGACGGGGCAGGAGCCCAAGGGAAAACCCGACGAGCGCCTGCGCGGAGTCCAGACCTCCAAGTCCCCGGGATGAGCCGCATCGGGGTCTTCGGCGGGACCTTCGATCCGGTCCACCACGGGCACCTCATCATGGCGCAGGAAGCGGTCGCGCGGCTCGGGCTCGACCGGATGCTCTTCGTCGCCGCGGGCCGTCCCTACCACAAGCGCGCTCCCGACCTCGCCGACGTGAAGCACCGCGTCGCCATGCTCCGGCTCGCGACCCGTGGGAACCCCGTCTTCGAGGTCTCGCGTCTCGAGGCGGACCAGGCCGGTCCCACCTACACCGTCGTGACGCTCGAGACGCTGCGCCGCACGATCCGCGGCGAGCTCTACTTTCTCATGGGCCAGGACAGCCTGGAGGAATTCGCGCGCTGGCGGATGCCGGAGCGGATTCTGAAATTGGCGCGGCTCGTCGTGGTTCCGCGCGGGGAGGGGGATCTGGCGTCGCTCCCCGCCGCGATCCGGAGGCGTGTCGTCTATGTGAAGCCGCCCCGCATCGGGATATCCTCATCTGAGATTCGCCGGCGTCTGAAGCGCGGGCTGCCGGTCCGTTACTGGACCCCCGATCTCGTTCTGAGTTACGTGACCCGTCATGGCCTCTACGGCACCCGGAAGCGTCGCCGCTAAACAGATCCTCCTCGTGGACGGATCGGCGCTCCTCTACCGGTCCCACTTCGCCTTCGCAAGGAATCCGCTCCGGAACTCGAAGGGGGAGATCACGAGCGCGGCCTTCGCGTTCCTGAACACGCTCGTTCCGCTCCTGGACGAGCGGCAGCCCGATCTCGTGGGGGTGGTCTTCGACACCAAGGCTCCGACCTTCCGCCACCGCGAATACAAGGACTACAAGGCGAACCGTCCTCCCATGCCCGACGATCTCAGCCGGCAGGTCCCGATCATCCGGGGGCTCCTGCGCGTGCTGGGCATTCCCATCGTGGAGCAGGACGGCGTGGAAGCGGACGACATCCTGGGCACGCTCGCGGTGGATGCCGCGCGCGCCGGGGTGGACGTCTGGATCCTGACCGGAGACAAGGATTTCTATCAGATCGTCTCGGAGAAGATCCGGCTCCTTTCGCCCGCCGGTCGCGGCGGCCCGGTGGAGACGATCGACCGGGCGGCCGTGCGCACGCGCTTCGGCGTGGATCCCGAGCAGATGATCGACCTGCTCGCGCTCATGGGGGACTCCGTCGACAACGTCCCCGGCGTGCCGGGCGTGGGGGAGAAGACCGCGGCGGAGCTGATCGCGACCTACGGCTCGCTGGACGGGCTCTACAAGTCGGTGGACTGCGTGGCGAAGCCGGCGCTGCGGGAAAAGATCCGCGAGAACGAGGGGAAGGCGCGCCTCTCCCGGAAGCTCGTCACGGTGCGGACCGATCTTCCGCTCGACTTCCGCTGGCAGGAGCTCGAGCGCACGCCGGCCGATCTCCCCGAGCTGATCCAGCTCCTGGACGAGCTGGAGTTCCGCGGCTTGCGAAAGCGATTCGCGGCGGAGCTGGAGGCCCAGCAGCCGACGGAGCTCTTTCCGGAATTCCTGGCGCCCGAGGAGCCGCGCGCTCCGGCTGCCGCGGCGGTGCGCCCCGAGCGCCCGCCGCTCGGCGACTACCACGTGGTGCGCACTCCCGAAGCGCTGGAGGCGCTCGCTCGGGAGCTGCGCGATGCGCACGATTCCGTGGGGTTCGACACCGAGACCACGCGATTCAATCCCATGGAGGCGGGTCTCGTGGGGATCTCCATCGCGCCCGCGCCGGGTCGCGCGTACTACATCCCGGTCGGACACAAGGAGGGCGGAAACCTGGACGGGGAGCTTGTCCGGAAAGCGCTCCGGCCCTTCTTCGCCGATCCCTCCAAGAGGCGCGTCGCTCAGAACGCCAAGTTCGACTGGCACGTGCTCCACCGCTTCGGCATCCCGGTGCACGACATCCTCATGGACACGATGCTCGCGGCGTATCTGATCGATCCGGACCAGCCGAAGAACATCGACTATCTGGCCCGGACACACCTGGGGGTGGAGAAGATCCCCACCCAGTCCCTGATCGGAATCGGTCGCGACCAGGTGTCGATGGCCGCGGTCCCGATCGACCGGATCGCGGAGTACTGCTGCGAGGATTCGGACGTGTGCCTCAGGCTCACGCCGATTCTCTTGCGGGAGCTGGACCGCTCGGAGCTTCTTCTCGGCGTACTGGTTCGCATGGAGGAAGCGGGCGTGAAGGTGGACGTGCCCGCCCTGAACGCCATGTCCCGGGCGATGGGGGAGCAGTGCGCGCGGCTCGAGGGAGAGATCGAGGCGGCGGCGGGGGTGCCCTTCAACGTGAACTCGCCCCGCCAGGTGGCGGAGATCCTCTTCGACCGGCTCAAGTTACCGAGAGGGAGGCGGACCAAGGACGGCTACTCGACCGACGTGGAGGTGCTCGAGAGCCTGGCCGCGCTCCATCCGCTCCCGAAGCTCCTGCTCGAGCATCGCCAGTACCAGAAGCTGAAGAGCACCTACCTCGACGCGCTCCCGAGATTCGTGCGCGCCGACACGGGGCGCGTCCACGCGACCTTCCATCAGATCGGGGCCTCGACCGGCCGCCTGAGCGCGAGCGAGCCCAATCTCCAGAACATCCCCATCCGTTCCGAGGAGGGGCGCGCGATCCGGAAGGCGTTCATCCCGGAGGAGGGAGGGATCCTCGTTTCGTTCGACTATTCCCAGATCGAGCTCCGGCTCATGGCGCACCTCTCCGGCGATCCCGTGCTCGCCGAAGCGTTCCGCACCGGGGAGGACGTGCATCGCACCACCGCGGCGAAGCTCTTCGGGGTTCCGCCCGCCGAGGTGACCCCGGCGCAGCGCGCGCAGGCCAAGATCGTGAACTTCGGCGTGCTCTACGGGATGGGCCCGGTGCGGCTCGCGCGCGAGCTCGACCTCTCGCGGCCGCTGGCGGCGGCCTTCATCGAGGAATACCGGCGCACGCTGTCCGGCGTGGCGACGTACCTCGACTCGATGCTCGAGCTCGCGAGGAAGCGGGGCTACGCCCAGACCATCCTGGGGAGGCGGTGGCCCTTGCCGGCGCTCCACGAAGACGGAGCGCGGCGGGCGGAGGCCGAGCGCGTGGCCGTCAACATGCCCATCCAGGGCTCGGCGGCCGACCTGATCAAGGTGGCCATGGTCCGGATCGACGCCCTCCTGCGCGAGCGCCCCGAGATGAAATCGAGGATGATTTTACAGGTACATGACGAGCTTCTCTTCGAGACGACCGAAGCGGAATTCGAGACCCTCCGGAAGCTGGTCACGGAGGTGATGGAGAGGGCGATCCCGCTCAAGGTCCCCCTCGAGGTGCACGTCGGGCACGGGAAGACCTGGGCCGACGCGCACGGTTGAGTTAGATTGTCGCGATGCTCCGCATCGGAGTGACCGGCCTCATGGCCTCGGGCAAGACCGAAGTCGCGCGGCGCTTCGAGGAGCTCGGCGCGCGGATCGTCGAGGGGGACGCGCTGGGGTGGGAGGTGCTGGCGGATCCCGAGGTGCGCCGCGGGATCGGAGCGGCCTTCGGGCCGTCGGTCCTCTCGGCGGACGGAAGCGTGGACCGGCGCGCGCTGGGAAGGATCGTCTTCGGAGACGCCTCCGAGCTCGAGCGGCTGAACGCGCTGGTCCAGCCGCTCCTCGAGCGGCGCGTTCGGGAAGCGCTTGAGGGGGCGCGTGGGGAGGACGTGGTGGTGCTGGACGCCGCGGTCCTCGGCGCCTGGAACCTCGCGGAGGAGCTGGACGGAGTCGTCATCGTCGAGGCCCCCGTCGAGATACGGTTGGCGCGCCTCGAGGCGGCTCGCGGATTTCCGGAGGCCGAGGCGCGGCTCAGGATCGAGGGGCAGAGGCTCCCGCCGGTGCGCGGCGCGCGGCGGACCTGGCCCATCTTGAACGGCGG
>Ga0209056_10000706_pt1 | contig 37042 bp, 31 predicted proteins | sample GraSoiAngelo_114_FD_185876 | JGI IMG/M metagenome (GOLD analysis project Ga0209056, IMG submission 185876) | Grasslands soil microbial communities from the Angelo Coastal Reserve, California, USA - 14_0903_13_40cm (SPAdes) (version 2) | ecosystem: Environmental > Terrestrial > Soil > Grasslands... | reverse complement strand
GGAGATAAGGCCCTCCATCCATAATACCGCAGCACAGGATTCGGCAGTCCCTTCGTCACTCCTGCCAAACGCCGATCACGAGCGGAATATTCCAGGGAACCAAGGGACCAGAGAACGAAACGAGCCCTAGATCTCAAGTAAGCTTGGTCCCCTGGTACCTTGGTCCCCTGGTTCCGTGTGTCAGCGCGATGCCGCCTCCGCCTTCTGCTGCTTCGCCTCGGCAATAACGCGCTCCGCGACGTGAGGGACGACCTCTTCGTAATGCGAGAAGACCATCGTAAACGTTCCCCGCCCGCCGGTCATGGACCGCAGACCCGAGGCATACCGCAGCACCTCGGCCTGCGGGACCTGGGCCTGGACCACGGTCGTGCCATCGCCCTGCGGCTCCATCCCTAGAATCCGGCCGCGCTTGGCGTTGAGGTCCCCGATGATATCCCCCATCTGCTCCTCCGGCACCCGCGCCGAAAGGTCCATGATGGGCTCGAGCAGCACCAGGCCGGCGGCGGTCGCCGCCTCCTTGAACGCCATGGAGCCCGCGATCTGGAACGCGATGTCTGAGCTATCGACCTCGTGGTACTTGCCGTCCACCAGGAGCACTCGCACGTCGACGACTGGATACCCGGCCAGGACGCCTTCCTCCAGCGCTTTACGCACGCCCTTTTCCACAGAGACGACAAACTGGTTTGGGATCGCCCCGCCGCGTATCTTGTCCACAAACTCGAACCCGGTACTCCGGGACAGCGGCTCGATGTCGATGAAACAGACGCCGTATTGTCCGTGGCCGCCGGTCTGCTTCACGTACCGTCCCTGCGCCTTGGCTTTGGCCCGGATCGTCTCCCGGTACGGCACCCTCGGGGTCTCGAGCACCACATCGACGCTGAACTTCCGGCGGAGCCGGTCGGCGGTGATCTCCAGGTGCGACTCGCCCATCCCGGAGATGATGGTCTGCTTCATCTCCGTCGCGCGGTGGACGCGCAGCGTCGGATCCTCCTCCACCAGCCGCTGCAGCGACACCCCCATTTTGTCCTCGTCGCCTTTGCTCTTGGGCTCTACCGCCAGGGAGATGATCGGCTGCGGAAACTCGATCGGGGGCAGCAGCACCGGGGTCTCTTTGGCGCACAGCGTATCGCCGGTGGCCGTCTCGGCCAGCTTGGCGACGGCCCCGATGTCTCCCGCCCCAATTTCGGGGGCGGGTTCCTGATGCTTGCCCCGCAGCACGTAGAGCTGGCCGATCCGCTCCGGCTTCCCCTTCGTTGCGTTGAGAACCTGAGAGTCTGAGCGCAACGCGCCCCCGTACACTCGGAAGTACGACAGCTTGCCGACATACGGATCCGCGACCGTCTTAAAGATCAGCGCCGCCAGCGGCGCGCCGGGCGCCTGCGCCACGGTCACAGGCTTCTGGGTCCGCTGGTCCGTCGCCGCCACCTCATGGCGCTCGGCCGGACCGGGCAGCAGCGTGACGATCTCATTGAGCAGGAGCGAGACGCCGATGAGCTTCGTGGCGGCCGCGCACAGCACGGGGACCAGCGTCCCCGCTTTCACGCCGGCGTGGAGACCACGCGTCACCTCGTCTTGCGTCAGCGCTCCGGTCTCCAGGTATTTCTCGACCAGCGCGTCCTCCGACTCCGCGGCGGCTTCTGTCAGCTTCTCCCGGGCGGCCTGCGCGGCGGCCGCTAGGTCGGGCGGAATCTCGGAGGCGACCATCTCGCCGTTTCGGACCGCGTAGGCCTTCATCTCCAGGAGATCCACGACGCCGCTGAAGCCTGCCTCTGCGCCGATCGGGATCTGGATGGGCGCGACGGTGTTGCCAAACCGCGCCCGCAGTGACTGCAGCGTCCGATCGAAGCTGGCGTTCTCGCGATCCAGACGGTTCACGACAATCAGCCGGCTGACCCCGCGGCGCTCCGCCAGCGCCCAGGCCACTTCGGTCTGCACCTGGACGCCGGCCACCGCATCTACGACCACGATGGCGCTCTCCGTCGCGCGCAGGGCTGCGACCACCTCGCCGACAAAATCTGGATAGCCCGGCGCGTCGACCAGGTTGATCTTGTGGTCCCGCCACTCCAGCGGGGCCAGCGCGGCATTGATGGTGTGCTTCCGCCGCTGTTCCTCGGGGTCGAAGTCCGTGGTCGAGGTGCCGTCGTCCACCCTGCCCAGGCGGTCGACGGTCTTGGCGGTGAAGAGCATCGCCTCCACCAGAGACGTCTTCCCCGTGCTGCCGTGTCCGGTGACGGCGACGTTGCGGATACGATCCGGAGGATATGGTCTCACCCACAGACCTCCTGACCAGGCTCATTCAATGGGTTCGGCGCCGGAGGGTCAATAGCCTCGTTGCTTGTCGACCAGGTTGCGCAGGGGCTCCCCGCGGAGGTAATGGTGGAGATTTTCACAAAACAGCGGCACGGCCCGGTCCATGTAGCGCGGTGATGCGCCGGAGACGTGCGGGGTGATGATGGCGTTCTCCAGATCATACAGCGGACTGTCCGCGGGCAGCGGCTCCTGCTCAAAGACATCGAGCGCGGCGCCGGCAATCCATCTCTCCCGGAGCGCGCGCACCAGCGCCGCCTCCTGCACGATCGGCCCGCGGCCGATGTTGATGAACAGCGCCGTCGGCTTCATCATCCGGAACTCCCGTTCTCCCAGCAGCCCGCGGGTGCGCTCCGTCAGGGGCAGAGCCACGACCACGATGTCGGACTCGCGCAGCACGTCGGGCAGTCCCTCCGGCCCCAGCACCGTTTCGACCCCCGGGATCGGCGCCGGTGTGCGCCTCGTGCCGATCACGCGCAGGTCGAAGACCTGCGCCTTGCGGGCAATTTCCCGGCCGATCGTCCCCAGACCCAGGATGCCGAGCGTCTTGCCGGCCACCTCACCCCCGAGCGCGGTGCTGCGATCCCACCGCCGCTGCAGCTGCTGTCGCAGGGCGATGTGTAACCGGCGTTCAAACGCCAGGATAAACGCGAACACATGCTCAGGGAGGGGCGGGTGAATGCCGTTGCTCGCGGTGATCACGAGATCGCGCTCGTACACCTCCGGGTAAAGAATATCGTCCACCCCGGCGCCGGTGGAGTGAATCCACTTGAGGCCGTGCGCGCGTTGCACCGCCTCTCGGGGGACCTTCCAGCCCAGCATGATCTCGGCCGTTGCGGGATCTGCGGCGCTGTGGGCCGGCCCGGCGGCGAGGGTGACACGCACGCGGGGGTCGACGGCGCGGATCTGGGCGAGATGGCGTTCGCCCAAATTGGTGAAGACCAGGATGTTGACGGGACGATCCGCCGTCATCATCGAGGCCCGGCCCGCATCGCCCCCGCCGCCTCCTGCAGGCGGGTCACGACGAAGTCACGGTCCAGCGCAGCAAGAAACCACCCCGCCTGAGGTCCGGATGGCTTTCCCAGAAATGTGAGATAGATCGCGCTGAATGCCTGCTTGGGGGGAAGCCCGAGCTGGTTCTTCAATGCGTGGATCTGCTCGTGCAACTCTTCACCTGTCCAGACCGGGCGGCCGCGGATCGCTTCGGCCAGCCGGCCGAGAAATGCCCGCTGCGCGTCGTCCAGCGAGATGTCGGGAAGATGGGATTGGACCTGAAAGCGATACTGGTCGGGCGCGTAGGCCTGCAGCCACCGCCGGGCATCGTTCGTGCGCTGGCGGAGTTCGACCCGGTCGGCGTCGGTCAGCGGTGCCCCCTTGTCCCGCTCGGCCTCCCGTTCAATATCGATGGTGGGCATCTGCATCAGGTATGCGACTTTCGCGAACCGCATCCGGAAGCAGCGCGGTGGCTCCCCCTCGGTGTGCGAGTAATAGAACGTCCGCGCGTGGTCTCGGAGCAGGTCGGCCTCGGCCGGCGTCTTGGCCTCCAGGTCTCCCGCGTACGCGGCCGCCGCGCGGTCATATTCATCGTACAGGGTGGGAATCGTCTCTCCGCCGGGGTCGAAGTTGATCTGCTGGCGATAGTGCGGGCGCACCATCAGGAATCGCGCCAGTTCGGGACGCAGGATCTCGACCAGTTCGGCGGCCGCAAGGCCCACGCCCTTGCTCGTGCTCATCTTGCGCCCGCCGACCAGGAACCACTCGTAGGGAATGGGGTACGGCGCCTGGTAGCGGAAGACGCGCTCGACCATCGCGCTGGCCCGGTCGTGGCTGCCGCCCTTGGTCATGTGATCCTTTCCGGCGCCCTCGATGGTGACCCCCAGGATCTTCCACTTGGCCGCCCACTCCACGACGTACTGCAGCTTGCTCCCGCCGTTGAGCGGGGATCGCCGGCCGTGGTGGCCGCAGCCCTGCGCCCACGCCACTTTGTCTGGCCGGCACTCGTAGCTGACCTGCCGCCCGTCCCATCCGGTGACGACAGTGGTCCCGATGCGGCCACAGGACTCGCAGATCAGCTGCACCGGATGGCGCTCCGCCTTCTGGCTTCCGCTGATCTCGCGATCGATCTGGATGAGCTCATCGGCGCGATCCAGCGCCAGCGTGATGGCGTCGTTGAACTGCCCCGACTTGTACATCTCGCTCGTCCAGTACACGTCGGGATGAGCGCCCAGCGTCTTCCACACGCGCTCAAAACCGAGCCCGTAATGCCGTGCGTAACTCCCTCCGCCTCCATCCGGGGAGGGTACATCGGAGAGCGGCATGCCCAGATAGCGGTCGAACTCAACCGGCACCGCCGCGGGACGCGAGTCGAGCGGGTCGTAGTCATCGAAACCGAACAGAAAGGTCACGGAATGGTTTTTCGCCTGGAGGCCGCGGGCGACACAATCGTGCAGGATCACGCCGCGCAGCGAGCCAACGTGAATAGGCCCGGAAGGACTCTTTGCGTCGTTGATCACGTGCTGGGTAGTGGGACGCGTCCGCAGCACGTCCTCGACGATCACATCAACCCACAACGCGCACTCACCTCACGACTCGATGGCGATCCGACGAATGCGGGAGCTCTCTTTGAAGGGTATCACGCACCTCGCCGACGAGGAAGAATGATCCCGTAATCACGACGACATCGTCGGAACCCGCCAGAGTGAGCGCGCGCCGCACCGCCGCGTGCCGGTCCTCGATGATCTCCACCTGCGCCGCATAGCGCGCCGCCTCCGCCGCCAGGGTGCTCGCCGGCAGGGGTTTTACGTGCTGGGGGGTGGTGGTGATCACCACGTCGGCCAGCGGCGCAATGAGGCTGGTGCAGGCCCGGTGATCGTGCGTGGCGACCATGCCGAAGACCAGGATGAGGCGGCGGCCCGGGAACATCGCTTCGAGCGTCTGCCGCAGGGCGCCCAGCGAGGCCGGATTGTGGGCGACGTCGACCACGACATACGGGCGTTCTCCGACGACCTCGACGCGTGCGGGCCACCGCACCGCGGCCAGGCCGCTCCGGATCGCGCCAGGCGCAAGGGTGACGCCGCGCTCGGCCAACACCTCCGCGGTCGCCACCGCGGTGGCGGCGTTCGTGAGCTGGTGCGCACCCACCAGTGGAAGCCGCAGGCGACCGTAGTCGCGCCACGGTCCGGCCATCTCGAAGACCTGGTCGTGCAGTGTGGCCTCGAGGGCCTGCCAGTGCATCACCTCACTGACGAGCGTGAGCTTCGCCTGGTGCCGCGTGCAGACATCGATGATCGCCGCCAGCGCCTCGGCACTCTGCGGGGCACTGACGACGGCTCCCTGGGCACGGATGATCCCAGCCTTCTCCCGCGCAATTTGATCGAGGGTGCCCCCAAGCACATCCATATGGTCATAGCTCACGGGCGTGATCACCGACACGATGGGATCCGCGATGTTGGTGGCATCCAGCCGCCCGCCCAGGCCCACCTCTACGATTGCCAGATCGGCCCGCGAGCGCGCAAAGTGCAGAAACGCCAGAGCGACGGAGAGCTCGAAGTAGGTCGGGAGCCCCAGCGGCTCAGCGGCCATGGCCTCAACATGCGGCCGCGCGAGCTCCACCAATGCCGCCAGATCTTCGGGGGAGATGAGGGCATCGTCAACGCGAATCCGTTCGCGATAGTCGACCAGGTGCGGCTTGGTGTAGAGGCCCACATGATGCCCCGCGGCCTGGAGCATCGACGCCAGCATGGCCGCGGTGGATCCCTTGCCCTTTGTGCCTGCGATCAGGACGGTGGGCACCGCCCGGTGCGGATCGCTCAGCCGGTGCAGGAGGATCTCCACGCGACGGAGTCTGGCGGTGTCCTGAGCCTGGGGCCGAGCCCTCGTCAGCAGCCCATCGATGAACGCCCGGGCCTGCTCGTCTGCCGAGGTGTTCACTTAAACCGTTTTCCCAGAGCGCAGTTGCGCCTCTGCGGCCTGCACCGTATTGCGAAGCAGCATGGCAATCGTCATCGGTCCTACGCCACCGGGCACGGGCGTGATCCAGCCCGCGACCTCCGCGACTGCGGCAAAGTCCACATCGCCGGCGAGTCTGCTGTCCGCACGGTTGACCCCCACGTCCACCACCACGGCGCCGGGTTTGACCATCTCCCGTGTGATCAGCCTGGCCTTGCCTGCCGCGACCACCAGAACATCCGCGCGCCGGGTGTGCGCGGCGAGCTCCCGGGTACGGGTGTGACACATCGTGACCGTGGCGTTCGCTTGCAGGAGCAGCAGCGCGATCGGCCGCCCGACGATCAGGCTGCGGCCGATGACGACCGCGTCCTTCCCCCCGACCTCGATCCCCGCGTGTTCGAGCAACCGCATGATCCCGGCCGGGGTACACGGCACCAGCCGAGGCCGCCCCACGAGAAGGGCGGCCATGTTCATCGGGCCGAGGCCGTCGACGTCTTTGGCGGGGTCGACGCGCTCGAACACCGTACGCGGATTGATCTGCTCCGGCATCGGCTGCTGGGGAAGAATGCCGTGGATGTCCGGCCGCGCATTCAGCGTGGCAATCAGCTGCAGCAGCTCGGCCTCAGCCGTGCCGGCCGGCAGATGAAACGTCTCGGAGCGCATCCCGGTCCGGCCGAAGGCCTCCGCCTTCCGTCTGACATACAGCACCGACGCCGGATCGTCACCGACGAGAATCGCCGCGAGGCCCGGCGAAGCACCGTACCGTGCTGTCAGCGCGGCGGCCTGAGCGGCGACCTCGCGCTCGACTTGCGCGGCGAGCGCTTTTCCATCGAGAATGCGGGCCGTCACGCATCTACGCTTCGGGTCTCCGCGACACCTCTCCTCTGGGTGCCGCGCGGGGCGGAATTGTCTTCCCCGGCAGGGACTCGACAGCCGCCCCTCGCTAGGGTTTAGTCCGCCTGGTAGCGATGTACGTGACGACGTCCCATGCGTTGCGAATCCCAATGAAGATCAGTAACATAACGCCGCCGGCTAAGGTGAACATCGCTTGCACCGGGACGGTAGCAAGGGCAATCGCGCCCGCGCAGATCGCCACATACGCCCCCAAGGGGAGAATCGTGAACCACGTCCAGTCCTCGAGATCCGCGGTGTACCCGGTCAGTCGCCTCGTTCGACCCATCACGCGCAGAATCTGCGCGACGCCGTAGAGACCGATGACCGCGACTACGATGCCGGCGTGAACCAACGAGCGCCACGGCATGATGAGAATGCCCGAGACAAGCAACGCCGCGGCGAAGTGCATGACCGTCGGTGTGGTAAACGTCGCGATCCCATCTTGAGTGGCGTCCGTACGTTCCTGCCCGGTCACCAAGCTGATCACGACGAACATCAGCCCGGTCAACGCGGCAGCCGACGAGGCGGTCATGAAATAGAAGGTCGACCATGCCGCGAGTAGCGACGATGCGGTTTCAGCCATCGACGGCTAGTGCCGTACCAACTTGATAGTCATGTGTAGCTCACGAGCGATTCCACAGGTACTAAGAAAGGACGATGTGGCGAATCAAGTTGGTACGGCACTAGCGAGCCTCGACGCCGAGCGCCGTCGCAGCTTCCGCGGCGGCGCGTTCCCCTGTTTCGAGGGCCCCATTCACCGTGCCATCCTGGTCGTCTGTCGACGTGGCTTCGCCGGCGAAGAACATGGTGTCATCGACGGGTGCGGAAAGCGCGGCGCGAGCATTCCCGCCCCCCACAGCGACATAACTGTAGGCGCCGCGTGCGAACGGGTCGCCGCCCCAATCGTGCGTCAGGCCGCCCTCGAACTCCTCACGCGCGAGCTCGGGCTCGTTGAGCAACGCCCCGAAGCCGTTCAACGCGCGCTCGATGAGCTCCGCTTCTGCAATGCCGCTCAGCGCGACCGCCTTCGGGCCCCCCACCCACGCGACGACGAGTGTGCTGCGGACGGGTAACTGCGTCCAATTCGTCACAAACGGTTGTCGCTCACAGCGAAAGAACGCGGCATCGCGATAGCGCCCGTCTCGAACTCGCTCCCAGAACGCCGACCGGAACCATAACGCGACCTTGACTACGTGGCCCATCTCGATGCTCTGAAGCGCTTTGATCTTCGCATCCGGCAGGTTCGGGTCGAAGGCGACCGCGAGTTCGTCGCCGCGACGACGTAAGACGCCGACCGGAAGCGTCAGAATCGCGGTTCGCGCATGCACCGTCTGCGACTCACCGCCACAACTCATATCAATAGCGACGGCACCACGGCGCCACGAGATTCGTCGAACGATCGTTGACAGCCAAATCCGAACGCCCGCGGCGACGCACGCATTGCGGAGATGCTCGAACATCGGCCCGTAACCGCCGAGCGGCCGCGCAATCGCGAAATCGACTCCCGATCGCATCTCGCTGGCAATCGCACGCGCGCTCGCGATCGCCGGATCGGCAGCATCGAATCCCTCGACAAATGCCCGCGCTGCCCTGGCCGTTTCTCGCGTCGCCCGATCCCGCTCGAACCTGCGCAGGAACCGGTCGACGCTCTCGTCGTCGGGAAGCGCGCCGGCTGCTTCAAAGATGCCGGCAGTCGACGATAAGTCCCAGTCCTCGCGTCGAAGTTCGCCGTCCTTGGAGCACGTCCACCCCTCGCCCTCCGTGTCGATGGCCGCGGCTCCCGCTTCGCGGAGCAGTTGCACCGTGAGCTCGCCGCGGCCGTGGATGAATTCTGCGCCAAGTTCCGCCGGCGTCGCGTTCCGCGCTACGGGACGCGACCACACCCGACCGCCCACACGGTCGCGTGCCTCCAGCACAAGCACTCGCACCGAGCGGCCGGCGAGGCTTCGCGCCGCCGCCAAGCCTGCTGCGCCGGCGCCGATCACGATAGTGTCCGCGTCCACGCCCACAAGCATATCAACCAATGTATCCTTCCACGGTCTTTTCGTCGCGGACCTTTGCGTCATCCGGGTTAAGTCCAGCGGCGCGGCGCGCTTGGCGTTGGTGAAGAAGGTCCCAGCACTGATCAAGGGTGACCCCGATGCGGCTGAGGCGATCGCGTTCCGCGTCCGTCGCTTGTCCATGAGACTCTTTCGCCCAGATCTCATGTTCCTCACGAGTCAACTCGTTGATCGCGTCGAAAACGGTCCTATCCTCCATCGCATCATCTCCCCTCGTGTCATGCGACCGAAGTGAAATTCTGTGGAGCGGGGAACGGGAATCGAACCCGCATCCCCAGCTTGGAAGGCTGGAGCTCTACCATTGAGCTATCCCCGCACAACAACAGTCTACCTGGTCTACTTAGTCTACCTAGTCTACTTGGTCTCAAAGCACTGTCCGCGCCGTTGGTAGACCAGGAAGACCAGGTAGACCAGGTAGACCAAGAAGACCAGGTAGACGCCTTTGTACTTGTGGTGGGCGGGGAAGGATTTGAACCTCCGAGGGCCATTAAGGCCGGCAGATCTACAGTCTGCTGCGTTCAACCAGGCTTCGCTACCCGCCCACGCGCCATTCATTATACGGCCGGTGTCATAACCCATCAAGGAAGCGACACCCTGCAGCGCGACCGCCGATTGACGGATCCATGAACCCCAGGAATCGCTGACTCATCCGAGCTGATCTGGCCATGCGGAATTGACAGGGGTTCAGCGACCTCGAAGAATAAGACCGAATCATGCCGAGGCGACGGTTCTATCCATCTTCTTAAGCGCTTCAATGCACCGCAGATGCTCTTCAAAAACCGTTCCAGCCCATTACTGGATGGGACAAGACAGATTCTACTCGAGCTAGGAGACCACCCATCTCGACATAGCGGTCATTCCGTGTATGTCACACGTCGTGGCGATGTGAAAACCTACGCCCACGAAATCGGGTTTGGGAACGTCAAGCACCTGAGACGTGCAGAAGCTTTCGGTGTCCTCTAGAAGGGCTCAGCCGTTTACCGGAAGGGCATCACGGGCTAATTCCGAATTCCAGCAGAGGACATGCGTCGAAACAGCCAGCCCCAGCAACGAGATCTGTGGCTCGAGCATTGGCGCGACGAAGTCGATGCCGCCTTTCTCTACCGACGCATCGCCGCTGCGGAGACGGACGCCAAGCGGTCCAAAGTCTTTGGGGACCTGGCGCAAGTAGAGGATCACCATGTGGTGCGCTGGGAACAGGTGCTGCGCGGAGCGGGGGCTGCGGTTCCGCCACTCCGGCCGAGCCTCCGCGCGCGGATCATGGCGTTGATCGGCCGGCTGCTGGGCTGGCGGTTGCTGGCGTCGATCCTCCTCGCCGAAGAAGGTCGCGAAACCAAAGGATATCTGCGCGGCGCACTCCACTACGATGACCCGAACGCGTCCAGGACCGCCGGGGAGCTGGCGAAAGAATCAGCGGAACATGCGATGCAGCTCGGCGAACTGCTGGGCGTCTCGGGGGAGCCTTGGCATCGCATCGAGTCCGGTGGATTCCTGCGAAACGCGGTCTACGGTTTCAACGACGGTCTCACCGCGAACTTCGGCCTGGTGATGGGCGTGCTGGGCGCCAGCGTCCCGCATCACATCGTGCTGGTCTCCGGCGCCGCCGGGCTCATTGCCGATTCACTGTCGATGGGCAGCAGCGGGTTCCTCGCCGCCAAGAGCGAGCGGGAAGTCTACACCCACGAGATCGCGGTGGAACGCGAGGAGTTGCACCTCATGCCTGACCTGGAGGAGGCGGAGCTGGCGCTGATCTACCAGACCCGGGGCATGGGATCGGACGCGGCCCGGCGGGCCGCGAAAGAAGTGATGGCGAATCCTGAGCACGCGCTGCAGGAGAAGACCCAGCTGGAACTCGGGATCGGCGAAGCCTCGATGTCTCCGCTGCGAGAAGGGTGGATCACCGGGCTGGCCACCGCCGTCGGCGCATTTATTCCGGTGTTTCCGTTCATCGTGCTGCGGGGAATGCCGGCGATCATGCTCTCATTTGCGATCAGCATGCTGTCCCATTTCGGCGTCGGGGCGGCGCGCAGCGTCTTCACCGGCCGCGGCGCGTTCCGCAGCGGATTGGACATGTTCGTGGTGGGCTTAGGGATCGCCGTGATTGGATATCTGGTGGGAGAGTGGATCGCCCGCACGCTCTAGGTCCTGTCTCCTCTTGCCTCGATGCGGGTCATGTGAGAAGGTACGTTCGTGGCCGTCGTAACCCACCCCAAAGAAAACCCCTGGGAGGTGGCGCTGCGGCAGTTTCATCGCGCCGCCGACCACCTGCCGCTCAAGCGCGGTATCCGTGAATTTCTCGCCTACCCGCATCGCGAACTCACCGTGAACTTTCCGGTCCACATGGACGACGGGTCCGTGCGCATCTTCACCGGCTACCGCGTCCACCACAGCACCGTGCTGGGACCGACCAAAGGCGGCATCCGCTACAGTCTCCGCGTCGACCTCGATGAGGTGCGGGCCCTGGCCATGTTGATGTCCTGGAAGTGCGCGTTGATGCATCTGCCGTACGGAGGCGCCAAGGGCGGCGTGGCCTGCGATCCCGGCCAGCTGTCCCGGGGCGAACTGGAACACCTCACCCGCCGGTACGCCACCGAGATCAGTATCATCATCGCCCCCGACGGCGACATTCCGGCACCCGACGTCGGCACAAATGACCAGATCATGGCCTGGATCATGGACACCTACAGCATGCACCGGGGTCACTCGGTCCCTGCGGTGGTCACGGGGAAGCCGATCAGCATTGGGGGCTCCGCGGGCCGGCGGGAGGCCACAGGGCGGGGAGTCATGATTGTCGCCCGCGAGGCGGCACGGATTCGCGGCGTCCCTTTTGCCGGGAGCCATGTCGTGGTGCAGGGATTCGGCAACGTCGGATCGGTAGCCGCCTATCTGATGCATGACCAGGGCTGCCGCATCGTGGCCGTCAGCGACGTCTCTGGAGGAATCTACAATCCCGCCGGCCTGGATCCGCGCGCGGCGTTGCGGCACATGCAGCAGACCGGCCGCGTCGCTGGTCTGCCTGGTGCCGAAACGGTGAGCAATGACGAGCTCCTGGAACTGCCATGCGACTTTCTCGTCCCGGCGGCGATCGAAGGACAGATCACCCAGGCCAACGCGGCACGCATTCAGGCGAAAATCGTCGTCGAGGGGGCCAACGGTCCCACCACCCCGGAAGCCGACGAGATCCTGGCCGATCGCGGGATCCTGGTCGTGCCGGATATTCTGGCGAACGCCGGCGGGGTGACGGTGTCCTACTTCGAGTGGGTGCAGGACCTGCAGGCCTTATTCTGGTCAGAGGACGAAATCAACGAACGGCTGGAGCGGATCATGGTACACGCCTTCAACGGCGTGGTCGAACTGGCCCGCGAGCGCGAGGTGGAGCTGCGTACGGCCGCCCTCATTTACGCGGTCAAACGGGTCGCAGATGCTCTGCTGATACGCGGGATTTACCCTTGAAATTCAGTCTCCCCGGTCTTCACAGTCTACCCAGTCTCCTCAGTCTGCCAACCCTACACAAAAGGGCTCCCCAAACTCACACGACGTCCAGAGGTTTTGGTTTGCGCAGTAGACTGGGAAGACTGTGGAGACTGGGTAGACAGAAATCCTACTTTCGATTTGGCTCAAACACCACTTTGAATGCCTTCGATTCTGCTTTGCCCATCGCCGTGCGCAGGGCGTCGCGGTATGCGTCCAGCGGAAATCGGTGCGTGACGAGGTGGTCCAGGCGGAGGTCACCGCGGGCCATCCACGCCAAGACCAGCTCCATCGTCTTGGCGGTGCGGCCCCGCCACTGTTCGATCCCGTAGACGTAGCTTCCCGTCACGCGCAGCTCTTTCCACCAGATCGGCGTCCAGTCTACGCCGGATGGCACCGCCGCGAGCCCCAGCAGAATCACCCGACCTCCCGGCGCTGTCAGGCGCAGGGCATCGTCGAGGCTGCGCCCGGAGCCCACGCACTCAATGGTGAGATCGGCCCCGCCGATGAGGACGCGGCGGCCGATCATCGGCCGGCGCAGCGTCCCTCCGATGACGTCCGCCAGCTCGTCATAATGGTGATCTCCGCGCCGCAGCAGCACTACCGTATCGGCACCCAGGCCGCGCGCCGCCTCGCCCTGGAATGGATACCTCACCAGCGCGACGACGCGCGCGTTGCTTCCGACAGCGCGGACCGCCGCGATCGCACACTGGCCAATCACCCCGCCGCCAATCACCAGCACGGTACTCCGGTCCGGCGGAGGGCTGCTCAGCAACGGGTGAACCGCGCACGCCATCGGCTCTGCCATCAGCGCCCCTTCGTCCGTCACGTCGTCTGGAATCGATAACACCTGGGACCGGTGCGCCACAAACGAGGCGCTCCAGCTCCCTCCGGTATCCCGGCAGGCACCGATCATCAGGCCGGGGCTGAGATGACCCTCCGTGGTCCGGACACACAGGTTATACCGGCCGGCGGCGCAGTGCGGGCATGGGGGCACGCCCCGGGCCGCGCACGGTAACACCGGTTCGACGGTGACGCGCTGCCCCGGCCGCAGCGCCAGGACGGCCCGGCCCGCCTCCAGCACCTCGCCGACGTTTTCGTGACCCAGCACGAAAGGAAACGACGTCAGGGCGGACATCGCCGGGCTGGTCTCCAGGCGAATCGTGTGCAGGTCGCTGCCGCAGATCCCGCCCAACCGGACGCCGATGCGCACCCACTCGTCCCCCGGCAGCGGAGGCTCGGGGATCTCGCGGAACTGCAACGCGGACGTGCGGGCCCACACCGCCGCGCGGCTGACCGTGCCCAACGCCTTCGTCACGAGAAAACGAGGGATGGTCGGATTGAAAACGAGGGCGCGCATAATACAACGTCTACTTGGTCTGCTTAGTCTCCTTGGTCTACTTAGTCTACCCCTAATTGTGGAGTGGCTTGAGACCAAGTAGACCAGGAAGACCAGGTAGACTAAGTAGACGCAGTTTTATGACATTGGAACCTGTCGCCTGAAGCCACGCTCGAGGCGATCAAAGATGTCGCCCAGGCTGGGCCCGGTGATCGTTAGGCCGTGGTTCTTCAAGCCGACTACTGCACGCTGGGGCGTGGACGACTGCCGGACGACATCGGCAACCGCCTGCGCCAGCTGGATGGTGCCACATGGATAGTTGATCGTCGTCGACATGATGTTCTCCATCCAGGCGTGCACGTGCACGATCGCACCAACCTCAGGGTGTTCCGTGTAGATCATCCAGTGTTCGATGGCGTCCACGGAGACGCGGCGGGGCTTGACGTGCGGCGGCACGCTGAGGAGCATGACGTTCCGTGCCCGGTCGAATCCAGTGACCAGCAAGATATCGCGGCCGATGAGCGTCATGTTGCTCTTGTCGACCCCGCTGGCGCTCATCCAGAAGCGCCGGGCGTCCTTGCGTACGCTGAGGTTCCCATATGACAGCCCGCCGATGCCGTACAGACGCTCGATGTGACGGAGATCCCGCTCGTCCAGCAACTCGTGGATCGGAAACGGGGCCGGGAGCAGGTCCAGGGCATCCAGGCGTTTGCCGGCAACGGCGAGCTCGCGGGTGAGGGCATCGCCATTCCACAACTCCTGCTCAAGGTCGGCGTGAAACTCGTTGTCGATCACCAGCTGAGAGGATACCAGCGGATGCAGCCGTTCATAGAGGTAGTCGAAATAATCCTGGCCGGTCAGATCCGGAATCGGATAGTACCCCTGCTCCAGCGTGACAAAATACGTATGCACGGTCTCCTGCGTCCGCACCAGGTACAGGCACAGGTTGGCTAGCGACCGCACCAGCAGGGGGTACGCCTGGCGCAGCACGTTGTCGGGCCGCTCACTGGTCACCGCGACGGAGAGCACAAAGACGGCCTTGGCCCGGCGACGGTACGGCTTCGGCCGCTCCGCGTCAATGAAGTTGACGACCAGGCGGAGGTCCTCGGCCTCAGGATCGGAGGTGAACTCGTGGCCGCGGCGCTGGAAGACCGCCCGCAGCCCTTGCGCGAGGCGCGCCAGGACGGGATCGGTGTAGTCGCCGACAAAGGTAAAGATCATCGATGTAACAATATTCGGCGTTAGCCGAGGATGCCCTGGGCATGGCGACCGCGGATGGGGTGGCCTTCGGCAAATCGGGAGAGCCGGAACATCGACACGTCAATGCCCGCTGTCTCGCCGGCGATGATCGCCGCCAGCACCTCGCCCAGCCCCGGGCTGAGCTTGAATCCGTGGCCGGAAAATCCTGCCGCGATGTACAGGCCGCCAATACCGTCGACTGCCCCAAGGACGGGCTGCCAGTCAGGAGTAATGTCGTACAAACTCGCGTACCCGCGCCGGACCTCCGCGTCCTGGGCTCCCGGGTACCGGCGGGCCCACATCTGGCCGACCCGCTCGACAAAGTCGAGGTCCACGCCGCGGTCGAATGCGTCTGGGGACACGATCTGCTCTGCTTCCTCCTCCAGCACGCCTGCCAGCACCGTATTCCCCGCCTCCGGCCGGACGTAGAATCCCTGGGCCAGATCCTCGATCACGACGCCCAGGGCGCCAAATCCCGGCGGGGGCGCCAGCTGCACCACCTGCTGGCGCGAACTCTCGATCGGCACGTTCACGCCCAGTGGCTGCAGCAGCGCCGGGGTCCACGGGCCGCATGCCGCCAGCACCGTCGGCGTGCTGATCTCGCCCCGCGCGGTCTGGACGGCGCGCACGCGCCCCCCGTCGACGATGAGCCGCCCCACCGCTGTCTTCTCCCAGATCTCTGCTCCCTCGCGCCGTGCGGCGGCCGCAAATCCCGTTGCGGTCGCATAGCCATCCGCGAACCCGGACTTCGGTTCCCAGGCGGCACCGGCGACGTCATCGAGGGCCATGCGTGGATCGAGCGCCGCGATCTCCGGAGGCGTCAGCACAGATGAGCCGATCCCAAACCGGTGCTGGAGCTCGACGTTGGCGCGCAGCACACCCATTTCCCGCTCCGGTGCCAGCAGCAGGAAACCACAGCGGGTGAAGTCGGCGGTCGCGCCGGTGAGCCCCTCGAACCCCTCGAACAACTCCAGGCTGCGGGCGGCCAGACGGATCAGCGGCTCGTGGGAGTAATGCAGGCGGATGATGCCAATCGACTTGGCCGTGGGCCCGGCACCTACGCTGTCACGTTCCACCAACATGACCTTGCCGTACCGGCGGCGCGCCAGCTGAAAGGCCGCGCTCGTGCCGGTGGACCCACCCCCCAGGACTACGACGTCTGCGGTCGGCAACCAGGAAGACCTCCGGATGGTGCTATGCTCCGCCCCCTTCGCTACACCTTCTCGCCCTCCCTTGCACTACCAGAACGGGCTGCGGCGCGGATTGCGGGCGTGACTCAGGTGTTCCCCTGATGGCAATTTAAGGGTTTTCGCCATTGGAATTGACGGGTTTCCCCTGCTGGCCAGCCGACGCCCCGCCTCCTATCCTGAATGTGAAGTTCCCACCCCGAACGTGAGCTGGCACCGTTGCCAGCATCATACGCATAGCGGGGTGAAATGCATGGCACTAGCAACGTGGTAGTACCTCGCACCGCGCACCCCGCCTCGGGGTAAGCGAGAAACGGTGCGATTCCCCCCTCGCCCGTCCGAAACGGCCGCCTGTGAAGGCGGCCGTTTCGGCATTTTGCTACCGCTCCTGGTACCGCTGGTACCACTCCTGGCCATCGTCGGCCACCCGTACGTCTTCCCAGCGTACAAACGGCAGGTGGGCAAACCAGGGTCGCGCCCGCTCGGCGACAGCGTTCGCGCGGACAAAGTTGTACGCCCCCTCGGAGGTCAAGAAAGCACGCATCGCACCGAGGTCGGGGTACCGGGGGACGGCATCTTTCCAAATGGCCCGCCCGCACAGGAACCCGCTAGCCCCCGCATCGATGGCCAATTCCAAGTTGGTTAGAAACTCTCTGATGTCAACGCCTCCACTAAGGATCACCCATGGTCGCTGAGCAGCGGCATCTACCTCTCGACAGTATCCCTGGATCTCCTCGAGGGAGTACACTGGGGCCCGCTCGCGGCCGTCAAACACCCCCAAATGGAACTCCCGCGAGTACTTGAGATCGCCTGGGAACTCCAGTTTCAGGATGTCTACATAGTACTGGCCCTTCGAGAACTCCCGGGCCGATTCAATGGTGTGGCGAGGACGCTTCTTGGCAAATTCCGGCGTATCCCCTGATGTCTCCTCGCTGGGATAGGTTACAAGCTCCAGGAGAAAGGGCAGATCCTCCTCTGCGCATCCTTTTCCCACGCGCTCGACCAGCCGCTGCTGAAATGAGAGCACCTCACTCGACACATCCGGATTGTAGTAGACGAGTAGTTTCACCGCGTTCGCTCCCGCTCGTTTGGCCTTGGCGATTGACCACCCCTGGACGAGCCGGGACTTCCGTTCCCGGTTGCCGGTTCCGGCGCGCTCATACCCTGTCTCCTCGGCGGCCACCAGCATGGCGACATCGCCCGGAATAGCCTTCACGGCCTGCGGCAGGCCATACACGGGATCGACCAGCGTCGCGGTGGAGTACGGCGCCAGGGCCTCGGTGATCAACGCCTTCGTGGCCGCCATGTCCTCATAAGTGATGTCGGCTGGCTCGCGTCCGGCGGCCTTCCCTAATGCGCTGCGCAGTGAGTCCCGCTGGTCAATGGCCAGCATCTTGAAGCGCCCACCGGCATCGGCGAGCCGGAGCAGGTTCGCGAGTTTGCCACTGCTCAGGAGCGCCATCGTCATCCCTCCATGATTACCCGAAGAAGCGTGTCAGATTGTACAGGCTCAGATCCACGGTGTGATTCCCTGTGAGACCTTCCTCCAGCGTCAACGAGGCGAGTTTGTTTTCGCGCAACGCGACCATATGGCCGAAGCGCTGCTGTTTGATCAACTCAACGGCGGCGACACCAAACCGCGTGGCCAGAACTCGGTCGAACCACGTCGGCGATCCGCCTCGCTGAAGGTGCCCCAAGACGGTGACACGCGTCTCGTAACCTGTCCGGGCTTCGATTTCTCCGGCCAGTACGCTGCCGATGCCGCCCAGGCGCACATGGCCGAACGCATCCGCCGCGGCCTCTTGCGCGACCTGCGTCTCCAGGTCTTTGGGCTTGCACCCTTCAGCCACAACGAGGACACTGAAGAGCTTCCCCCGTTCGTGACGGTCCTTGATGCGCTGGCATACCTCGTCCAGGCTGAACGGGACCTCGGGCACCAGCACCACATCGGCGCCGCCGGCCAGACCTCCCACGGCCGCCACCCAGCCGGCGTCTCGCCCCATCACCTCGAGGACCATGACGCGCTGGTGGGCCTCCGCGGTGGGATGCAGTTTGTCACAGGCCTCCATCACGGCTGTGACCGCCGTATCAAAACCGATGGTGTAGTCGCTGCCGGGGATATCGTTGTCCATGGTCTTGGGGATGCCCACCACGCGCGTCCCCATCTTGGCGAGTCTGGCCGCGACCCCCAGGGTATCGTCGCCGCCAATCGCGACCACCACGTCGATGCCCCGCGTTCGCACCGTGTCAAGGACCTGCCGCGGACCCTCACTGGTCTTGAAAGGATTTGTGCGGGACGTGCCAAGGATGGTCCCGCCGCGCGGCAGGATGCCTGAGATGGCATCCGGGGTGAGCGGAAATACGTCATTTCGCAGCAGGCCCTGCCATCCGTTGCGGATACCCACGACTTCATATGCTTCACGCCAGGCGGCGCGTGCCACCCCGCGAATGGCGGCATTCAGCCCAGGCGCATCGCCTCCCCCAGTCAGCACGCCAACCCTCATGAGTCCCTCCAGCCTCCCGACAATCCACAGTCCATCATAACGCAAGTGAACCTCGGGTTCCTTCCACCGCCCTCATCTTCGAGTGAGTCCTCGCAGGAGTACCGCCGTCGCATCATGGAACAGTCGAGATGTGCTCTACGTAAGGTGGCCACTCCGTGCCGGATGAGAGAGGTCAAGCGGTTTCCCAGATTCCCGCGCGGTCAGCGCTGACTGGCAACGTGCTGGTGAGCGGTTTGGTGAGTTTCTTCACCGATGTCTCATCAGAGATGATTGTGCCGGTGCTGCCGCTGTTTGTCACCACGGTCCTGGGGGCTACGATGACGGCCGTCGGGCTGATCGAAGGGGTTGCGGAGAGCACGGCCAGCGTGATGCGCTCCTTTGCCGGCCTGCTGTCGGATCGCCTCGGCCGCCGCAAACCGCTGATCGTCTTTGGCTACGGTCTCTCCAACATCACCAAGCCCCTGCTCGCGCTGACCGGATCGTGGGCGCAGGTGCTGGGTATCCGGTTCGCCGATCGCCTGGGCAAAGGCATTCGCGGCGCTCCGCGCGACGCGCTCATTGCCGATTCGGTCGCCGCTGACCGGCGGGGATTGGCGTTCGGCTTCCACCGCAGCCTCGACACGGCAGGCGCGGCACTGGGCCCGCTGGTGGCCTTCGCGACGCTGGCTATGGTGCCCGACAATTACCGGGCCGTGTTCTGGATCGCCACGATTCCCGGGGCGATTGCGATCCTCATCGCGGCTTTCTTCATCCGCGATCTCCCTCGCCCCCCCGCGGTCCGTGTGCTTCCGGGAATGAAGATGGCGGGTCTGGGGCGGCGTTTCGTGGTCTTCACCGCAATCATCACGCTATTTGCCCTGGGGAACTCCTCTGATGCGTTCCTGATTCTGCGGGCGAAGAACCTCGGCATGCCGGTGGCGACCATTCCGCTCGCCTACTTCGCCTTCAATGTTGTCTATGCGGGCCTCTCCACCCCCGCCGGCGTGCTCTCAGATCGATTGGGACGGCGGGGGGTCTTGATTGCTGGATATGTCGTGTTTGCGTTGGTGTACTTGGGCTTCGCGGTCGCGTCCGCCCCGGCCGGGCGATGGATGGTGCCCGCGCTGTTCCTGACGTACGGCGCGTACTACGCGCTGACGGAAGGCATCCAGCGTGCGTTTGTGGTCGATCTCGTTCCTGCAGACCTTCGCGCCACCGCGTTGGGCACGTTCGCCTCTGCAACGGGGCTGGCATTGCTGCCAGCGAGTCTCGTCGCCGGATTCCTGTGGGACCGGGTCGGGCCCGCCGCCCCTTTCTTCTATGGCGCCGCGATGTCGGCTGCCGCGGCCATACTACTCGTGGTCCTTGACGCCGGCACCAGAAAGCCATTTGTACTGCAGGCTCGAGGTCGCTAATCTGGAAGTGAGTCTCTAGAAGGGGGTCTGGCCATGACGCGCAGGTTGCACAAGAGCAAGAATCGACTGGTCCTCGGGGTTGCGGGCGGGCTCGCGGAGTACTTCACCATCGATCCCGTCATCATCCGCGCAGGGTTCATCCTGCTGGCCTTTGCCGGCGGCGCGGGGATCGTGCTCTACCTCCTGCTGGCGCTGCTGATGCCTGCGGCGGATGCGACCTCCACTGAACCGCTTGACGTAGTGAAAGAGAACCTGAGGACGGCACCGCGAGAAGCCACGGAGGCGGGCCGTCGTGTGGTGCAGGTCCTGCGGGGGACGCCAGAGGAACGGGAGTCGGAAGGGCAAGGTCCGCGGCGCTAGCCCCTTCCGCCGGCCGCGAGCTGGCGGACGACATACGGCAGAATGCCGCCGTGGCGGTAGTACTCCGCTTCGATTGGAATGTCCAGCCGAACGATCACCTGGAACGTCTTCGCCACCCCGTTTTTGCGTGCTTCGACCGTCAGCCCCTGGCCCGGAGTCAGTCCCGACGCAATGCCGGTGATGTCAAACGCCTCCGTACCATCCAGACCCAGCGTCTCCGCTGTCTCGCCGGGGAGAAACTGCAGGGGCAACACCCCCATGCCGATGAGGTTGCTGCGGTGGATGCGCTCAAAACTTTCTGCCAGGACAGCGCGCACGCCCAACAGGCGCGGCCCTTTCGCCGCCCAGTCACGCGAGCTGCCTGAGCCGTACTCTTTCCCTGCAATCACAAGCAGCGGTATGGCGGCCTGTTGATACCGCAGCGCAGCCTCATAAATGGTCACGAGTTCTCCGGACGGCAGATGCGTCGTCCATCCGCCCTCGCGGTCACCGGCCAGCCGGTTGCGCAGCCGGATGTTGGCGAAGGTCCCGCGGATCATGACCTCGTGATTGCCGCGCCGCGCGCCGTACGTATTGAAGTCAGGCGGCTTCACGCCATGCTCGATCAGATACCGCCCGGCCGGGCTCTCGGCCGGGATCGCGCCTGCTGGGGAGATGTGGTCGGTGGTCACCGAATCGCCGACCCATGCCAGCACTCGGGCACCGGTAATGTCCGCAGGCCGATGCGTTTCCCTTGTGAGCTCAACAAAGAACGGGGGCTGGCGGACGTAGGTAGAGGCCGGGTCCCACGCGAACCGCTCTGCTGCTGAAACCGGCATGGTCTGCCATGTCTCGTCCCCGGTGAACACGTCCCGGTAGCGCGCCGCAAACAGGTCCGGCGACACCGCGCGCGTGACGACCTCGCGCACCTCGGCGGCGCTTGGCCAAAGGTCTTTGAGATAAACCGGTGTGCCGCGGCGGTCGCGGCCAAGGGGCTGCGTGAGCAGGTCGGTCTCCACCGTCCCCGCCAGGGCAAACGCGACCACCAGCGGTGGGGAGGCCAGGTAGCTGCCGCGCACGAGCGGATGGATACGGCCGTCGAAGTTGCGGTTGCCGCTGAGCACCGCGATGACGACGAGGTCGTGCTCGCGGATGGCGTCGGCGATCGGCTGCGCCAGGGGACCGCTGTTGCCGATGCACGTCGTGCAGCCGTAACCGACCAGGTGAAACCCCAGCGCTTCGAGGGCGGGCATCAGACCGGCTCGTTCCAGGTAGGCCGTGACGACCGCCGAGCCGGGAGCCAGACTGGTCTTCACCGCCGGGTTGCGCTGCAGCCCCCGCTCGACGGCCTTCTTGGCCAGCAGCCCCGCGGCCACCATGACCTCGGGGTTGCTGGTGTTGGTGCAACTCGTGATCGCCGCAATCGCCACCGCGCCATGACGCAATTGCACGCGATGCCCGTTCAGCTGCACGTCGACCGCTTCAGGTCTGGCGGTCCCCGCTGCGGACCGCGGGGGCGCGCTGGGAGTGACCTGCTGGTATCCCTCCGCTGCGGCGTTGCTCTGTGCCTGTGGCCGACCCGTAATGAGATCTAAGAACGTGCGGTGGAAGTTTTCCGGCACCGCCGCCAGGGGCACCCGGTCCTGCGGCCGGCGGGGCCCGGCAACACTCGGCTCGACGGTCGCCAGGTTGAGTTCCACGATCTGGTCGAACACCGGCTCAGGCCCGGCGGGGAGACGGAACAGCCCCTGCGCCCGCGCAAACGCCTCGACCAGCTGCACGTGCGACTCGGACCGGCCCGTCAGGCGCAGGTACGCCAGCGTCTCAGCATCGATGGGAAATAGCGCCGCCGTGGCGCCGTACTCGGGCGACATGTTGGCGATGGTGGCCCGGTCGGGCAGCGCCAGCGCATCCAGGCTGGGCCCGAAGAACTCCACGAACTTTCCCACAACGCCGACCTTGCGCAGGATCTGCGTCACGGTCAGCACGAGATCGGTAGCGGTGACCCCCTCCGGCAATTCGCCGGTCAGGCGAAACCCGACGACCTCTGGGGCCGTGAGGTACATCGGCTGGCCCAGCAACACCGCCTCCGCCTCGATGCCGCCCACGCCCCACCCCAGCACTCCCAGCCCGTTGATCATGGTCGTGTGGGAATCGGTGCCGACCAGCGTATCGGGGCAGGCGACGTCCGTGCCGTTGACCTTCTGCACCGCCACCACCTGTGCCAGGTACTCCAGGTTGACCTGGTGGACGATCCCCGTCCCCGGCGGGACCACACGCAGGCGATCGAACGCCCGCTGAGCCCAGCGCAACAGGAGATATCGCTCCCGGTTGCGCTGGTATTCAAACTCGACGTTGCGCGCGAAGGCGCCGGGCATGCCGAAGACGTCCACCTGCACCGAGTGGTCGATCACCAGATCGGCGGGCACCACAGGATTCACCCGGCGTGATGCTCCCCCGAGTTGGGCCACCGCGTCACGGATCGCCGCGAGATCCACAATGACGGGAACCCCGGTAAAGTCCTGCAGGAGGACGCGCGAGGGCAGGAATGCCGCTTCACGGCGCGGGCTGACCCCCGGCCGCCACGCGGCCAGCGCGGCGATGTCGTCCTCAGAAAACGGCGCGGTGCCCGCGTGGCGCAGCACGTTCTCCAGCAGGATCTTCAGCGTCACCGGCAGTCGCTCCAACGGCGTCGCGAGCTGCTGGCGGAGGATCTCCAGCGGATAGTACGCAACCGTTCGGCCGCCGGCGGCCAGGGTGCTTCTTGGGGACCATGCGTCGGGACGATTCACACACACCCTCCACGTACTTCTCCAGTATACTGCTCGGTCGCAGTGCGTTCATCGCGCCCGAAGAACGTTTGCCCGCGGTCTGGCGGCTTAGGCAGATGCACGCCCATCCTCGAGAGGAGGCACTGCAGTGCAGCGAGCGGCAGGATAGCATACCAGGCCGACAGTATCACCCTCATACAGTAGCGTATCGAGGCGGAACTTCTCACCCCGCCAGATCGCTATGCACAGTGAGACCCTATACGCTAGGAGGGATCGCTGTGAAACGGGTTTCAATCCTGGTCACCTCTGCCGTCATCATGCTCGCCGTGGCCGCCCTGGCGACGGCAGCCACCGCACCCACGCCCACGACGCAGCCGGCCGTGTTTGCCATCCAGGCCAAGGTGCTGCAGGTGGGACCGGGCTGGGTGCAGGTACAGGTCGTGAAGGTGCAGCGGGGCTCGGGGCTCCGGGCGAACGCGAAACTCCGGATCCACGAAACTGCGAAGACGAAAGTCATGCGGACGGGCAAGGCTTCGTCGGTGAAGGACCTCAAGGCCGGAGAGATGGTGCAGATTAGCGGCTCGATCGCCCGCAGCGGCAAGACGTTGACTTACCAGGCGGGCAGCGTCACCATCATACGGTAGCGGCTACCTGGCGGTGGGAGGATCTCACTCCACGCCGCACGCTGATGACATCTGCACACGTCACACTCAGTGCCGCGCTACCGGTGGATGAGCTCGCGCAGGCCGCAGAGGGGGCGTCCGCCAGGGACCAGTTCGCGGAACTACTCGCCGCGCATTGGGACCGCGCCTACCGGTTTGCCTATCATCTCACGGGGAATAACGCCGACAGCGACGATCTCATCCAGCAGGCCGCAGAAGAAGCGTTTCGCGCCTTCCACCGCTTCCAACCCGGCACCCGCTTTGACCGGTGGTTCTTCCGCATCATGCACAACTCGTTCGTGGACCGGATCCGCCGGGACCGCCGCCGGAAGATCTTCTCGCTTGACGAGGTCACCGGCGCAGTCGCGTCGGAGACCGCCGATCCCAGCGCGATCGCCGAGGGCGCGCTGGACGGTCCGGTCTTGCGCGCGCTGCGCGCGCTGCCTCCGGACGCGCGAGCGGTGGTCGCGCTGGTGGACCTGCTCGGTCTGCCCTATGACGACGCGGCCGAGATTTTGCATTGCCCCGTCGGCACGATCCGCTCGCGGCTTCACCGCGCGCGGCTGGCGCTGCGGGAATGGTTGCGACCGTACGTCGACGCGATGAAGCGAGGCGATCTGTGATGCCGCACCTCACCGACCAGCTCAGTGCTTACCTGGACGGTACCCTCACCCCAGAGGACGCGGCCGCAGTTGCCTCGCACCTGGCCGAGTGCGCGGAATGCCGGGGGACCCTGGACGATCTCCAGGCGGTGCGGAACCTGCTACACACAGTTCCTAGCCGCGCCCCCCATCCCTCGTTGCTTCCGCGCACCCTGGCTGGGCTCGGTGGCGCAGCGCACCGGAGAGCGACACCGTGGTGGATGATCGCCGCCGCCGGTACCGCCCTCGGCCTCGCGCTGTTGCTGCAGGTCCGCCTGCTCCCCGCGCCGCACCCCGACCGCGCCGCTGGCCTCTGGTATTTTCAGCAGCATGCGGTGTTCGCGGCCGCGCACCCGATGAGCGATGTCGCGCTGGCATCGTACCTCAGCGGCGTGTTGCCGTACGACGTCCTGCGTGAATGGGCGCCAAGTCCACAGAACCCCTAGTCAGGGCAGTGGCGCTGTGGGGCCTCGTCGCGGCGCTGGCGACCTCTGCCCGCGCCGCACCCGCGCCTGCGCCGCTGCTGCAGGCCGTGCGGGCCCGGGCCGCGGTGGCCTATCGCGGCGAGCAAATCGTGGTCGCCTGGAACGCAGCGACGAGGGCGGACGCGTCGCTGGTGCGCATCGAACACGATCCGCCCGCCTGGACGCGGTTGGACTACGTCCCCCTCGGACCGAGCCGGCGCTGGACGGTGATCCGCAGCGGGACCGTCGAAATCCGCTTCGACCCGCTGCAGCTCACCGGCACGACCGGCCGTGCAGGCGTCGATGAGGATGACTTCGAGGCGGCCCGTCTCCCGTGGTTATTGCAGAACTATCGTGTCGTCACCGCACAGGATGCCCTCCTCGGCAGAAAGGCGACCAGGCTGGAACTGGCTCCGGTGGCCCACGACCGGCCCACGCATCGCCTCACCGTAGATGACGAGACCGGTGTTGTCCTGCGCTCGGAGCGCGCCGGACCGGACGGGTCGTTGGGGGAAGTCACCGCGTTTCTGAAGTTTGAGATCATGCCGGTCGGCTGGCGGAGAGGCGCCGTGCTCCCCTCCGGCCTGCACCTGACCCCTCGGGAGCCGGTACGGGCTGCCAGCGCAGCCGACATCATCCGCGTGCTGGGAGGTCCGCCGGCAGGCGTCGCCGTGCCCGCAGGGTTTCACAAGACGGGGGAGTACCTGACCGGCGACGGACCGGTCGTGCAGACGATCTACTCTGACGGGCTGAGCACGTTGGCCGTCTACGAGCGCCGCGGATCTGTGGCCAGCCCCCCGCAAGGCAGTCAGGTCGCGGCCACGCCGTCCGGCCCGATCTGGGTGCAGCGGCTGGGCCTGCGGACGCTTGTGCACTGGTCGCACACCGGCCGCGTGTTGACCATGGTGGGCGAAGTCTCGCGGCCCAGCCTGCTGGCAGCGGCGGAGCGCACCGGCATTGCCTCCGCCCCGCGACTCTGGGACCGCCTCCTGGCGTGGTTGCACGAACTGATTCCTTAGACGACAAACAACGGGGTGAGGGCGATGTTGCCGAACGTTGGTTGGCCTGAACTGATGGTCATCCTCATCGTGGCGATGCTGATCTTCGGGCCGCAGCGGCTGGCCGAAGTCGGTGGCGCCATGGGGAAAGCCATCCGGGAGTTCCGTAAAAGCGTGCGAGAAGCTGAAGACGATTTGAAACCTCCCACGTCCTCCGGCAATTAAGACCCGGGGAGGGCGGGGATGATGTTCTTCTGGCGGTACTTTCCTGTCGCCCGCGACACGCCCCAGTCAATCATCGAGCACCTTGAAGAGTTCCGGCATCGGGTGCTGTGGGCCATCGCGGGATTTCTCCTCGCCACTGTCGTCGGGTTCTGGCAGCAGAATCGCCTCCTCTTCCTGCTCATGCGCCCGGCGGGGCTCACCCACCTGATTGCCCTGACCGTGCTGGAACCCATGCTCGTCAAGTTCAAAGTAGCGCTCGTGTTCGGACTGGTCCTCGCGTTTCCATGGTTGCTGTCGCAGGTGCTGATCTTCGTGAGCCCCGCGTTGACCGAGCGGGAAGCCCGTTACGTGGTCCCGATCACCACGCTGTCCCTCGCACTGAGCGTGGTCGGCGTGGTGTTCGGCTACCTGTTCGTCCTCCCCCTGTCCACGCGCTGGTTGCTGGCTCAGGCCGGATCGGTCATGTCGGTACAAATCACGGCGCTCTCGTATGTGTCGTACGCGACCGTGTTCCTGGCGGTGATTGCCTTCACGTTTCAGACTCCACTCGTCGTGCTCGCGCTCATCGGGTTGGGGATCGTCTCGCGCGCGCAACTGCGAAGCCAATGGCGGACGGTGTACATGACGATTACCGTGCTGGCGGCGGTGATCACACCTGACTGGAGCCCCATCACGATGCTGCTTGTGGCGGCGGCGATGGTCGGCCTCTACGAACTCAGCCTGGTCCTGGCGCGCTGGGCGTTCCCCGGACGGGAACTCGCCCCGGTCACACGCGAAGAACACGCCAGGTAAGGAGGCTCGGCGTGCGTGCGCCACGCTCGCGGTGGTGCGGCGCCCATCCTCCCAACACGCTATCATGGTGAGGGTTCGTGCCAAATTCGGCTGCGCACCGCCTTTTGCGGGCATCGTGTGAGTGAGGGATTCCAGGACAATGACGCGTTGGGCCGGGATGGGTCTGGGGCTCGTAGCCGGCGCTGCCGTGCTGGCTGTGTTGCTGGCCGGAACGGCGCGCTTTCCCGTTTCGCACGCCGCGGTGACGACAGCTCCAACGCCCGCCGCCGTCTCCGCGGGCCGCATCACCCGGGTCGCGAACCTGTACGCGGCGGCCGCTGGGCCGTACCTGCGGCGCGGGGTATCCGGCCTCCCGGCGCGGGTCTACGTCCCGAATAGCCAGGACGGCACGGTGGATGTGATCGATCCGGCCAACCGGCTGGTGGTCACGCACTTCCCCGTCGGCCTCGTGCCCCACCACATCACACCCTCCTGGGATCTGAAGCGGCTCTATGTGGATAACACCAGCGCCAATACGCTGACCGTCATCGATCCACGCACCAGCCTGCCCGTCGAGACCATCAGGATCACCGATCCCTATAACCTCTACTTCACACCAGACGGCACGGCCGCGGTGGTGGTGGCCGAACGGCTCAACCGGCTTGATGTCTACGACCGGTCCAGCTGGAGACTGCTCTTCAGCGTCCCAGTCCCCTGGCCCGGTGCCGACCACCTGGACTTTTCCGCGGACGGGCACATGCTGATGACCAGCGCCGAGTTCAGCGGCGCCATTGTGAAAGTCGATCTCACGCGACGGATGGTCGTCGGCTACGCGTACGTCGGCGGCCTGCCTGTGGACGTGCGCCTGGCCCCCGACGGTTCGGTGTTCTTTGTCGCGAATCAGGGTCGCCACGGCGTCAGCGTCCTCGACCCGGAGCGGATGGAGGAGATCGCTTTCATCCCCACAGGTCTCGGCGCGCACGGTCTGGCCCTCAACCGGGACGCCAGCCGGTTGTATGTGAGCAACCGCCTCGCCGGCACTATCTCCGTCATTGACGTCGCATCTCGCCAGGTGGCGGCGACGTGGACGGTCGGCGGCAGCCCAGATATGATGCAGGTGTCGCCGGATGGCCTGGAGTTGTGGACCAGCAACCGCTTCGGCCACACGGTGTCCGTGATCGAGACCACCACCGGCCGCGTCCTTGATCGCATCGAGGTGGGGGAGAGTCCACACGGGTTGACGTACTTTCCGCAGCCCGGACTGATCAGCCTCGGACACAACGGAGTCTACCGGTGAGCGCAGCAGGGACCGCCCGGACCTCAGAGAAGATGCAGTCGGCCGGGGAACCCCGGCCGGCTCTGCCGCGCATGCGCACCATGGTGAAAGTGTCCTGCGTGATCCCCGCGTACAACGAAGCCGCCACGATCTCGGGCGTGGTGCGCGCCGCCCGCGCCTGCCCGCAGATCGGCGAGGTCATCGTGGTGTCAGACGGATGTACTGACCAGACTCCCCACGCGGCCGTCGATGCGGGGGCCGACCAGGTGCTGGTGCTCCACCGGAACATCGGCAAGGGCGGCGCGGTGCTGGCCGGGGTGCGGGCCGCCCGCGGCGACGTGATCCTCCTGCTCGATGGCGACCTGTGCGGCCTCGGAGCCGAGCACCTCACCAGGCTGCTGCAGCCGGTCATGGCCGGCCGGGCGGAGATGGCCATCGGGGTGTTCAGCGACGACTACCTGCACGGCATGATGCGGCCCCTCTCAGGCCAGCGGGCGGTGCGCCGGGAGCTCCTGCTGCGGGGACCCAGGCTCGCCGAGTCAGGTTTCGGATTTGAGATTGCGCTCGACCGGCTGGCCAAGACCTGGGGCGCCCGCAGGGTCCAGGTCTCGTGGACTGGCGTGACACACCGCCTGAAGAACAGGAAATACGGCATGATGCGCGGGCTGCGCCTGCAGCTGCGGGCGTCTTCTGACCTGGTACGGCAGACCCGCGCGGGGCGACCACGCCGCCGGAATCCATCGGCAGTCTCGCGGAGACGTACGAGAATGGACGCGCTCGTCATCGCCCTGATCGTCCTCGTGGCCGTCGCGCGGCCGTTGTTCTTCGCCCATCCATCGCAGGCGGCGGCGTTCCACCTGCCGACCCTGCCGGGGCCCGGGCCGGATGACCGCGTGCTCGTTGTGGTCGCGCATCCGGACGATGAGATCATCGGGGCGGGGGGCTTCATGGCCGCCGCGCGGCAGACCGGTGCATCCGTGAGCGTGCTGGTCGTCACGAACGGCGACAGTAATCGCATGGCGGCGGCGTTGGTCGGCCGGCATCTCCCTCCCCGTCCCGGCGAATTTATCCGGGAAGGGCGCATGCGCCAGCAAGAAACGGTGGAGGCCCTGCGCCGCCTGGGAGTGGCGCCGGCAAACGTCTTCTTCCTGGGATTCCCCGACCGTCAGCTGGCGCTGGTGATGCGCAGCCCCCTGGAACCGGTGGCATCCGCATACACAGGACTCCGGTCCGCCGAATATCCCGGCGTCGTGGACCATGGCGCGCCGTATACGCGCGCCGACCTGGTGGAGCTCACGCGGACCATTGTGGCGCGCATTCAACCGACGCTGCTGATCACACACAGCCTGCTGGACCGTCACAGCGACCACATCGCAGTCGCGCAGCTGGTCGATCTCGTCCGCGGCCAGACGCCGGTCTACGAGTTCGTGGTCCATGCCTCCGGGTTCCCGCGGCCGCTGCGCTCGTCCCCCAAGGACCCCCTCCTCCCGCCGCCGGGCGTGGATCTGCCGCCGGAGTGGACGTGGATGCGGTTTGAACTCTCCTCCGAGATGGAACGCGAAAAGCGGCTGGCGATCGGAGCGCACCGCAGCCAGCTGGCCACCCCCTACCTGCGTCTGCTGCTGGCAAGCTTCGTACGCACGAACGAGTTGTTTGCGGTACGTCCCGCGGACCTGGTCGCCTCCCACCCCCAATGAAGCGGACGGGACTCGGCCGGATTCTCTGGTGGGCGGCACCCGTCCTGCTGGCAGCGGGGATCGCATCGAAGGCGGCCGACCTGCGGGAGATTGGTGCTTCCCTGGTCGGCGTCAAACCGGGTTGGGTGGCGGCCGCGCTCGTCCTCGGCGTGCTGTTCACGCTGAATCAGGGCGCGCTGTACCGGGCGATCTTCCGGCTCTTCGACGTCAAGATTTCACTGCGGGAATCGGTCCGGCTGGCTCTGGTCATGGCCTTCGGCAGCCTGGCCCCGGCGGGCACGGTCGCCGGCATCGCCTACTTCGTCGCCACCGCCCGCGAGCATGGAATTCCCGGGCCGCGGGCGATCCTCACCAGCCTGGCATTTTACCTGTTTGACTACGGAGCGCTGCTGCCGGTCGTTGCCGCCGGCGTCACCGTACTGCTGACCCATCACGGTGCCGAAGTCCGGCTCGTGACCGCCGGGGGGATTGTCCTCCTGATCACCGCGGCCGCCGGGGGCGCGCTGCTGTGGGGACTGGCCGATGGCCGCGCCCTGGGCACCGCCTCCCGCCTGGCGTCGGCGATCAACGTCCTCATCGCACGCCTGCACCGCCGGCCGGTTGATCGGCGGCGCGCCGCCGCCTGGGTCGCCGACCTCCGGCAGATCGCTATCCACCTCCGCCGTAATCGCGGGCGGGTGCCGGTACTCTTCCTGTACGGGGTGGCCGTGCAGCTCACGAGTCTTGCCACATTTGCCGCGGTCCTGCGCGCGGTCGGCGCCCCCCTCTCTCCGGCCGTCGTGGTCGCCGGCTATGCGGTCGGCGCCATCTTCGCCGTCGTGGCCATTACGCCATCGCTGGGAATCGTGGAAACGGCGATTACCCTCGCGCTTGTGTCGGTGGACGTCTCGATCAACCAGGCCGTCGCGACCGCGGTCCTGTTCCGGTTGAATACCCTGTGGCTGCCCATGCTGGCAGGCTACATCGCCGTGCGCCACGCCCGCAGCGCCGCCCCCGCACGCTCGTCCACCGCCGCCTCGGCCTAGCCTCCTCCCTCCAGTCGTGCTACCTGCCGAGCGCGATCGCCCACGCGTCGGGCGGGAGGCGCGTGATGAGCAGCAGTGCCGCCGCGAGCGCCAGGTTCTTGCCGAAGTTTACCTGCTGGCCGACGCGGTCCATGCCCTGGTCGGTCCAGAAGTGATGGACAAAGAAGGCGGCCAGCAGCAGGAAGATGATGGCCAGCCCCGCGCCGGCCTCGACCCTGTAGCCGAACAGCAGGCTGAGGCCGGCGCCCAGATGCATGACCCCGGTGACCACAACCCATAGGTGCTGCGGCGCAGGCACACCCCGCATCTTCGCGAATCCGGCCATCATCTGTACGTTGCGGAAGTGGTTGACCGCGTTATAGAGAAAGTACCCGCCCAGGTACAACTGTGCGATAAGCGCCAGAATTTTCATAGGGAGTCACCTCCTCGCTTCACGTTTGCTAGAGGACGCGCGTCACCTTCCGGAGTCCCTGGGGGCGATCCGGATCGAGTCCCCGCAGCCGCGCGGTGTGATAGGCGAGCAACTGCAGCGGGATGATATAGACGTGCGGGCTCAGCGCTTCCTCCGCCACGTCCGGCAGCCGCACCGGCACCGTCGCGGCAGCCAGCGGGCGAGCCGCCGAGGAGAGGACGATGGTGCGTGCCCGGCGGCGGACCAGCCGGCGCAGGACCCCCCAGAGATGCTCGAGCGCGCGCCCCGGCGGTGCCACCACGATGACGGGGAACTCGCGCTCCACCACCGCGATCGGGCCATGCAGCAGGTCGGCGGACGATAGCGCCTCGGCCACGACCCGGCTACTCTCTTTCAACTTCAGCGCCGCCTCCAGAGCCGTGGCAAAGTTGTACCCGCGCGATGTCACCAGGCATTCGCGGGCCCGCTGCAAGAGTACAGCCGCGTCGGCGACCCCCGGCGCGGTCTGAAGAGCCCTGGCCACGGTCCCGGGCAGCGCCTCGTGCGCGCGGATCAGCCGCCCGTCCGCAGCGGTGTGGGCGACCAGCAGGCTCAGCAGCATCAGCTGTGCGGTATAGGTCTTCGTGGCTGCCACGCTGCGCTCCGGACCGGCGTGCAGGACCAACACTTCGTCCGCCGCGCGGGCCAGCGGGGCCCGGGGATCGTTGGTGATCGCCACCGTCGTCGCCCCGGCATCGCGCGCGGATTCGATAAAGCGCACAATGTCGGGGGACCGCCCCGACTGGGACAGCCCGATCACCACCATGCCGCGCAATTTGACCCGCGCGCCGTACAGGGTGACCACCGACGGCGCGGCCAGGGACACCGGGATGCGCAGGTGTGTTTCGATGAGGTACCGCCCGTACACCGCGGCATTGTCGGAAGTGCCACGCGCCGCCAGCACCACGGCCCGAGGGCGCTGCGCCCGCAGCCGGCGAGCCAGCGCCCGGACCGCGCCTCCCTCCTCCCGCCACACCCGTTCCAACACCAGCGGCTGCTCGTGGATCTCGTTCAGCATGAGCTGTCCCGGACGCAGGCGCCGCGCCATCAGGCCGCTCCAAAGATGCGCTCGCCCGACGCATAGACCGCCCGGACGCGCAACTCGCGCGTGAGAACCACCAGGTCGGCCGGCTTTCCGACCTCGATCCGCCCAAGATCGTCCCGGCCGAGTAGGCGGGCGGGGATGGATGACGCCATCAGCACCGCGTCGCGCACGGACAGCCCCATCGACACGACGTGGCGCACCGCCGCATCCATCGACAGCATGCTGCCGGCGATCGTGCCATCGGAAAGACGCGGCACGTCGGTGACCCGGACCGTGCGGGTTCCCAGCCGGGTGACGCGCTGCGATGCCCCGGCGGCGGCAATCGCATCGGTAATCAAGGCCACCCGCTCCCTGGCCAGACGCACCGCCAGCGCCACTACGGCGGGGTGGACGTGAATGAAATCGGCGATAAGGCTGACGGACACCTGCGGGTGCTCGAGGGCCGCCACCACGATACCCGGATCACGATGGTGCACCGGCCGCATCGCGTTGAAGAGATGCGTCACCAGCGTTACTCCGGCGCCGAACGCGGCGCGCGCCTGCTCGTAGGTCGCCGCGGTGTGTCCTGCCGCGACGACACAGCCACGTTCACGCAGCGCGCGGATCACGGCCGTAGCCCCGGGCAGTTCGGGGGCCAGCGTGACGAGGCGCACGGTGTCAGAGACGGCGTCCAGCAGCGCGGCGGCATGCCTGGCATCGGGCGCCCGCAGGTAGCGCAGCGGATGAGCGCCTTTGAACTGCCGGTTCAAGTACGGACCCTCAAGGTGAACTCCCACGATGCGCGGGGCACCCGGCTCATGCATCGCGCGCTGCCAGGACCGCAGCGCCCGTTGGAGAAGCGCGGGCGGCGACGTGATGAGGGTCGGCAGGAATGCCGTTACACCGGTGGACGCCAGATACCGGCGCAGCCGTGTCAGGGCGGCACCCGTCACCGGCGACAGGAAGTCCACGCCCGCCGCGCCGTTGATCTGCAGATCGATCAATCCAGGGGCCAGCACCCCATCGGGAACGGCGAGATCAGCCTCCGTAGCGACGCCCGCACGCACCGCCGCGATGCGCCCGTCGGAGATCTCCACGGATCCGGGGGTGAGGTCCCCGGATGGGGTGATGACCCGGCCGGCAGAAATGACCTGCGGGCGTGCAGCGTCCACGAGAACGTTTAGGGGAGACACTCGCACATTCTTGGGGTGGCTACATCCATCCCTGTTCCTTGAAGACCAAGTAGACTAAGCAGACCAGGTAGACTAAGTAGACGTAGTTGGCCTATCAAGGCGCGGTGCTTCGACGCGTCCGGGGCGACTCCTCGGCGCCGCCGGTATTTCGATGCCGTGGCCCGCATGGCAGGGGCCATCCAGAAGACCGACCAGCCGGCCACCAGCAGGGTCAAGAAACATCTCCACCACCTCCGCCATCTCTGGGATTCGGTGCCGTCTCCAGCAGGCGCAGGCGCGCGTCGACCACCGCGGCACCCTGGCCGGCAGGGAGCACCATCAGCGGGTTGATGTCGAGCTCCGCAATCTCCGGGATCTCCACCGCCAGCTGGGACAGACGTTCGATGCACTCGAGCAGCGCCTCGACATCCGCCGGCGGGCGGCCGCGCACGCCCCGCAGGATCTGCCCGGCTTTGATGGACTCCACCATGCGCTGCGCGCCCAGCTCCCGGATCGGCGCCAGCCGGAAGGTAACGTCCCGGAAGACCTCGACGTAGATTCCGCCGAGGCCGAACATCAGGATCGGCCCGAACTGCGGATCCCGGTTGATACCCAGGATGGTCTCGACGCCGGGGACCATCTTCTGCACGAGCACGCCCTGCACCGCCGCCGCGGGCAGGCGCCGGGCGATGTCGGCCATCATTTCTTCATAGGCGGCGCGCACTTCGCTCGGCGCGGTCAAATCCAGACGGATGCCGCCGACATCGACCTTGTGCACGATCTGTGGGGACAGAACCTTGATGGCGACCGGGAAGCCGATGGCGGATGCCCGGATGACCGCCTCCTCCGCCGACGACGCCTCCGCCCACGGCGCCATGGGAAGCCCGTAGGCCTCGATCAGGCGGAGCGCCATCGTTTCTCGCACGAAGACTCCCCGTGCTGCCTGCCGCACCACGTCCGCCGCCGCCGCGCGATCGACAGAGAACTGTCGCACCTCGGTCCGGGGCCGGTGCACCCACTCCGCGTAATGCGTCATCGCCGCAAATGCGCGCACAGCGTCCTCGGGGAAGCCGTACTGAGGGATGCGGGCCTCTTCCAGCACGCGTACCCCGGCCGACACATCCACGAGGCCCATGAAGGACGCCAGGACCGGTTTCCGGCCGCTGCCCTGCGCCGGATGGCGCGGGGCGCCGCGCGCCTCCTCCGCCACCACCCGGGCGATCTGCTCGATGTCCGTCACCGCCTGCGGAGTGAGCAGGACGATCGCCCCGTCCGCACCCGGATCCCGCAGCACCGCCCGCAGCGCCGCCTGATACCGGTCGTGCTGCGCATCGCCCACTACGTCGACCGGATTGTCGATCGCGGCCTCAGCGGGCAGCGCCAGCCGCAGCGCCTGCTGTGTGCCCTCGGCAAAAGCGGCCAGTTCCAGACCCTGGCGCACGGCCGCATCGGCCGCCATAATCCCCGGTCCGCCGGCATTGGTGACGATGGCGACCCGCCGGCCCGACGGCAGCGGCTGGTTGGCAAAGGCCACGGCATAATGGAAGAGCTCTTCGACGGAATCCACGCGGAGCACGCCGCTTTGAAGGAAGACAGCGTCGTACACCTCATCGCTGCCTGCGAGCGACCCCGTATGTGACGAGACCGCGCGGGCGCCCGCCGGGGTGCGGCCGGACTTCACAGCCAGAATCGGCTTGGGCTGCGCGATCTCACCGGTGATCTCGCGGCACAGCCCGATGAAACGCTGCCCGTCGGTGATCTCCTCCAGGTACAACAGGATGACATCGGTGCGCGGATCGTCACGCAACGCCGCCAGCAGATCCAGTTCGGTCACGTCGGCCTTGTTGCCCAGGCTGACGAGCTTTGAGAACCCGATCCCCCTGGCGCGCGCGTAGTCCAGCACCGCCGTGGTGAGCGCGCCACTCTGCGAGAGGAACGCGATACTGCCCGCCGCGGGCATGGCCCGCGCAAACGTCGCGTTCAGCCGCACGGCGGGGTCGGTATTGAGCACGCCCAGGCAGTTGGGACCAACCAGCGCAAAGCCAAACTGCTGGACTGCCGCCACCACCTCGCTCTCCCGATGGCGCCCCTGCGGCCCGCTCTCGCGGAACCCTGCGGAGATGACGACGACCCCGCGCACCCCCTTCCGCCCGCATTCGTCGAGCACCGCCCGGACCGATGCCGCCGGAACGATAATGATCGCCAGATCCAGCGGATCGGGAATCTCCTGCACCGACGGATAGGACCGCACACCGCGGATGGCCTGCGCGTGGGGGTTGACCGGATACACCACGCCCTGGAAGTCTTCCAGCACATTGCGGAAGATAGCGTGGCCGACCTTCCCGGGATCGCGCGACGCACCAATTACCGCCACGCTGCGGGGCGCAAAAATGCTGGACAGGTCGCGCGCGGGCGTAGTCACCCGCGCCACGGCAGGCCGGGGATCCATACCAATGCTCACTTCGGCCTGGCGGGTGGACCGTCCTACGCGAGTCTGCTCAGTCTCCCGAGTCTTCCCGGTCTCCCCAGTCTCCCGACTCTTGATCTTTGATAGTGGACTGGGAAGACTGTGAAGACTGGGAAGACTTATGTTAGCCTACGAGGCACGTCCAGGCGTCCCCTCAAATAGAAACCTCCCCGCGCAGGAGACCCCACGCGGGGAGGTTGTCGGTCCGGGGGCGGCTTACATCGTTTGCTTCGTGACAAGCTTGAGCGGCACCGGCGTGAACTTCTTCACAGCTTGCTTTTTGATGATCTTCACCGCGTTCTCCACCGCCAGCCGGCCCATCTCCTTGGGCTGCTGCGCAATCGTCGCGGCCATCGTCCCCGCCTTGATCGCCGCCAGCGCATCGCTGATGGCGTCAAAGCCGACCACAAACATTTCTTTCTCTCGTTTCGCGGCCGCAATGGCCTGGATGGCACCCAGCGCCATCTCGTCGTTCTGCGCGAAGACTGCGCCGATCTTCTTCTGCGCCTGTAGGATGTTCTCCATGACCGACAGCCCCTTGGCGCGGTCGAAGTCCGCGGTCTGCACGACGACCAGCCTGATACCGGGATACGCCTTCAGACCATCACGAAAACCCTTGCCGCGGTCGCGCGCGGCCGAGGTCCCCGCGATGCCTTCCAGCATCACCACGCTGCCCTTCCCCTTCAGTCGCTTGGCGACGTACTGCGCGGCCATCT
>Ga0209056_10000705_pt1 | contig 37043 bp, 38 predicted proteins | sample GraSoiAngelo_114_FD_185876 | JGI IMG/M metagenome (GOLD analysis project Ga0209056, IMG submission 185876) | Grasslands soil microbial communities from the Angelo Coastal Reserve, California, USA - 14_0903_13_40cm (SPAdes) (version 2) | ecosystem: Environmental > Terrestrial > Soil > Grasslands... | reverse complement strand
AGTCGTTTTGTTGCCAGCCGCGAATTTGTCGACGTGGCACTGCGCAATTCGATCAACATAGGGACGATCGTCGGTCCACGAATGCTGGTCGCTACGAAAGGAATCGGCGCCACCGGTGGTCATTTCGATCCTACGAGCGGGTTTCGTGATTTTCTTTTCGGACGCGAGCCAGATTACACTGATGGAATTGCGAATGGTCCTGATGAAATTCGAAAGGCGGTTCGGTTCGAGGTGAAGAACGGTGCAGATGTGATTAAGGCCGCAGTTTCTGGCGGCGTACTCTCACTTGCCGATGAAGTGGATACTCCGCAATTAACGCCGGCGGAAATGGCGGCGCTCGTCGATGAATCGCACCGGTTACGCAGAAAAGTGGCGGTGCATTGTCATGGTGATCAAGCCGCGCGCGAAGCGATTGAGGCCGGCGTCGATTCCATCGAACACGGTTCCTTTATGAAACCAGAAACGCTCGCAATGATGAAGAAGAAAGGCACATATCTGACGCCCACGTTGATGGCATCGGAGTGGATCATGGGCAAGCTGGCGAATTATCCGGCTGCCTTGCAGGAGAAAGCCAAAGCGGCCTTCAATGCGCGCTCGGAAATGTTTCGCAACGCCGTGAAGATGGGCGTTAAGATTTCATTTGGAACAGACGCAGCGGTCTATCCACATGGGGAAAACGCAAAGGAATTTAAGCTGATGGTCGATCTTGGCATGTCGCCGATCGACGCGCTAAAATCGGCGACTACAAGCGACGCCGAGCTCTTCGGTGTCGCTCAAAAACTCGGCACACTGGAAAAAGGGAAACTGGCCGATGTAATTGCCGTGCCGGGTGATCCGACGACCGACATAACTGCGACCGCGCGCGTTTCCTTCGTCATGAAGGAAGGCAAGATCATTCGTCAGGGCCCACCCACAGCGCAAAAAGCTGCCGAAGCAACGAAGTCGCCAGATGTCACAACTGGGGGTGATTGAGGCATTCACTGCGATTTGTTCGCACGAGATTTTGACAGCGCAAAAATAGCCGCTAGTTTCTGTGCTCCGTCGCTGAATTGCATCGGACAATTTAAGCAGGAGCCTTGTTGCTAAAGCGAGTGACCGGGCATTTGAACTGCACACAAAATGCAAAGAAATCGAAGTAAACGCTATCGCGCCGCCGCAGAGCAGATCGACCGAAGCAAGACCTACAATCTTGCCGATGCTGTCTCGACGCTGAAGAAATTTTCGCCAACAAAATTTGATCAGACTGTGACAGTTTCATTCAGACTCGGGGTTGATCCCAAACAGTCCGACCAGATGGTGCGTGGGACCTGCCCACTTCCCCATGGCAGTGGAAAGCAGGTGCGCGTGCTGGTGTTCGCAGAAGGCGAGGCTGCGCGCGCAGCGAAAGAAGCAGGCGCGGAATTTATCGGGATGAAGGACTTGATTCAAAAATGCCAGGAAGGGTTCCAGGATTTTGATGTGGCGATTGCTACACCTGCAGCAATGGCAGAGGTGCGCAAGCTTGGGAAAGTACTTGGTCCACGCGGGCTAATGCCGAATCCCAGAACCGGTACGGTGACTGACGATACTGCCAAAGCTGTGCAAGAGGTGAAGGCGGGCCGCGTGGAATTCAAGCTCGACAAAAACGGCAACGTCGCGGTACCCGTCGGAAAGTTTTCATTCGACGAAAACGCTCTGGTGGAAAATGGAAATGCAGTGATCGAAGCCGTTGTCCGGGCTCGTCCGGCGACAGCTAAAGGCCGCTACCTTGAAGGCGTGACAATCAGTGCGACTATGTCACCGGGAGTTCGCGTCGATCCGACGCCGTATTTGAATGCTTAGGGAACGCACCTGACATCGAACAAAATGCGACCGGAAAAAACCAACATTGTTTCAGATTTGTCTGAGAAGCTGAAACGCTCGCCGTTTGTGATCGTGACCGATTACCAGCGCATGAAGGTTGCCGACTTCAGCGAGTTGCGCAGCCGGCTGGCGCCAACAGGGGCGGAAATGCACGTCGTCAAAAACAATTTCCTCAAACGCGCCATGGCCGATTCCGGTTTTCCAGACGTCAGTGATCAATTGGTTGGGCAGACGGCAATTGTCACAGGAGAAAACGATGTGGCACCGGTGGCCAAAATCTTTAAAACGTTTACGACTGAATTCAAAATCGCGGCTGTAAAAATTGGCTTCATTGATCGCGCTGTCCTTTCGACTGCGGAATTGGAGACATTGGCAGAATTGCCGCCGCGCGAAACCTTGCAGGCGCAATTACTGGGACTGCTTTTGTCTCCGGCGACACGTTTCGTTCGCCTTCTGAACGAGCCGGCTTCGGCACTGGCGCGGTTACTGAAAGCGAAGGCTGAAAAGGAGGGAGCGCCAGCGACGTAGACTTTGTAGGGCAGGCGCATCGCCTGCCTTGGCAACGCCGAACATTTCGGAGTTGCTCTACAAAAAAACGAAAACTGACCGGATCGGCGGCTGTCGATCGTAATTCTCTGGAAGCTTCCAGAGGCGGCTAATGGAGGAAAAACAAAATGGCAGATACAGAAAAGTTAGTGGAGCAACTCAGCAACCTGTCGGTGCTGGAGATTGCTGGATTGGTCAAGCAGCTTGAGGAAAAATGGGGTGTGAGCGCGGCCGCACCCGTAGCAGTGGCGGCGGGTCCAGTTGCAGGCGCTCCCGGTGCAGCGGCGGCTCCAGCGGCTGAGGAAAAGACGACGTTTGATGTGATCCTGACCGAAATGGGCGCCAACAAAATCGCTGTGATCAAAGAAGTCCGTGGCGCAGTTCCTGGGCTCGGCTTGGCGGAAGCAAAGGCGCTGGTTGAAGGAGCACCCAAAACAATAAAGGAAGGTGTGACAAAGCAGGAGGCAGACGAGATCAAGAAAAAGATCGAGGCTGCGGGCGCGAAGGTTGAAATCAAATAAATAGTCCACTTTGAAAGCTCATCGCGGCACGAATTGGTTGCGCAGCGACCGATTTGGAGTAAAGTCGTAATTGGTTAAAGCTAGGTAGACGTATTTTTAACGGCGCTAAAAGGCAAAACACATTACTGGCAGCGAAACGGCAGGTCGTCGATTTGACAACGCGCCGTTTCGGTGTCATTTTTGTGCCCTTCGCTCGTCGCTGAACTGATAAAATCTTGCCCAAGTCGGCTGCAGTTGGGGTGTCGCTGCGAGGTTTTACCTCTTGATCTTAGAGACTATGTCTGAACGCATTTACTTTGGAAGTATTAAGGAAGGCATTGAACCGCCAAATCTGATTGAGGTTCAAGCCAATTCATACGTCGATTTCCTCCAAAAGGATGTCCCCTATTCGAAGCGCAAGACCCAGGGACTCCAGGCTGTTTTTAAGGAGGTTTTCCCGATTGAAAGCTACGACGAGAAAGCCGTTCTTGATTTCAGTCACTATGACATCGGTGAGCCGAAGCTGATGGCTCTGGAAGCGCAGCGGGAAGGCCAGACCTACAGCGCGCCTTTGCATGTCACCTTCCAATTGCGAGAAGAAAAAGGTACCAAGGAAGAGAAGGTGTACATGGGCGAAATCCCGCTGATGACACCTCAAGGCACTTTCGTCATTAATGGCGCAGAGCGGGTGGTCGTAAGCCAGCTGCACCGCTCGCCGGGTATTGCGTTCGAATCAACCGTGCACGTCAATGGCAAAGTGCTCTACAGTTTCCGGATCATTCCGGATCGGGGTTCGTGGATTGAGGTGCAATTTGATACGGCAGATCTCCTTTACATTTATCTCGATCGCCGCAAGCGCCGCCGGAAGTTTTTGGCCACTACGTTCCTGCGCGCTCTCGGCTACGGCTCTGACGAAGAGGTGATCAAACTCTTTTACAACATCGAGACCCTGAAGCTAAGCGATAAGATGGATGAAGAGAAGCTGGCCACCAAAGTGCTGACTGCGGAAATCCGTGACGGCGAGGTGACGGTTGCTCGCGCGTTCGAACCGCTAACCTTAGCGACGATCCGCCAGATCATGGCGCTCAAGATTCACGAGGTGAAAGTCATCGACATGTCGAACGATGACACAATCGTGAAGGCGCTGAGGAAGGACCCGGCGCACGATCAGGAAGAGGCGCTCAAGGACATCTACCGCCGTCTTCGCCCCGGCGATCCGCCAACGGTGGCGAACGCCCGCGCCTTGCTCAAAAGACTTTTCTTCGATCCGAAAAAATACGATCTTGGCCGTGTCGGTCGCTACAAGATCAATCAGAAACTCGGTATCAATGTCGATCCCACAGAACGTATTCTGACAGACAAAGATTTCATCGCAGCGATCAAGTATTTGATCAATTTAAGGCGAGGCGAAGGCACGCTGGACGATATCGATCATCTGGGGAGCAGGCGTGTGCGCACGGTAGGCGAATTACTCGCGAATCAATGCCGCGTCGGTCTTGCTCGCACCGAGCGTCTCGTCAAAGAGCGAATGACATTGTTCGACATCAACGTTGATGGAATGACGCCGCAGAAGCTGATTAATCCAAAAGCGCTCAGCGCGGTGATTCGTGATTTCTTTGGCCGCTCGCAGCTATCACAATTCATGGACCAAACGAATCCGCTCGCGGAATTGACGCACAAGCGGCGCTTGTCTGCTCTTGGGCCCGGCGGTCTCAGCCGTGAGCGTGCCGGGTTCGAGGTGCGTGACGTTCACCCTTCGCACTATGGTCGTATTTGTCCCATCGAGACGCCAGAAGGGCCGAACATTGGGTTGATTAGCTCGATGAGCACTTTTGCCCGGATCAATGAGTTTGGGTTTATCGAGACCCCTTACCGGAAAGTGGAAAAGGGTCGAGTGACCGACGAGATCGAATATCTGACGGCCGATCGCGAAGAGAACTTCCTCGTAGCGCAAGCGAATGCTCCCGTGGATGGACGCGGACATTTCACGGGGGAAAAAGTTTCGGTGCGGTACCGTGGCGACTTTCTTGAGGTCGACCCAGCAAAGGTGAACTACATGGATGTCTCGCCGAAACAGCTTGTGTCAGTAGCAGCGGGCCTCATTCCGTTCCTTGAACACGACGATGCAAACCGGGCGCTTATGGGTTCCAACATGCAACGCCAGGGTGTGCCGCTGGTCGTTTCCGAGGCGCCGCTGGTAGGCACTGGGCTGGAACAAAAAGTTGCGCGAGACTCGTACGCGGTCGTCTTGGCCACCGACAGCGGAAAGGTCGCTTCGGTCGCTGCGGATCAAATCGTTGTTACCAAGGACGGCCACCTGCCTGAGAGTAAAAGGAAGTTTAAGACGGACCCGGAAGCTGGGATTTACGTCTACGAGCTCCGTAAATTCATGCGGTCAAACGCCGGCACGTGCGTGAATCAGAAGCCGATCGTGCGCAAAGGCCAGCACGTGAAACGCGGTCAAGTCATCGCTGACGGTCCAAACACCGATCACGGCGAGCTCGCACTGGGACGCAATGTGCTCGTCGCGTTCATGCCTTGGAACGGATACAATTTCGAAGATGCCATTATGATCTCGGAAAAAGTGGTGAAGGAGGACGTTTACACTTCCATCCACATCGATGAATTCGAGATCGGCGCGCGCGACACCAAGCTTGGTCCGGAGGAAATTACGCGCGACATCCCGAATGTCAGCGAAGAAGCTTTACGCAACCTCGGTCCGGATGGCGTAGTGCGCGTCGGTGCGGAAGTTAAGCCAGGTGATATTCTCGTTGGAAAAATTACGCCGAAAAGCGAGACGGAATTGGCCCCCGAAGAACGCCTGCTTCGCGCGATTTTTGGCGAAAAAGCGGCGGACGTGAAGGACACGTCGCTGACCGTCCCGTCCGGCACCTACGGAATCGTGATGGATGTAAAGGTCTCGTCCCGTCGCGAAGTTTCACGCGAAAAACTTACGCCGGCGGAAACCAGGCGGCAGCTCAAGACCATCAGCGAAGAACATAAGCGCAAGAAAGAGGCGCTCATTGAACAGTTGACCGATTCACTTTCGAATGTCCTGCTGGGCGAAAAGGTCCCTCTTGATGTCGTAAACGCCAAGAATGGTGAGATCATTATCCCGGCCAATCGCAAAATCACCAAGACACTGTTGCGAAAGCTGGCGACGGCGCACGATCACATCGAGATCGATCCGAGTCCGATCCGCAACAGGATCCGCGAAATCATTGGCTCTTATGAGCATAAGTTCGCAGAGCTCGAGCTCGAGCGCGATCGCGCAACAGATCGCGTCGAGAGCGGAGACGACATCGATCCCGGGATCATCAAGCAGGTTAAGGTCTATATCGCGAGCAAGCGAAAGCTAAGTGTCGGCGATAAGATGGCTGGACGCCACGGTAACAAGGGCGTGGTCGCCCGGATCGTGCCTGAAGAAGACATGCCTTTCCTCGCTGACGGAACGCCGGTCGAAATCGTCCTAAATCCATTGGGTGTTCCGAGCCGTATGAATGTGGGGCAAGTTTTGGAAACACACCTCGGAGTTGCTGCAAAGGCGCTCGGATTCAAAGTCGCTACTCCGGTATTCGACGGTATCAAGGAAAAACAGATTCGCGAGTACCTACACGACGCGACGAAGAAGGAGGGCTTCAGCTGGGTGAAGGAAAGCGGCAAAGCACGCCTGTTCGACGGGCGGACTGGTGATCGTTTCGATCAGGAAGTGGTGGTTGGCTACATCTACATGATGAAACTAGGCCACCTTGTGGCGGACAAGATTCACGCCCGGGCTGTAGGACCGTATTCGCTTGTTACCCAACAGCCGCTCGGCGGCAAAGCACAATACGGTGGCCAACGCTTTGGCGAAATGGAGGTGTGGGCTCTTGAAGCGTACGGTGCCGCCTACACTTTACAGGAGCTGCTAACAGTTAAATCCGACGATGTACAGGGGCGAACTCGCATTTACGAGTCGATCGTGAAAGGTGATAACTCACTGGAAGCGGGCACACCCGAGTCGTTCAACGTCTTGATTAAGGAAATGCAAAGCCTCGGTCTGGACGTGAAGGTTGGTGGGCAAGCGCCCACCTTTCTGGAAAGCGTGGCATAATTTTCAATTCACAATTCATTTGGACAAATCATGAACGAACATTCCTGGCGTGAGTTAGTGGGCGAAGAGCGCCCCGTGGGTTTTGATCAGGTCGCGATCGGTGTCGCTTCGAGCGACACCATGCGGTCGTGGAGCAAGGGAGAAGTCAAAAATCCAGAGACAATTAATTACCGCACTTTCAAGCCGGAGAAGGGCGGCCTTTTCTGCGAACGCATTTTTGGGCCAACGCGAGATTGGGAGTGCTCCTGCGGAAAATACAAGCGCATTAAACACAAAGGCGTGATCTGTGACCGGTGTGGCGTGGAAGTCACCCTGGCACGTGTGCGTCGCGAACGGATGGGCCACATCGAATTAGCAGTGCCCGTTTCGCACATCTGGTTTTACAAGTGCATGCCCTCGCGCATCGGACTCATGCTCGACATGAGCGCGCGTCAGCTCGAGCGCGTCATTTACTACGAGGATTACATCGTAATTGATCCGGGCAAGACGCCGTTGCAAAAAACGCAGTTGCTTAACGAAGTCGAATACCGCGAGGCGCAGGAGCAATACGGCGAAGATTTTGTAGCCGGGATGGGCGCTGAAGCAATCAGGAAACTTCTGGCCGAGATCGACCTTAACAAGCTCAACAAAGAGCTGGAGAAGGCGATGGCCGCCACCAAGAGCAAGCAGATTCGTAAAAAACTGGCGAAGCGTCTCAAGCTCGTTCAAGGATTTCAGAATTCACATGCGCGCCCGGAGTGGATGATTCTCGACGTATTGCCGGTTATTCCGCCGGATTTGCGTCCTTTGGTGCCGCTGGAAGGCGGGCGTTTCGCGACGTCGGATCTGAACGACCTTTACCGCCGTGTTATCAATCGTAACAATCGGCTCAAAAACCTTCTGCTGCTTAAAACGCCGGACGTCATCATCCGCAATGAAAAGCGGATGTTGCAGGAAGCCGTGGACGCTTTATTCGATAACGGCAGACATGGTCGCGCCGTCACAGGCGCGGGTAATCGGCCTCTCAAATCGCTGAGCGACATGCTCAAGGGCAAAGGCGGCCGTTTCCGCCAAAACTTGCTGGGTAAGCGTGTCGATTACTCAGGTCGCTCCGTGATTGTCATTGGTCCGGAGCTCAAGCTGCATCAGTGCGGCTTGCCGAAGAAGATGGCGCTCGTGCTTTTTGAGCCGTTTATCATCCGCAGGCTGAAAGACCTTGGTTACGTCCACACCGTGCGTAGCGCAAAGAAGATGATCGAGCGCCAGACGCCGGAGGTCTGGGACATTCTCGAGGAAGTAACCAAGGGTCATCCGGTGCTGCTGAATCGCGCGCCCACTTTGCATCGACTGTCGATTCAGGCTTTTGAACCCCAATTGATTGAGGGCGAAGCCATTCGCATTCATCCGCTCGTTTGCACCGCTTACAACGCGGACTTCGACGGAGACCAAATGGCGGTGCATGTACCGCTCTCAGTTGAGGCGCAAATGGAAGCGCGCATGCTCATGCTCGCTCCCAACAACATTTTCTCTCCGTCCAGCGGTAAGCCCATTACGACGCCTTCCCAGGATATCACGCTCGGTTGTTACTACCTTACCCAAAATCCCCGAGGTCATGGTAAGGACGGCCAACGGTTTCCGCTCTTCACTGATGCAGCCGAAGTGGAATTCGCCATGGGCGAGGGCAGCGTTCGCACGCACGACCGGATCCGCATCAAGAACCGCGATTTTGGGAGAAAAACCATCTACGGCAATGCAGAGGCAAAAACCATCGAGACCACTCCAGGTCGCGTGATTTTCAATGAGATTTGGCCGAGCCAACTTGGATTCTTCAACAGGCCTGCCGGTAAAAAGCAGCTCAGCGACATTATCTGGCGCTGTTACCAAATCGCCGGCCCGGCGGAAACAGTGGCGACTCTGGATAAATTAAAGGAGCTCGGTTTCGCAGAAGCAACCAAGGCCGGTATCTCGATCGGGATTTCAGACATGATCATTCCGAAAGAGAAGCAGACAGAGCTTGAAAATGCCTACAAGCAGATTCGGCAGGTGGAGCAGCAATATCGCAGAGGTATTATCACCGATGGCGAGCGTTACAACAAGGTGATCGATATCTGGACGCACGCCGGCGACGAAATCTCCAGCGGACTGTTCCGCACGCTGGAGCACAACGAGGGGCGAAAGGAGTTGAATCCAGTCTATCTGATGGTCGACTCCGGCGCGCGAGGCAATCGCCAGCAGGTGCGTCAGCTCGCAGGCATGCGCGGTCTGATGGCCAAGCCATCAGGTGAAATCATCGAGCGCCCGATTACGTCGAACTTCCGCGAAGGGCTCAGCGTGCTCGAGTACTTCATTTCCACTCACGGCGCTCGTAAAGGTCTTGCCGATACTGCGCTCAAGACTGCCGACTCCGGCTATCTGACGCGCAAGCTGGTGGACGCGGCACAGGACGTGATCATCAACGAACAAGACTGTGGCACGGTGAACGGCATTATTGTTCGCTCAATTTATGAAGGGGACGAGGAAGTAGTTGATCTTGGGCAGCGCATTATCGGGCGCGTCAGTTGCGAGACAATTGCCGATCCGGTCGATAAGAAGAGAAAAATCGTCAAAGCAAACCAGTTTATCGATGAAAAGATCGCGGCAGAACTTCAGCGAGTAGGCGTGGAAAGTTTGAAAATTCGCTCAGTTCTTACCTGCGAGTGTGGCCGTGGAGTATGCGCGATGTGTTATGGGCGCAACCTCGCCACCGGTCAGTTCGTTAAGCTTGGCGAAGCTGTGGGGATTATCGCCGCGCAATCAATCGGCGAGCCTGGCACTCAATTGACGATGCGGACATTTCACATTGGTGGCACGGCGAGCCAGACGTTTAAGCAACCGATCATCAAAGCGAAGAACGATGGCACTGTCCAGTTTAACGATCTACGCACGGTACAGGCGCTCGACGGCAGTTGGATTGTTCTAAACAAAAACGGCTCAATCAGTGTGCATAATGCCGAAGGACGGGAGCTTGAGCGTTACAACGTGGTGATCGGCTCAATGATCTCCAAAGGCGACGGAGCTACGGTCAAGAAAGGCGACACGTTTGTGCAATGGGACCCTTATAACGTGCCGATTCTCACAGATAAAGGTGGGAAGGTCGAATTCCGCGACATGATTGCCGGAGTTACGATCAAACGCGACGTCGACGAAGCGACCGGCCTCATGGGGACTGTAATCATCGAGCATAAGGAGGATTTGCACCCGCAGATCGTCATCGTGGATGACAAAAAAGAAGTGCTTGCGAGTTACTCCATTCCGGCCGGTGCCCACGTAATTGTAGAGGAAGGCCAGAAAGTGCGCGCCGGCGCGCTGCTGGCAAAGACGCCGCGCAAGGTTGCAAAGACAAAAGACATCACAGGAGGTCTGCCGCGTGTGGCGGAATTATTCGAGGCCCGTCGTCCGAAGGACGCTGCTGAGATTGCGAAGATAGATGGAATCGTCAGCGAGATGGGCGGAACCATTCGCGGAAAACGACGGCTGATTCTAAAAGATCCAGAGACGGGAACCGAAGAAGAGCATCTGATCCCACTCACCAAGCATATCATCGTGTTCAAAGGCGATTTCGTGAAGAAGGGTCAGCAACTTACCGAAGGTCCAATCGTGCCGCACGAGATTTTGGAAGTCTGCGGTCCGCAGGAATTGCAGGAGCATTTGGTTAATGAAGTGCAGGAGGTCTATCGTTTGCAAGGCGTCGAGATCAACGACAAGCACATAGAGATCATCGTGCGCCAAATGTTGCGCAAGGTGAAGATCACCGATCCGGGCGATACATCGCTGCTTTGGGGCGATCAGGTCGATAAACTCGACTTCGAAGAGGAAAACAAGAAAGTGGTCGAGAAAGGCGGTAAACCCGCCGAAGCCGTTCCCGTGCTGCTAGGCATCACGAAAGCGTCGCTTGAAACCGACAGCTTTATTTCCGCTGCCTCCTTCCAAGACACAACGCGCGTGCTGACCGAAGCCGCCACATTGGGGAAAGTCGACAAGCTGCGTGGTTTCAAGGAAAACGTGATCATGGGTCACTTAATCCCGGCTGGGACTGGGTTCCCAGAGCATCGCCAGATCAAGCTGGTTGAAAAAGGGGAGCCCATTGGCGCGTCCGTAATGGAAGAAGCTGAGCCGCAGCCAGCCATCGGATAAATGCGACAGTTTTTGTAGGGCGTCTGTGTCAGGCGCCATTACTGAATTGGCGTTTCGCAGAAACCCCCTACAATTTAGCGCGTGTCGATCGTCACTAAGACAGGTGACAAAGGCGAAACGTCGTTGATGTATGGGCGGCGCCTTTCGAAAGCCGATCCGCGCGTTGACGCTTACGGCTGTATCGATGAGCTGACCGCCGCGCTTGGTCTCGCTCGGTCCCTTTCAACCGACAAATTCATTTCGGACGAAATTTTCGCTGCACAAAAGGATCTGATCGTTGTCATGGGCGAACTGGCAACCGCGCCCGGCGACCGTAAACGTTACGTCAAAGATGGCTTTCAGCTCACCACAGCGGAGATGGTTGACAGGGTAACAGCGGCCATTTTCGAGCTCGAGAAAGACAAATCGCTTTATCCCAAGGACTGGGTGATTCCCGGCGGAACCAAAGTTTCTGCGGCTCTCGATTTTGCCCGAACGTCATGCCGGCGCGCAGAGCGGCACATCACCGCATTCAGCTCAGGAGAGGACGAGTTTAATCCGGAGATTCTGCGTTACCTCAATCGGCTTTCGGATTTCTGCTGGATTCTCGCAAGATACGCCGAGAAACGCTCACTAACGTCTGGTTAGCGCCGTTTTCTCTGCTGGGATCCCGATCGTGCGTCGAAGACGAGCAACCCTCCCGCAGCAGGTTGCCTGCTCCGATGTTATGCATCGTCGCGGAACGTCGAATTTCAGGTTGCGCGTTAGCGGGGGCTGTAGCATGTTCAACGTCCCGCTCTGGAAGCTCCCTTTCGGGAATTTCTTTTATGGCAGATACAACAGAATTAGTGCCTGAATTATTGGAAGCTGGCGTCCATTTTGGACACCAGACGAAGCGTTGGAATCCAAAGATGAAACCTTTCATCTTCGAACAGCGCAATCAGATTTACATCATCAATTTGGATGAGACCGTCTTGCAACTGCGACGGGCCACGGAATTTCTCCAGGGAGTGACGCGCCGGGGCGGCAAAATTCTATTTGTCGGCTGTAAGAAGCAGGCGCAGGAGGCGATAAAAGAGGCAGCGCTGGCTTGCGGTCAATTTTATGTGAATCAGCGCTGGCTAGGTGGGACGCTGACTAACCTCGCGACGATTCGCAAGAGCATCGGTCGATTGAAATACATCGAAGAGATCGAGCAGTCGCCTGAATACAAAAAGATGGGAAAACAAGAATTGGCGGCGCTCAATCGCGAGGCTGCGAAGCTTCGACGCAATCTCGAAGGAATAATGGAGATGTCGCAACTGCCCGATGCGCTGGTAGTGATCGACACGATTCGCGAGCAAAATGCTGTGAACGAAGCGCGGCGCCTCGGGATACCGGTGGTCGCCATTGTGGACACTAACGCGGACCCCGACATTATCGATTACCCAATTGCCGGCAACGACGATGCGATTCGCGCTATCCGCGTGATTTTACAAAAGCTTGTGGACGCGATTGTTTCGGCAGGTAACGAAGCGCGCATTCGCGAGCAGGTTGAAATGGCCGGCGTTTCCGCATAGGCGGAAGAAAACGTCCTACGCCCAGCCCCCCGAACGCTCAACGTTCAATGAAAGCAACAACAGAAATCGATCCACAACTGGTGAAGCAACTCCGCGAAAAAACCAATGCCGGCTTCATGGATTGCAAGCGCGCTCTTGTTGAGAGCGGCGGTGATCTGCCCAAGGCGGAAGCGATTTTGCGGACCAAGGGTATCGCGAGTGCCGGCAAAAAAGCCGCGCGCGTAACGAAAGAGGGAATCGTTGCTTCCTACATCCACCTGCAGGGTAAAGTCGGAGTGCTGGTTGAGGTCAATTGTGAAACGGACTTTGTGGCGCGGAACGAAAATTTCCGCGAGTTCGTCAAAGACATCACGCTGCACATTGCTGCAGCGCATCCACTTTATGTGAGCCATGCGGACGTTCCAGGTAATCTTATCGAAGCCGAACGCGAGATTTACAAAGCGCAGGTAAAAGGCAAACCAGAAAACGTTGCGGAACGGATTGTCGAAGGGAAACTCGAAAAATTCTACAGCAGCGTTTGCTTGCTTGAACAAGCTTTTATCAAGAACCCTGACGTCACCATCAAAGATTTGGTCAGTGCCAAGATCGCAGAGCTCGGGGAAAACATCGTAATCCGCCGCTTCGTCCGCTACTTGGTCGGTGAGCCGCTGCCGAGCGAAAGCTGGGCATTGTAGCGCTCGTTATAGCCATTCCGGTCGTGGCGTGCCATTCGGCCAATCCGTGATTAAGTTATTCGAATGGGATTGGCTGAATACAAACGAAAACGCGACTTCAAGAAGACAGTTGAGCCGGCTGGCAAACCGTTGCCAAAAAAAGTCAAGGGCGCGTCGCGTTTCGTCATTCAAAAGCACGCTGCGCGCCGTTTGCATTACGATTTCCGCCTGGAGATGGAGGGCGTGCTGAAATCATGGGCGCTACCGAAAGGGCTGCCATGGAAACGAGGCGAAAAACATCTTGCCGTGGAAGTAGAAGATCACCCGATTGAATACGAGGAGTTCGAAGGGGTCATTCCGGAAGGGCAATATGGAGGCGGCACTGTAATGGTTTGGGACCGCGGCACGTATTACGTTTTCGGTGAACAGCCGCTGAAATCGCTGCGCGAAGGCAAGCTTCACCTAGTTCTCGATGGCAAAAAAGCAAAAGGCGAATGGACACTTGTGCGGATTCGCGGCCGCGATGGTGAAAAAAATCAGTGGCTGATTCTGAAGACTGGCGACGACGCAAAGCCACCTTCGAAAAAACTCGAAGATCAATCGGTGAAGACCGGCCGCACGATGAAGCAAATCGCCGACGCGCGCGATGCCGAGTGGCAGTCCAATCGCCTGGAAGACGAAAGCCCGACATCGCAATTCAAGGCGCGCATTCGCGAGGCGATTAAAAAAAAAAGTAAAAGATGAAGCTGTAGGGCAGGCGCATCGCCTGCCGGCGGTACAGCTGGGTAGCCGGAGCGGTCGCCCTACAATCGCATCGTTGTCAGATCTGCCCTCTGCGAAGGCGCGTTTCGTCGAGCCGATGAAAGCGAAACTGGTCGAGAAACCACCGGCAACGGGTGATTGGATTTATGAATTGAAGTTTGACGGGATCCGCCTGATCGCGGTCAGGGCCGACAAAAAGGTGTCGTTGCTGTCGCGAAATCAAAACGATTTGAGCGCGCGTTTCCCAGAGATTGTGGAGGCGATAAAGAATTTGGCTGCGCGTGAGTGCGTGATCGATGGCGAAGTAGTTGCGCTCGACGACGAAGGCCGTTCGTCGTTCCAACTCCTGCAGGCGCGCGAGATGGAAGGGCGAAAATCGCCCATTTATTTCTACGCGTTCGATCTGCTCCAGCTCGACGGCAAGAGTCTCGTGTCACTCCCATTGGAGGCGCGCAAGAACGTTCTCGAAAGACTCTGCGCCGGCGCACGCGAATCGATTCGTTACTCCGGGGCAATTGGCAGCGACGCAAATCCGCTTCTCGAAGAAGTGAATCGTCGCGGTCTGGAAGGTATCATCGGCAAACAACGTAACTCCATTTACGAACCCGGCCGCCGAAGCGGCGCATGGATCAAGCTCAAGTGTGTCAACGAACAGGAATTCGTCATTGGGGGATACACGCCGCCACAGGGCGCACGCAAACATTTCGGCGCAATCCTGGTTGGCTACTACGACAAGAGCAAGCTGGTGTTCGCCGGCAAGGTCGGCACCGGCTTTACGGCAAGATCACTTGCGACTCTGCACAAAAAATTCCAAGCCGAAGAGCGCCCCTACTGTCTGTTTGTCGATCTTCCATCAAAGCAAAATGGCGAATGGGTGCAGGGCATCACGCCTTCCATCATGAAAAAGACGCACTGGATCAATCCGAAGTACGTCGCTGAGATCAAATTCGCTGAGTGGACCCGTGATGGAAAATTGCGTGCACCCGTTTTCCTTGGTCTGCGCGAAGATAAAAGGGCGGCCGACGTCGTTCGCGAGGGTTGAACGAGGAAGACGACGAGCTTGCTGTGGTCTGGGCGCGCTTGAGATTTGATCCAAGTAGATCGAGCCGAAGAATTTTGAAACAACAAACAACATAACCGTCTGGAGGTGCGGCCGTAATGGCCAGGGAAGTCATTCGTATTCGGAACGAATTTTATATTCGTTCATCATCTGCCCGCGTTGAGGTTCGTACCCGGGTATTGAAACAGGGCGACACTTTCGCCGTGTTCGACCGTTTCGGTGACATCGAGACATTTGGCACAGGTGAACTCGGCCTCTACTACCAGGACACTCGCTTTCTCTCGCGGCTAACGCTCAGGCTTGGGAAGGATCGGCCGTTGTTGCTCAGTTCCACTGTCCGAGAGGATAACGCGGTAATGGCAGTGGACGCCACGAATCCAGATGCGGTGGCGCGACAGCGAGATCGTGGTCCCGTGAGGAACAGTGCATTTCTTTCGCTCGAAAATTCTCTGGGAGAAAACTTGTTACGAGCGGCTGCGAATTCATAACTACGGGCGTGCGGCTGTCGATTTGTCGTTCTCGATCGAATTTGATGCTGATTTTGTCGATATCTTCGAGCTGCGCGGTACCAAACGAGAACGTCGCGGCTGCCGCCTTGAAACGCAGGTCAAGCGCGACCATCTCGTTCTTGCATACCAGGGTTTGGACAATTGCCTTCGCCGGACGCGAATCATTTTTGATCCGCCGCCGAGTCGGTTAACGGAGACCGCCGCGACTTTTCACATCCGTCTTGAAGCCGGTGAAGCAGCGAACTATCGGTGCGCGATTGCATGCGAGGTGAACAGCGATTCGCGTGTCGAGATCAAGCCTTGCTTCGAGAAAGTTGTGCAGGAAGCGGCCAGTACGCTCGAACGCGAGCGCGCCGAAGAGGCCCAGGTTTTTACTCAAAACGAACAGTTCAACGATTGGCTCAATCGTTCCCTGGCCGATCTCCACATGATGCGAACAGGAACACCGTACGGACCGTATCCTTACGCTGGTATCCCGTGGTTTAGCACAGTATTCGGCCGGGATGGAATTATCACGGCGCTGCAGTGCTTGTGGATGGATCCATCCCTTGCACGTGGCGTCCTCGGCGTACTGGCAGCTACTCAAGCAGACTCGGAGAATGCGGAGCAGGATGCGCAGCCGGGGAAGGTGGTGCACGAGATGCGTGCCGATGAAATGTCGATTACGGGAGAAATTCCATTCAGGCGCTACTACGGCAGCATCGATGCGACGCCACTGTTTGTCATGCTCGCCGGCGCATATTACAGACGCACGGGCGACCGCAGTTTCATCGAGTCAATCTGGCCAAATGTGGAGCGCGCGCTCGAGTGGATCGATCGTTACGGCGATTCAGATGGCGACGGGTTCGTGGAATACGCTCGCAAATCGAAGCACGGTCTCATCCATCAGGGCTGGAAAGATTCTGTCGACGCGATTTTCCACAGTGACGGCACGTCTGCCGAAGCACCGATCGCCTTGTGCGAGGTGCAGGGTTACGTTTATGCTGCAAAATGCGCGGCTAGCGAGCTTGCAAAAATACTGGGGGACGCCGCGCGATCGCGAGAATTATCAAAACAGGCAGAGACGCTCTCTCGGCGTTTTGAGAAAGCCTTTTGGTGTGAGGACATTGCAACTTACGCTCTCGCATTGGATGGGCGAAAGCAGCCTTGCCGGGTGCGAACGTCCAACGCGGGGCACTGTCTTTTTGCCAGTGTCGCGACAGATGAGCATGCCCGGCGTGTAGCGGCGACTCTCATGGAAGAAACATCATTCTCCGGTTGGGGCATTCGCACCGTCGGTAGCAGCGAGGCCCGTTACAATCCCATGTCCTACCACAACGGTTCGATCTGGCCGCATGATAACGCCTAATTGCAGCGGGGTTTTCCAGATACGGAATGAAAGGCTCGGCGGCGATGGTTCTCGCGGGTTTGCTGGACGCCAGTATTTTTCTGGATCTGCATCGCCTTCCAGAACTATTTTGCGGGTTTCCGCGGCGGTCTGGTGAATCTCCCACGCTCTATCCCGTAGCTTGCGCGCCGCAAGCATGGGCATCCGGTGCGGTGTTCCTCTTATTCGAAGCATGTCTCGGCCTGAGCATTTTCGCCCCCGAACGAAAGCTCGTATTTTCAAAGCCACTTTTGCCGCCGTTCCTTCCGCAGGTGACTATTCGTGATTTGAAAGTAGGAGGCGCCCGCGTTGACCTTCTGCTGACCAGACACGACGAAGGCGATGTAGGAGTCAACGTGCTTCGCCGCGACGGCGAGATCGAAATTGTCCTTTTGAAATAGTATATCCGTAGAGGAACACGCCATCTCATGGATTGCGCTTGTCGGCGCCTGCGGCGGCAAAGTCGCTCTGGACGAATCCGTCCTTCGGCGGATATGGTGAAGCGATGAAGGCAAAAGTGATTGTGATGCCAAAGGCAGCGGTGCTCGATCCGCAAGGGAATGCCGTGCGCGATGCGATGCGGCACCTTGGGATGCCGGAGGTGCGCAGCGTCAGGATCGGGAAATACATGGAGATCGATGTTGAGGGACAAAACGGCGAGCTTGAATCGCGGTTGCATCGTCTTTGTCGCGATTTGCTGTCGAATCCGGTGATCGAAGATTACGAGCTGCAACGATCAGAAGTCGGAGGTCGGAAGCCAGGAGCCAGAAGTCGGAAAACGCCGAACGTCCAACCCCCAACGTCCAACGTGCAATCAAGAAAGGGAAAGCCGAAGCGGAAGAGGAAGAGTTTGCGATGAAAGCGCTGCGATATTTTTTCTGCATAGTGCTGCCGCCGCTTGCGGTGTTGATGACGGGTCGGATCGCCAGTTTCTTTTTAAGTCTGATTTTGACTTTGCTTGGCTGGATTCCGGGAGTCATTCACGCTTGCCTGGTAGTGAACGATTATCACGCTGAGAAGCGGGCTGCGGCGGCTCGTTAAGCGGAGTAAGCTCGAACTGGCCTCAGTCATGAATCGCGCTTTCAGCGCTGGCCCTTCTGGAATGCGAATACTCCTGGGGCGATACCTCAGGCTAAAGTGAAACAGCATGTTGCGCTGACGGAACATTTGGCTCGCGCATTACAGGAAATTTTTGCGCGCGAGAACGCGGGCCGCTACAGTCGATTGCATGAAATTCGCTGTCATCCAGTTTCCCGGTTCCAACTGTGATCAGGATTGCGTCGCTGGAATCAATGGCTTGGGTGGATTACATGCCGAGTACGTGTGGCACAAGGAAACGTCGCTCGATGACTTTGATGCCATCGTGTTGCCGGGCGGTTTTGCGTATGGCGATTATCTTCGGTGCGGCGCTATCGCTCGCTTTTCGCCGGTGATGAAAGCAGTGATCAGCGACGCGCGCGCGGGTAAACTCGTGTTGGGCACATGCAATGGCTTCCAGATCCTGTGTGAAGCCGGTCTTTTGCCCGGCGCACTGGTGCGCAATCGCTCGCTGCGGTTCGTGTGTGACATGGTTATCACGCGCTTGGAGGTGGATGATTCGCCGTTCACCCACGGTTGCACTAAAGGGTCGCTCCTGCGTCTGCCCGTCGCCCACGGCGAAGGCTGCTTTTTCGCTGATGCAAAAACTTTACGGGACCTGAACGCCAACGAACAAGTAATCTTGCGCTACGCAGACGCACAAGGCCGCATCGTTTCGGACGCGAATCCGAATGGCTCAATCGAAAACATCGCCGGTATCTGCAGTCGCGAACGAAATGTCTTCGGTCTGATGCCTCACCCCGATCGCGCGTCCGATGCGCGGCTCGGCAGTGCGGATGGCGCGAAGATTTTTCGGTCGATGATGCAGACGATTAGTGCCGCATGTTGTAGGGCGTCCTCTGCGGCGAACGCCCTCCTCGATGGCTGCTCACAGAAACGCCCTACGATGGTTGCGTGACTTACCCATACCCCTGCTGAACTAGGAGAAAACCTGATGGAACTCCCTGGATGACGGCGAGTTATGCTCAATTCGACTAGGGAGTGCCGTGTGTTGAGCTGATACAGTATTGTAAAGAAAACGAACACTATTCGGTATTTGGATAGCCTCTGGTGCCTCTAGTAACAGGCTGGCATCACTGTTGCTTAAGAACACAGGCGAAAACCTTATCATTATGCTTTTACAAAAAACCCTACACATGAGCCAACCGTTGGCCGAGTGCAAAGCCCGCTTGGGCAGCATTCAATCATATCGAAGACAATTTCTGATGGTGACCCGTGCAACTGTCACCTCATCTAAAACGGTCGATTTCAGTTTTCGCGGCCCGTTTGGTTTTGAGGCACACACGGTTCTTTTATCGGTCGAGAGCGACTCGCCAGACCAGTATGCGTTCGAATCCGCGGGTGGGAACATTGCCCTGATGGGCATTGTTGATTTCTCTGAGGTCCGTCCCAACTGCACGGAGGTCACACTCGCGGTTCACTACGAGATCAAGAACAAAATCTTTGCCTGGCTCGACCGGCGTTTGCATTTCGTGGACAGCTTCGTGACTGCGGAACTGCGCAGCATCAGGGCGCACTTCGAAGGGATCGCTGCGAGTTATCTGGAACACGCGCGCGTTATGCCCGTGCTCCAAACTGCTCACGCCTGAGGGGACAGAGGGTTCCAAGAGCCACGCAGGTTGTGGGGGCTTGCGTGGCTCTTTTGCTGTACGCACACTTCTACTCTATTCGGACCGCGCGTTTTCGGTCGAGGCGGAGAATCTGGCCCGGGCGAAGGCTGATTTTGGCTTTGGGATCGTGAATCTTCGCTCCATCAATCTCGACGCTTCCTTGTTTGATCAAGCGCGAGACTTCGCTGTGCGATTTGTTCAAGTCAAACATCTGTCGATAAACATCCGAAACCAGGGTAACAGCAGCAAGCCCCTCTCGATTAACTGGTGAAAACGCGGGCAGCTCCGCCTGTTTCAAGTCGCGCTTACTGAAGCGGGTGTTCCACTCATCGAGTGTCTTTTGAGCGATCGCAGACGTGTGATACCTCTGCACGATCTCGAACGCGAGCCGCTTTTTCGCCGCGAGCGGATGCATGTCGGCTGACGGGAGGCGTCCCAGGAGCACTTCATAATAGCGCGCCATCAACGCATCCGAGGCGCTCATTAATTTGCCAAACATTTCTCCGGCGGGCTCGTTCACCCCGACAAAATTGCCGAAGCTTTTGCTCATTTTCCTGGTGCCATCCAAGCCTTCAAGAATCGGGACGAGAAAAACGACCTGCTGCGGCAGGCCTTCTTCCCTTTGAAAATCGCGTCCGATTAGGATGTTGAAAAGCTGGTCGGTGCCTCCTAGCTCCACGTCGGCTTTTACCATCACGGAATCCCAGCCCTGCATGATTGGGTACTGGATTTCGTGTGCGCGAATGGATTGCTGCTTGTCGATGCGCGCCTTGAAGTCTTCGCGCTGCAACATTTGCTGCAAAGTCACCCGGCTGTTCAGGCGAATGACCTCTTCAAACGACATGGCGCGAAACCAGTCGCCGTTACACACTGTCTCCGTGCGCGCGGGATCAAGAATTTTGAATGCCTGCTCGCGATAGGTTGCCGCATTTGCGATCACTTCCTGATGCCTCAATTGCGGCCGCGTAACGGAACGACCGCTCGGGTCGCCGATCATTCCGGTGAAGTCGCCAATGATCAGAACGGCCTGGTGGCCGAGGTCCTGAAACTGCCTCAGTTTTCGCAGGACAACCGTATGGCCAAGGTGAATGTCCGAGGTGGTTGGATCGACTCCGAGTTTTACTCGTAATGGCCGACCCAGCGTGAGCTTGGCGCGCAGTTCATCCTCGCTGATGATCTGGGCCGCGCCTTGTTTCAAAAGCGCCAGAGCTTCTTCTGGTTGCATGATCAACCACAGAATAGTGCACCCGCGAGCGCGCTACTTATTTTTATTTAACAACTCGCGCACCTGCTCGATTGTGAGCGGCGCATTTTGCCTGTTCAACGACTTTTGACTTTTGCCCTCGTCCAGGAATGGCCGGTTCTCTGAATACGCGCGGCTGGCAATTTTTTTGTCGGATTGCGGGAAGTCTCGGACGCCGCGCGGAGTCTGACTGGCGTACGCAACTCGAGAATTTCCCATCGGTTGCTCAGATGAAACTTCGAATACGCTTCGTTTACTGTGGTAAGAGTGAGAAGTGAATGGACGCGCCAGGAACTGACCTATTGCCAGAAAACTCTTCGAGGTGGATCTCTTTTGGACGTAGAATGTTCCGACGTTTGCCCGTTTATTTGTTGAAGCCCCGTCGGCCATAAATTTCTTATTTTGCGCCTCATTTTGCAGGCTCATGTCGGGCTTGAGTAGGCGGTCGACCAGTTTGCGTTCCTGATCCTGCCCGCGTACGGAGGAGAGAGCAGCCAGTAGCAGAAGCCAGGCAGCAACAGATTTTCGCACGGTCCGAGGGTGCCTGAGTCTAGCTGCCGTTGTAAAGAAAATTTGCGAACTGCGCGTGGCTCGCCTCGCCATTGGAAAGGGAAGGGGGGAGAAACCACGGATCAGACATGCTGTGGACGTGCGCTCGACTTGAAGTGCCTTTTTATTGTTTTCCGTTGCAGGCCATCAGATAATGCGCCATGCCCGATCACGTTTACAAAAAAATTGAAGTAGTCGGTTCCTCGGCAAAAGGATTTGAGGAAGCCGTTCAAAATGCGCTGGCACGCGCTGAAAAGACGGTTCGTAACATGCGCTGGTTCGAAGTGACCGAAACCCGCGGAAACATTGATGAGGGTAAAATCGGCGACTGGCAGGTGACGTTGAAAATCGGTTTTACTTTGGAGGAATAAAGCTCCGCGAGTCACCCGCGTCACCGGTTCACCACTTTAACGCTGGAGCTGCGAAAAGCGCGGGGTGACACGCGCCCTACCGAATTATTCTTCTTCCTGCGCCGTCTGGTACAGCTTCGCGGCGCCATAAATCAGGATCGCAGGTTTTAATGCAAAGATCAGGAGCCGAACGAGACCGCTGAGAATTCGGCCAATTGGCAACCGATTCAGAATCAAACCTGCCACGAAAGCCCACACGAGAGACTGCGCGGGCTTATGACGCACATAATCTCCGGTCTCGCTGACGACTGTCTCGAATTGTTCTTTCACCCATTGCACGCCGCGTTCCGGGAATTCGGCGACCACTTCAGCAGTTGATTGGTTCATTCCTTTTATTGATTCGGATTGTAATGGTGTCGTGCGCGCATGCAACTCTCACCGTAGCCGCAGCCAAATCGAGCTTGCGCCAGCGCCTGGTGGAAAATCCGGCAATTGCGGCGGCCGATGAAATGTCGCGGCGCGGCGCGCGACCTTCAGGCAATAGCGCGCCATCACCTCCAGTGCGTGCTCGCGCAATGCAGAGCAGTTTGTCGACAGCAACAGATGGCTGTCCCGTTCTGCCAGTTGGAGAGCGGCAATGAGCAAATTTTCGAAATCGTGTTCGATCTGAAATGTTTTGCCGCCCGGCGCGCGGGAGAAAGTTGGCGGATCGAGAATGATCACGTCGAACTTCTCACCTTTCCGTGCAAGTCGCGGCAACACCATACGCACGTCGTCAACAATGAAACGATGATCGATCGTTTTCAGGCTATTCAACGCAAAGTTTTCGCGTCCGCGCGTCAGATATTTTTTGGAAATATCGACATTTAACGTAGTCGCACCCACGCTGGCTGCGCTAACTGAAAACGAGCAGGTATAAGCAAAACAATTCAGCATACGTGCGGGCGCGAGATGGCGGACGTACCGGCGATTTTCTCGTTGATCCAAAAACAGACCCGGAGAATAGCCCGTTCCAAAATCGATCCCGAATCTCAAATGTCGTTCGGTAGCGATAGTCTCCAAAGTTTCAGCCGGATCGCCGCATACGAGACGCGGTGGTTCGCGCTGCTGGTTTTTTCGCGGAACGAACCTCGCGAAAACCCGGCGCAGGTGAAATCCAACGGAGCTTGCCCAGGATTGCAGCTCTGTGAGAAGTCGCTCCCGAGTCAGCACTTTTCTAAAGGAGATCAACACGTCTTGCCCGAAGCATTCCACCCAGCCATGTTCCATGGTGCAGAGACGGTAGGCGTCGGTCGCCTCTGCGTGAAAATCCCGAAGCAACATTGCATTAATCCACCCAAAGTTCATTCTGCGTTGCTAGCCTCCTCCGCTATTTCGAATCGCCATTGCTTAACGGATCGGTTGCCGCGAGAGGGCGTGTTGCTACACTGCCGCATTATATAACACCTTCGCGTGCACTCCGCTGCGGCGGAGGCTCACCTATGCAACAAATTGCGGTTCGCGTTCCGGCGAGCACTTCCAATCTTGGTCCCGGTTTCGATTGTCTCGGTATCGCGCTGCGGATCTACAACACGATTACAATTGCGCCCGATGAATTGCCCCGGCAGCTTCGACCGCCAATTGTCTCCGAGGCAGCGGATCTATTTTTTAAACAGGCGCGTCGTCGCGCCTTTTCGTTTTCCTGTTCGATCATGGAACAGATTCCGCGCTCCCGGGGCCTGGGCAGCAGTGCAACGATTCGGCTCGGGGCTTTGCTTGCGCTCAACCGGCTCAGCGGTGATCCGCTCGACAGATTCACGATCTTTAGGGTCTGCGCCGAACTGGAAAAACATCCCGATAATGCCGCGCCGGCGACATTCGGCGGGTTCACGGCGATAGGGTCAGCGCGCTGCGCCGACCGGACGCCCCGGCGGGGCGTCTCTACCATAAACTCGGACGCATGCCCTACCGTTCAGCGCTTCGCAGTCTCGCCGCACTTGTATTTCGTTCTGTTTGTTCCTGAGATGGAGATTCAAACCGCACATGCACGTAAAATTCTGCCCTCGAAAATTTCGCACACTGCAGCGGTCGAGAATTGCGCGAACGCGTGCGCGCTTACCGCGGCTTTCGGGTCACAAGATTACCAAAAACTGCGCGGCACTTTTGTTGATCACCTTCACCAGCCGTTTCGCGCAAAACTGATTCGCTTCCTGCCACGCGTCATTGCCGCTGCCGAGCAGGCAGGTGCGCTCGGCGCGTTCCTAAGCGGAAGCGGTTCGACTGTCGCAGCTGTTACACTTCAAGCGCAAAAAAGAATTGCGGCTGCCATGGCGCGTGCTGCAAAAACTCCGGGCCGCACCATTATCACTCAGGCTGATAACCGTGGCGCGCGTCTTTTCCGATCACCTATCACTCATCACTTTCCCTATGGGCCGCCGGCTTGAGCAATTAGAAGAATTCGGGATCGACGTGGTTCTCGAGCGCCGCCATGGCGTCCGAGCATCGGTGCTGCGCGGCATTCTTTACGGTCTTTCATTCGTTTATGACCGCTTGGTGCAGGTACGGCTTTATCTCTATCGCAAGAGAGTCTTCCGCGAACGCGCGCTCGGCTGTCTGGTCATTAGTATCGGCAACCTCACCGTGGGCGGTACGGGTAAAACGCCAATTGTTGAGAAGTTTGCGCGTGCGTTGCAGGCGGGTGGACGGCGCATCGCTATCCTGAGTCGCGGGTACAAAAGCGTACCGCGGAAGCGAAATTGGTTCACCTGGCTGCGCGGAGACTTCGATCCTCCTCGCGTTGTCTCCGACGGCAAATCATTGCTGCTCGACTCGCTGACAGCGGGCGACGAGCCTTATATGCTCGCACACAATTTGAAGGACGTGATTGTGCTGGTGGATAAAGACCGGGTAAAAAGCGGCCGGTTGGCGATCGATAAATGGCAGGTCGATACATTGTTGCTCGATGATGGGTTTCAGTATCTGCATCTGAAGCATCGGCTCGACATGGTGCTCGTCGATCGGCAAGCGCCTTTCGGAAACGAATTTCTGCTTCCCCGAGGGACGTTGCGCGAAACGCCGCGCAATCTCCGTCGCGCCAGCTACATCTTTATCACAAAAAATACCGGTGAGCCTAATTTCGAACTGATGAGGCGCATCCGGCGCTACAATCGCACCGCCGAAGTCATCGAATGCGCGCATAAACCGCTCCATCTGGAGAATGTTTTTAACGGCGAACGATTGCCGCTGGACGCTTTGCACGACGCGTTCATTGGTTCGCTCTGCGCGATCGCGGCGCCTGAGAGCTTCGAAAAAGCGCTGGAGAAACTTGGTGCGCATGTCGATCTCGCGAAGCGCTACATCGATCATCATTATTACACGGAGGCGGAACTGATCAGTTTCATCAATCGCTGCATCCGGCGCGACCTGGCGATGATTGTGACCACCGAGAAAGATTCCGTGCGGATGCCGCGTCTCTCTGAAGCGGAATTAAAGGTGCCGATCTATTTTCTGCGGGTGGAAATCGAAATTTTGAGCGGCCACGAAAGCTGGGAACATTGCGTCGCGCGGATCTGTAAACCCAAACCCATGCTCTCGCCGGAGCGCTTTTTCGCCTGACCGCTTTCTGAATTCGACGTTGGACGTTGAGCGTTGGACGTTGAACGTTGGTTTCACCCATGTCCCAGAAGGCGCAGCTCGTTGTTGAAGGCAAAAAACTTTCGGTATCAAATCTGGACAAGGTTCTTTATCCCAAGGTCGGTTTCACCAAAGGGCAGGTGATAGATTACTTCATTCGCGTCGCGCCGGTGCTTTTGCCGCACTTGAAGGACCGGCCGCTCACGATGAAGCGCTATCCAGATGGCGTGGAAGGTGAGTTTTTCTACGAAAAGAACTGTCCGTCGCACCGGCCGAAATGGGTGAAGACGGCCAAGGTATGGAGCGAAGGCAATCAACAAATCATGCATTACTGCCTCGCAAATGATCTGCCCACTCTCGTCTGGGCCGCAAACCTGGCGGACCTCGAGCTGCACACGTCACTCTCCCGCAAAAATAAGATCGAGCGCCCGACTACGATGGTGTTCGATCTCGACCCCGGCGCGCCTGCGGACATCGTCCAATGCTGCCAGGTCGGCGTTTGGCTCCGCGATTTGTTAGCCGAGATGAAACTGAAGAGCTGGGCGAAAACCAGCGGATCAAAAGGGCTTCAAGTTTACGTGCCGCTCAATACGGCGATCACTTATGACGAAACGAAGAATTTATCGCGTGCGCTTGCGCAACATCTCGAGCACGAACACGCCGACCGCGTGACTTCAAACATGTCCAAGGCAGTGCGCAAAGGGAAAGTGTTCGTCGATTGGAGCCAGAACGACGAACACAAAACCACCATCTGCGCTTATTCCCTTCGTGCCAAGGAAGAACCGACTGTTTCCACTCCCGTCACCTGGAACGAAGTCGAGAACTGTCTGAAAAAGAAAAATGCTCAACTTCTGAAATTCCGGTCCGATCAGGTCCTCGCCCGCATGGAAAAACTCGGTGACCTCTTTGAGCCTGTCGAAAACCTTAAACAAAAGCCGCCGCGAAAGTGGAAACTCTGAATCTAGCAAACAATTATCGAACATGAATAGCCAGCTATGGTTTGATGTGATCGGATGGGTAGGGGCAGCTGCTCTCCTTGTCGCTTACGCGATGATTTCCCATAAGAAATTGGAAGGAGACTCGGCTACGTATCAATTACTCAATATCAGCGGCAGCATTCTGTTGGCCGTAAACACTATCTTCTATGGATCCTATCCCTCCACGTTTGTGAATCTCATCTGGGCGGGGATAGCTGTCTTCTCAATCGCAGCGAGAAGGCGAACTGGTTCTCGTTGAGTTTATATGAAGCTGTTAATCAGTAGAGATGTCTCGACTTCGCTCGACATGACAAGATGCGGAAAATAAATCTCAAAGAAGTTCCGGAGCAGGAGCGGAAATCTCCAAAGGGAAAGTTCGGGAGGTTTTCCAAGAACATTTCCATTGCGCTCGGGCGCGAACCGGACTCACTCGATCTCTCGAAGCGGCATCCGTTTGATCTCGCGCTGGTGCGGATCCCGAAAGGCAAGACGCTTTGTCCATACCACGCGCATGCGGCTGAATCCGAGCTCTACCTGGTCGTTTCCGGCCGCGGCAGCGTACGCGACAAGGACGCAATCACTGAAGTCGGGCCGGGCGATGCCTTCTTGTTTCAACCCGGTGAAGCGCACCAACTCAGCAACGCTGGCGACGAGGATTTCGTTTATTACGTGATCGCCGATAATCCGCGCAGCGGCGGGGCGACTGGGGATTCCTGCTATTATCCCGACAGCGGCAAATGGGCGGTGGTAAACGACGCCTTGGAGGAAATAGTGGTGAAGGGGACTGAGACCGATTACTTCGATGGCGAAGAATGACCTCCGAATTGTACGGCGTCTGTGTCAGACGCCGAGCCGTGGGTCGGCGGTCACAGACCGCAGCTACAGTTTTCAATGCGCAAGGTAAATATTAACGAGATCAAAGAAGATCCATGGCAATCGCCCGGCGAAAAGTACGCCGTGTGCTTCAAAGGAATTTCGGAAGCGCTCGGGCGCCAACCTGCCTCGCTCGATTTGTCCAAGCGTCATCCGTTCGACTTGGAATGGAGTCGCGTGCCTCCCGGGAAACCAAATTTCCCGTATCACGCGCACTCAGCCCAATGGGAACTGTATCTGGTTGTTTCGGGCAAAGGAACTGTTCGCCACAAAGACGGCAGGACCGAGGTCGTAGCCGGCGACGCGTTCATCTTCGGGCCAAACGAACCGCATCAGATCATTAATTCAAGTGAGGAAGATCTCACTTACTACATCATCGCAGATAATCCTATTGGCGAATCCTCTTACTATCCTGACAGCGGGAAGTGGAAAGTAAATAAATCATCCGCGGCAGATCGCATCGTGATAAAAGGTCAGGAAACAGATTACTTCGACGGCGAAGAGTAAAGTCTGTCTTTAGCGCAGAGACCGCAGAGAACGCAGAGCAGACGCAGGTCAGATTTTTCTCGGCGACCTCCGCGATCTTTGCGGTTAGATTTTGGTCATGGAACCAAACAAATCCCCGCAGGATTTTCCATATAAGACTTATCTCAACATTCTGCATGGACCACTCGAGCTGATCGATGTGCAGAAATTGGCCGATGCGTGCACGGACAAGTGGTACAATCAGACGCTTTGCAAGGTCAACGACTCCGTCGTCAGGATGGCAGTAGTGCAGGGTGAGTACCACTGGCATGAGCACAAGGACATTGATGAATTCTTTTTCGTTCTCGATGGAAATTTCCTCATCGACCTTGAAGATCGTGTTATCGATCTCTGCCCGCGGCAGGGCTTTGTTGTTCCCAAAGGCGTGCGCCATCGCCCACGCGCACCTGAGCGAACAGTGATTCTCATGGTCGAGCGCGCGGACATTGTTCCGACTGGCGACTGAATGTGCAGGCGACACGCCTGCCACTATAGAGTAGCCGTGAAGATAATTTCGGGCGGACAGACAGGCGTGGATCGGGCGGCACTCGATGTCGCGCTCAAGCATGGAATCGACTGCGGCGGTTGGTGTCCCGCTGGACGTCTCGATGAGTTCGGAAGGATTCCTGATGAGTATCCATTGCGGGAATTGGAAACAGGCGGTTTCACCGAGCGCACTTTGCAGAACGTCAAGGACTCAGATGGGACTGTTATCATTCACTCCGGCCAGTTAAGCGGCGGCACCGAGCAAACGGTCCGCTTCTGCCAAGAGCTACGACAGCCACACGAGTTGATCGACGCATCGCAGTTTTCGCCAGAAAACGGGGCGAAATTGATTTCTGATTTTACCCACAAGTACAAGATCGAGATTCTCAACGTTGCTGGCCCGCGTCAAAGCGAGTGGGCAGACGGATACGGATATGCGTTTCGTGTTTTCGATCGCGCTTTGAAGTCGATTAGGAGCAAGAGCACGAGCAGGAGTAAAAGATAAAATCACTCGTATCGCAGCGCTTTCACTGGGTCCAACCGCGCAGCGAAGTAGGCAGGAATCAATGCTGCAAAGGAACAGATCAAAAATGCGCTGATGCAGATAATGGCGACGTCTCGCGGGATGACTTCCGCGGGAATAGAGGAGAATTGATAAACTTCGCGCGGGAAGATCTCGATATGCAACGTCGATGCCAGCCAGTGGCTGAATTCGTTGCGGTAACGGATCAGCGTCATTCCTAACCCGAGGCCGGTAAGCGTTCCGAAAAGGCCGACGATTGTTCCCTGGCCAAGGAAAACCCAGATGATTTGCGCAACGTTCGCTCCCAGCGCTTTCACAATTCCGATCTCGCGCCGTTTCTGAACCGTCACCGTGATTAGTGTGCTCATGATTCCGAACGCCGCGACTACCACTATAAAAAACAGGAGGAAAAACATTACCGACCGTTCGAGTCGCACAGCTTCGAAATATTGATGGTTCATGTCGATCCACGTCTGCGCGTACTCCGGTGGTTGGAGAAATTGTTGAATCCCCTGTTTTACTCGCTCGGCGCCGTATGGGTTGTCGGTCTTAACGGTGATGCCATGCAACGCATCCTCGAGGCCATATAGCTCCTGTCCGACGTGAACGGGCACGAGAAGATACTCGGAATCGTGCAGGTAGTGGCCGGTCTCAAAAATACCGGTGACGGTGAGTTCTTTCGGGAGAATCACCTCTCGCAACTCGTCGATTGTTTTTTTCTCTTCTTCGCCCTTGGCGTTCTCCAGTTTTTTAATGCTGTCGAGCATCTGACCAAGATTACCCGGCGAATAGACGGTTATCTTGTCGCCTACGCTTGCTTGAAGTTTTCGGGCGAGCTCAATCCCGAGCACGGCCGATTCGCCTTCCAGATCAAGTTTGCCGTATTTAATGAATTTTCGCAGCGGAATGACTTTTTCTTCCTGCTGGGGATCAATGCCCCGCATGAGCGGTGCGAGCCGCCGGTTTTGAAATTCTACGATCACTGGGCCTTGAATGAAGGGTGCCGTTGCGACAACGCCCGTTGTGTTGTCGATCTTTGTTTTGAGTGTCCGCCAATCACGCAAGACGTCCTCGGAACTCACGAGAATGTGTGCATCGAAATCAATCACCTTCTGGCGCAGCTCGCGGTCGAATCCGGTCATTACCGAGATGACGAGAATCAACACCGTCACGCCCAGCATCACCCCGAGCACCGAGATCAGTGTGATGATAGAGAGAAATGTGCGCTTCGGTTTCAAATACCGCAGCGCCAGGAAAAGGCTAAATGGCAGGTTCAATTCGCTCCTAGCGTGGCGGCAAAATCGGCGGGATTCAAACGTACGCGCAAGCTATTTCAGTGCATGTGCTCTTAATTCTTCCAGTGTGACGAATTCGAGCGCGGACGCGTGCGTTGCTTCAAGGTCAACAGGCGCGGCGCGGTTATGATCCAGCGCGCTCTTCCAGCGCGTCACACACACGCACCATTTGTCGCCCGGTTTCAATCCGGGGAAGCCGAATTCCGGATGCGGCGTAACGAGATCGTTGCCGTCGAGTACGGAATAATCCAAAAATTCCTGTGTGACTTTAACGCAAACGGTATGCAGCCCAATGTCTTCCGGTCCTGTTCGACAAAAACCGTCGCGGTAAAATCCGGTCAGCGGGTCGCGACAACAACATTTCAACTCGGTCCCAAGAACATTCGTCGGCATAAACAAGTATCAGCAACTCTAGTATTAGTGTCGTGTTGAGCGAAGCGAAACATCTCGGTTTTGTTTCTAGCGCACTCCTCCAGGAAAGATCAGAGATTCTTCGCTCCGCTCAGAATGACATGGGCAGATAGGCTATGGTATTAAAAAACGCTATCGAGCAGAAAAACCGATGCCAATCCGCGCCAAATACGTTCACACCAATCTGATTGCGAGAGACTGGAAACGACTGGTTCAATTTTATTCCGAGGTGTTTGGATGCCAACCCAAAGGCCCTGAACGCGATTTGTCGGGCAACTGGCTCGACAGCGTGAATGCGGTCCCGAACGCGCATCTTCGCGGCGTTCACCTACGCTTGCCCGGCTACGGTGATGACGGTCCGACACTTGAGATTTTCAGCTATGATCAATTGATCGAGCACGGCCTGCCGGCAGCGAACCAGTGCGGGTTCGCGCACATCGCATTTGCAGTCGACGACGTCGATCAAGCGTTGCAGGCGGTGATTGCAGCGGGCGGCAGCGCAGTCGGACAGATTGCGACGACACAAGTAAATGGTGTCGGTACGCTTCGCGTTGTTTATGCGCGCGATCCGGAAGGGAACATTATTGAATTCCAAAAGTGGAGTTGACGCGTTTGTGCCCAGAGAAATCGTCATTGCTTACTGGCTGATTCCTGGCGAGCCGGCCCACAGCTTTTTTCAGGGAGCGATCAATGATCTCGCGCGCCGGTACGACGCGCCTCTTTTCGAGCCGCATGTAACGATTCATGTCGGGGCTAATCACATCGACGCCGCTGAGCACGCGCTGTCAAAAGCGGCGCGCGAATGCCAATCAGTCACTGTCAAAGCTCTTGGGATTGATTACTCGGATGAATTCATTAAAACGCTGTTCGTGCAGTTCGCGCTGAACACAAAATTGCAGCAATTGAATGCGATCGTTCGCAGTGCTGCCGAAGATTCGTCCGATTACAAACTCAATCCACACTTGAGTCTTCTTTACAAAAAAATCCCGCCTGTAGTGCGATCCGAACTGGCAGATTCGATCAACGTGCCGTTTTCGGAAGTAACGTTCAATGCACTTCAAGCTGTGCGCTGCATTTTGCCCACGCAAAACCGAACGGATGTAGAAGCTTGGCGCGCGATCACGAGAAGATTGCTTCGATCGATTAGCGTCTGACCGCGGTAAAGTCTCACACGCGTCGGTGCACAGACGCCCTACAGTTCGACGATACGATACAGTTTGCCGGTTTTGCGGAGCGCAGGCGCCGAGACGTTATAGACCGGTATTCCCGTCGAAGTTTTGCCATCAAGGATACCGTTGTGGGCGTGACCGTGAAAAACAGCGGTCACCTTGAATCGGTTGATCGGCTCTTCCAACCGGCTCGATCCGAGAAACGCATAAATTTCCGGATCTTCACCCTGCAGCGTCTCGCGGATTGGAGAGTAATGCAGCACTACGATCCGCTTTTCGGTTTGGAGTTTGGCCAAAGCTTGCTCCAGGCGAACAGCATGACTGATGGACTCCTGCACAAATTGTTTAATGAGCGATTCGCCCCAGGCGTTTAGCATTCGCCGGCCGAAACCACCGCCGAAACCAGCGATCCCGGCAAAACCAATTCCGGCGATCTCAATGGCTTCACCGTTGAGCACGTTCACACCTGCGTCATCGAGAACTTTGGAAACCAACTCCGGCTGGCCCGATTCGAAGTCGTGGTTGCCGAGAACTGCAATCGTCGGAATTCTTACGGCCGCCCGAATGTCGGCCACGAGTTCCTCGGCTTCTTCGGCAAGTCCGTAGTCGGTAAGATCTCCGCAGAGCAGCAGCATATCCGCGTTCTGTGATATCTCGGCGAAGGCTTCATGCAGCAACCCGCGCGAGTGCTTGGCGTAATGCACATCCGCTGTAGCGGCGATCCGTAACCCTCGCGTAGCCATTTGTCTTAAACAACGGAATCGGCGCAACCAATGGACGTTTCAACTAACTGCGCGGCTCGCCATGCACGCGTGGCCCGCCTGGGTTGCGTTATGTTGGGTGATGACCGTAACGAGAGCAGCAGCCTCGAAAACGAAACGCAGGCTGAATGACTTTTATCTCAGATCGATGGCGGCGCTTCAGGATGCGGATGTCCCGTTCCTGATTGGCGGCGCGTATGTGGTGGAGGTATATTCAGGCGTTTCGCGCCGGTCGAAAGACTTCGATCTCTACGTTCGACCACGTCATATCCATGCGGCCATGGATGCGCTTGCCCGCGCCGGCTACAAAACAGAAATGACATTTCCGCATTGGCTTGCCAAAGCCGGACTCGGCCGGGACTACATCGATCTGATTTTCCGCGCCGGCAACGGCCTGTGCGAAGTTGATGATTCATGGTTCGAGCGCGCGCGGGACGATGAGCTGCTGGGATTGCATGTGAAGGTCTCTGCCCCTGAAGAAATGATTTGGATGAAGGCGTTTATCATGGAACGCGAACGCTTCGACGGCGCCGATATTGCACATATTCTCGTGAGCTGCGCGGACAAACTGGATTGGCCGCATTTGGTTCGGCGCTTTGGTCCTGATTGGCGCGTCCTGCTCAGTCATCTGGTGTTGTTCGGCTACATTTACCCCGGCGAGCAGGGACGAATTCCGAGGTCAGTCATAGATGAGCTAATCGACCGGCTGCGAAAAGAGTCTCCGGGGCAGGAGCATGTTTGTCGCGGAACGTTGCTATCACGCAAACAGTATTTGGTGGACGTGCGAAAGTGGGGATTTCATGACGCGCGGCTGGAAAAACGTGTGCATATGGATTCCGAAGATATTGCGCAATGGACGAGGGCAATTGCCAAAGACGAGAAGGAGCCGACCGAGGCTGCGTTGAAGCAATAGAAGAGTTACAACGTTACAAAGGTAGCTCCGCTGAGGATAGCGGACGCTACAGCGCTATTCCAAGGCGAGTTATTCAAACCTTGTAACGATGTAACTTTTTGTGACGAATCAGCGTGGCAACGCCGTCGGCGTCGGGCTCTGTTCAGCGGGAAGCGCGGATATGGCTGCCGACGGATCGGCGAATGCAGTCGCGAGCCTGGCCTTTGCTTCGTCGAGGAGCTTTTCTTCCTCCGGATAAATCTCTGCGTCATCAGTGGCCGCGATGTAATCGCTCGCTGCTTCGGCCTGTCCCGCCTCCGCAAGTAACAGCGCGACGTAAACGGCTGCATGCGGGTCATGCAACTGCTCAGGCGGCAAACTTTGCATGATGGCAACACCCTCGGCATTCTTTCCAAGCCGGGAGAGCGAAAACGCATAAGTCACGGCGCAATTAACCTCGTTCGGGTCGCGATCGTACGCTTCTTTGGCAAGCTGATGTGATTGTTCTGTATTTTGTCCAATGTTTAAGCCGAGCCTGGCGAGATCGGCTGTGATCGGCGCCTCGGTCGGAGAACTATCATGAATACGCTGGAGAACATCGTAAAGTTTGGCTGTTTCATTCTCCGCGCGATACAGGCGCCGAAGCCACTCCAGGGCTTCGCGTCGGGATGAAGCGCTTTTTGCCACGCGCCACCAGAGTTCTTCAGATTCCTTCTCGAGATCCCATTTTGAAGCAAGACGGGCCAGCGCGAGTTCGTGTTCGGGCTGCTCATTTGCGGATTGTTCTGCAGAGCGCCAGAGCGTTTCGAACTCGTCGCTGGCATTTCCGGTGCGAGGCCGTGATTGTCGTGTGGCAATCGCCTGATATGCAAGACGCAGATATTCGGAATCGCCCCATGTCCCCGTCCGTGTCCAACGTTTCAGCCGCGACCAATTTTTTGTTGTCGCATACGCATCAGCGACTGCTACGGCTGTCGGCGTCGAATTCAGCTCTGCTGCCGGCAACTTGTCAATCCACTTAACGACATCTCCTGCGAGTCCATTTTGATTCATCCAATCCATGAGCGCCGCGAGATTGCCGGGATCGCGCGCCGCAAAGGGTTTTACTCTCTCGAGTACCAGGCGAAATTTTTTCTCGTCGAGCTTCCGATAAAAGTTCAGACACAGCAGATAATCGCCGAATGTGATCTCAGGGGACATTTGAAGCTGTTGCGCAAAACTGTCTGCTGCGGCGCGGTCATTGCGTGCCACTGCGTCGTTCAGTAACGCCCGCAACGCACCGGTCCGGTACGGGGCCACCTTGCCTAGTCGCTGGAGAGTATCGCGCGCTCTCGCACTTTTCTCCGAGTCCTTGGAACGAATTTGCAGGGCTGCGAGATTGAACTGATAAAGATCGTTACTGGGTTCCTTCTTTACGGCGGCCGCGAATTGTTCCTCTTGCCCGGCAAAATTGCCCTCCGCACGCGCGAGCCAGCCTGCAACGACATGATAAGCTGCGCTGTCCCGATCGTTCGCAGGGACCCGGTCGAGCGCCTGGCGCGCCAGATCGAGTTTTCCAAAACGCAATGCCGCGGAAGCGAGATTGAGCTGGCTGTCCAGGTCCGTTGGAAGCAGCCGCGCTATCTGTTGGCGCCACGACACAGCCTCCTCCCGATTTTGCTTCTCTGCTGCCTCTGCTAAGACGTAAAGCGCCGGTACAAAATCAGGATGTCGTGCCACCAGCTCTCGCGCCGTCTGGGCCGCTTTGCTTAGTTTGCCTTCCTGTAGCAGCGCAGTGGCTCGGTTTAGCAAACGGGTTTCGCGCCAGTCCTCATACAATCTTGAGCCGTAACTGAACAAAACAATACCCAGCAAAAAAGCGATTGCTGATACCGCAACTATAACGGCGAGGCGAGCGACCCGGACTTGTCGTTGGAAAAAAGACCCCAGCGCGAAAAACAGCTGGCGAGTTCTCCCGTGCCCGCCGCATTTGGTTCGTTCCGCCATTTCGTCTCCTCTTTCGGTGCGGTTCGCTTATCCCTGCGCGAACGTTTCGCCCCGCTACGCTAAGAATGAGTCGCTATTTCAAGTTCCGGAACTGCCGGGGCTACCTCAGCCAATTCGACAGGGCGTTCCCTCAAACGCCGCTTCCAAACGTAGCGTGCGAGGAGGACCTTAATCGTTGCGGTAAGCGGCACGGCAAGCAGCGGACCTATTACTCCGCCAATTATCAGACCCCAGACGAAGATCGAGACGATCACCGTCATCGGATGCAACCCGACATAATTTCCAACAATTCGCGGAGCGTAAAATATGCCTTCGAGATTTTGTATGACGATGAAAATCAGCGTCACAATGATGGGGTGCGTCCAATCGCCCCATTGAAATGCGGCGATCAGGACGGCTGGCACCCAGCAAATGATGATGCCGATGTACGGAATCATCGTGAGAATGACAACGAGCGCACCAATCACTGGCGCAAAATTCAGGCCGAAAATAGTCAGCGCCGTTCCTATGAGGATGCCATCCACCAGGCACACCAAAAGTTGGCCGCGAAAGTACGCGGTGATGTAGCCATTGATTTCCGACAGCACATCCGCGACTTCATCTCTCAAGGGCGACGCACGCAGCGGCAGGTATTCTTTCCAGTGTTGTTCGATGCGCGGCTTTTCGTTTAGCAGGAAAAACAAATAGATCGGCACCAGGATCAGACTGAGCAGAAAACCTGTGACGCCAAGGAATCCGCCGATGCTCCTCTTCAAAATGTCCCAGAATTTTTCCAGTACAATCGGGAGCGCTTGCTCCAATTTCGGCATTTGTTTCTCCACGTAAGCCTGAATGCGCTGGCGCTCCGCCGTGGTCAGCTTTGGCGAACTGGGAGCAATTACTTCAGTCGGCGGTGTGGCGGCTTGCGGCGAGGCAGATGGAGTCGGCGTTTGTTCGCGAGCAGAAGGCGATGCAGCGGGGCCGATGAGCCAGTTCGTCAGGCTGGTCGATGCAGATTTTCGATGCCCTCCGCTGAGCAATCCGAATGTGTGGTCGAATCGATAGATAAGATCGACGGTGTAGTCCCGTGCTCTTTCAGTGTACGCTGGAACTTGCCTCGCAAAGTTCGCGCTCTGGATCGAGATCGTGGGGACAAGCCAGGCGGCCAATCCTCCCAACGAAAAAAAGGCAATGGCGAAAACAAGAGCCACGGCTTTCGTGCGGCTGAGCGTCCCGCGAGACATTCTCGTCACCAGCGGGTCGAGCAGATAAGTAAGAATCAGGGCGATGGCTACGGGGATCAGGATCGGTTGGAGGAAGCTAATGATGTTGGCTGCTGTCCAGATCGCTGCGCCGACAACGACGATGAGAAGAACCACGAAGCAGGCAGTAAGTGCCGCCCACATGGTCTTACGCTGCCATGGCGTGGGATATTCCTTCATGTTAGATAGACAAACTCTCAACTCTCAACGTCCAGCCCTCCAATCTCCAACGACGGTGGCATCGCCTCCTTGGGCATTGGGCGTTGACGTTGGATATCTGCCGTGCAGCGGCGCAGAGCCCGCTTCGCTGCTTGATGTTCGGCGTTGGTCGCGCTCACTACGTCGGATTTGTTTTTACAGGCAAATCTTTGCCAATTGTCTTCTTGGTTCCTTCGATTTTCTCTGCAAGATTTTTGTTTTT
>Ga0209056_10000703_pt1 | contig 37074 bp, 32 predicted proteins | sample GraSoiAngelo_114_FD_185876 | JGI IMG/M metagenome (GOLD analysis project Ga0209056, IMG submission 185876) | Grasslands soil microbial communities from the Angelo Coastal Reserve, California, USA - 14_0903_13_40cm (SPAdes) (version 2) | ecosystem: Environmental > Terrestrial > Soil > Grasslands... | reverse complement strand
GGATCGCGTCCAGCGTGCGCTCCATCACGAAGCACGCGTGAGGCCGGCCCGCCCCGCGATATGGCGATGTCGGCGTCGCGTTGGTGTACATGTCGCGAAAGCGCACGCGGTAGTTCGGTATTCGGTAAGGCCCGGGCACCTGGGCAGCGCTGATGATCGGCAGGATGATGCCGTAGGGCGTGTATGCGCCGCCGTCGTGGATGAAGTCGTCGCTCAGCGCCAGCACCCGACCCTCGGCGTCGAAACCGACCTCGACCTCGTGCACCTGTCCCCGCTCCTGGTTCACGGCGGTGAAATGCTCCTGGCGGTCCTCGGTCCACTTGACCGGCCGGCCGAGCTGCATCGACGCGTACGGGACGAGGAGCTCGTCGGGATAGAAGAGCATGATCTTCGGCCCGAAGCCGCCGCCCACGTCGGGCGCGATGACCTCGACGTTCGACTCGGGGAGGCCAAACAGGACGGCGAGGCCGCCGCGGATCGAGGTCGGCGACTGCGTCGAGTCGTAGACCATGAGCTTGCGATCGCCGGCCGACCATCGGGCCCACACCGCGCGACCCTCCATCGGGCTCGCGGCGGCGCGTTCGTAGCGGAACTTCAATCGCTTGCGGTGTGGCGCTTCGCGCAGCGCCTTCTCCACGTCGCCGACTTCCTGCAGCATCTCCGCGGCGACGTTGCCGGGCACGTCGTCGTGCACCAGGTGCTCGGCTCGCGATGAGGCCTCGGGCGTGATCACGACCGGCAGCGGCTCATAGTCGACCTCGACCAGCTCGGCCGCATCCTCGGCGAGGTATCTGGTTTCGGCGACGACGAACGCCACCGCCTCACCGGCGTAGCGCACCCGCTCGCTGGCCAGGCAGCGCTGCGTCCGGCCGTGGGTGAGGTTGGGGTGCGGGATCAGCAGCGGCAGGTCGACGCCGCCGAAGGGCAGGTCGACCGCGGTGTAGACGGCGATGACTCCCGGCATCGCTCGCGCGGCCGTCGCATCGATCGATCTGATCCGTGCGTGCGCGTATGGCGAGCGGACGAAGCAGCACTCGAGAGCACCCTCGTCGAAGTCGTCGGTGAAGCGGCCGTGTCCGCGCAGCAGGCGGTCGTCTTCGAACCGCTGCACGGGCGCGCCGAACCAGCGGGTCGTCATCAGGCCCCATCCCGGCCCTTCGGGCCGGACTTCCCGACATGTGGGGAAGAGTTCAGCTCAGCGGCGCGTGTCACGGCGCGGCGGATCGATGCGTAGCCTGTGCAGCGGCACAGGTTGCCGGCGATCCCCTCGTCGACCTCCTGCTCGGTCGGGTGCGGATGCTGGGCGAGCAGCCCCACCACCGACATCACAAAGCCGGGCGTGCAGAAGCCGCACTGGAGCGCGTGGCACTCGTGGAAAGCCTGCTGCACGGGATGCAGCGCCGACCCGTCGCGGGCGAGCCCTTCGATGGTGGTCACGTCGTGGCCCTCGGCCTGCACCGCCAGCATCAGGCAGGAGCGCACCGGCGCGCCGTCGAGCAGGACCGTGCAGCACCCACACACGCCGTGCTCGCACCCGACATGGGTCCCGGTCAGGCCGAGCTCCTGGCGCAGGTGGTCGGACAGGAGCAGGCGGGTGTCGTCGGGCGCCGCGCGCTGGACCCCGTTGACCTTCACGCGGCGAAGGCCTGCTCGGTGAGGACCCGTATGAGGTGGAGCCGGAAGTCGGGAGACGCCTCGAGGTCGCGGCTCGGTTCCAGCCCTCGTGCGGGGTCGCGTGGATCTGCCAGCACGGGCGTTGGCGCCACGCCGAAGAGCGCGAGACGGTCGCTTGCTCGCACGACACCCGCGAGCGCGAAGTCGCCGTGCCGGCGCGACTCTTCGATCACCGAGTAAGGCTTGCTGGAGGAAGGGAACCATGCCTCGACGAGGACTTCGTCAGGTGCAAGTGTGGTTTCGAACACGCCGGCGAATAGCGCGCCGGCTCCGATGACCCGCTCGCCGCGCGTCGATTTTGCTACCACGCTTCCACCAAGCGCGAGCAAGACCGCCGGCAGCTCGGAGGCCGGGTCGGCGTGGGCGATGCTGCCGCAAACCGTGCCCCGGTTGCGGATGACGCGGTGGGCGACCAGGCGAATCGCATCGGTTAGCAGAGGACAGACGCGCGCCACGACGTCCGAGTCTTCGACCGCCGCCTGGCGGACCAGGGCCTGAACCGCCACGCCGCCATCGCGCTCGTAGATCCGATCCACGCCCGCGATGCGATTGATGTCGATGAGGTGCTGCGGCCGCGCGAGCCGGAAGTTGAGGAGGGGAATGAGCGACTGGCCGCCGGCGAGCACCTTCGCGTCCTCGAGCGTGCTGAGAAGGTTGCACGCTTCGTCGATCGAGCCGGGCGCGTGATAGGCGAAGGGTGGCGGCTTCACTCTTCGAGCATCGCGACGGCGCGGCAAAGCGCCGCCTCTCCGCCCTGGAAGCGCCACGGAAAACAGCCGAAGAGGATCTTCTGGTCGAGGACCTCGTCGATCTGACCGCCGAGGTTCTCGATGTGCACCACGTCGTGCGGAAACAACAGCGTGTGCATGATCTGGTAGTCGGCCTTCGGAAAGATCTCATCCAGACTGCGCCCGAGCTTCTTCTCGGCCTCCTCCGCCTCATCGGCGCGGATGCGGCGAATCACCGTATTCATGGGGTGGTCCGCGCTGCCGGCATCGACCGCGATCCAGCGCACGCCGCGGTCGAGCACCCACTCCGCGAACGCGCGCGTGGGACCGGGATGACGGATGAAGTACTTCGTCTCATCCAGGTGCGAGCGGTCGGTCCAGTTCTCCGGATAATGGCGGTGATAGCCGGTGTGGATGACCAGGATGTCGCCGCGCTCGATGCGCAGACCTGTGTCCTTCTCCCAGCGCTCGAAATGCTCGGGTCCGTACAGGTCGTAGTCGCCGAGGCCGAGCCGTTCGAGGTCGACCACCGCGGCGGGACCGATCAGGAAATCCAGCGGCAGGTCGCCGATGAACTTGCCGCCGGTCATGAAGTGCGCCGGGGCGTCGAGGTGCGTGCTGACGTGGAGGGTCATCGTGATCTCCTGGCCGCCGGCTTTTTCGAACGCCAGCCTCTTGATCCAACGGATCGCCGGGCCCGGATAGCCCGCGAAGGCCGGGGTGTGCAGCGAAAAGTCCTGCGTGAGATCGAGGAATCTCACGAGGGTTTCGTTGCGGTAAGGACCGAGCGCTGCACCTTGCCCATCGCGTTACGGGGCAGCTTGTCGATCGTGATGACGCGCTTGGGACACTTATAGGACGCGAGGCGCTCCTGAGCGAACGCGATGAGCTCGCTCTCGATTACAGGCGCGGAGCCCGAAGGGACGACAAAGGCCGTGACCTGCTCTCCCCACTTGTCGCTCGGCAGACCTGCGACCGCGACCTCTTGGACGGCGGGGTGCGCTTCGAGCACGAGCTCGACCTCGCGCGGGTAGACGTTGAAGCCGCCGGTGATGATTAGCTCTTTGATCCGGCCGCGAATCGCGAGCATGCGGTCCTCGGCGATCTCGCCGACGTCGCCGGTCTTGAAGAAACCGTCGGGCGTGAACGCCTCTTTGGTCGCGTTCGGATTGCGCCAGTAGCCCTGGAACACCTGGCCGCCTTTGAGCAGCACCTCGTCCAGCTCGCCCAGCCTGACCTCGACCCCGGGAAACGGATAGCCGACGCGGCCCGGCTGCCGCGGCCCGTCGTAGGGGTTCGTCACGACGATGCCGCCTTCGGTGATCCCGTATCGCTCGATGGGAGGCTGGCCGAGAAGCCGCTCGCAGCGCTCGAACAGGGCCGGCGGCAGGGGCGCCGACCCGCAGACGAAGACCCGCACGTGCGACAGGTCGGTCGGGTGCTCGTCGAGCCAGTCGCACAGGCGCTGATACATCGAAGGGACGCCGAAGAACATCGTCCCGCCATGGGTGAGCTGCTGGACGACGTTTTCCGGCGTGAATGGAACGAGGATCGCGCTGCCCCCGCTGAGCAGAGTTCCATGGAGACCCATGCCAAGGCCGTGAAGGTGGAACAGCGGCAGCGCGTGGACGAGGACATCGCGCGCCGTCCAGCGCCAGACCTCGAGCGCACCGCGTCCCTGGGCAAGAAAGTTGCCATGGTCGAGCACCGCGCCTTTGGGGCGGCCGGTGGTCCCAGACGTGTAGAGGATGGCGGCGGGGCTCTCGGGACTGAGGCGCGGCATCGGCGGTGCATCGCCACGGGGGAGCTGTGCGAGCGCGATGACTTGGACGCCGAGCTTGTTGACGATCACAGCGCGCGGCGCGTCCGCAATGGCGAGCAACGGGTCCGAGTCGCGGAGGATGTGCTCTGCTTCGGCGGAGTGGTAATCGGGGTTCATCATCACAGCGCTTGCGCCCGCACGCAGCACGCCGAGGTAAGCCTTCACCCACTCGAGCGAGTTGGCGGCGTAGATGGCGACCCGGTCTCCAGCCTTGACGCCGCACGCTTGCAAGCCGCCCGCGACGGTCTCGGCCTCGATCCGCAGCTCATCGCGCGTCAGCTTCCGATCGCCGGCGCGGAGCACGACCTCCTTGCCCGGTTTGAGCAGCTCCTCAGCCAGGTTGCCGGCGCGAAGTTTCCGCCGTAATTCGTCGAGCGCAGTCGGTCTCAGGACGTCACGCGCCACGCGCCAAAGGATGACCGATCAGCGCGCGCTGGTCACCGACGGTCGGGTGGCGCGACGTCGCTGCCACAGCAGCATCGCACCCAGTGCGATCAAGACCAGCACAAACGGAACCAGGATCGGAATCAACGCCGCCGTCACCGATAGGGTGGCCGAGGCGATGTCCTCCATCAAGGAGAGAGGCGGACCCAGGAAGGCGAAATTGGCAACCGGCCGGACCGCCGCCCTGGTCACGTGCACGGTTCCCGAGATCGCGCCGCCGGCAAGCAGGCTAACAATCACTGCCAACCCGGAATCCATCGAGCTGATGGTTCCGGTCTGCGAGGCGAACAGGATCGCACCGGCCGCCGCCGACACGGGCAGCATCACGGCGTGCCCCACCGAATCGAGCGCCGGCACCTTGTCGACGGCAAACTCGACGACGGCGAGCACGAGCAGTCCCCAGAAAGCGATATCGGAGCTGAGAGCGTCGAACGGCGGCGCGAGGTGGATCAGGCCGAGTCGTGCAAGCAGGCTCACGATCAGGAGCGGCAGGGTCGCGTTGAGGCCGCTCGCTCCGGCGAGTCCGAAAGCCGCCGGCAGTGCCATCAGGCCCGGATTCACTTCACCTTGTTTCTACCACGCTTTCGAGGGCCCTACTCGGTGGCGACGACCTCGGCCGGCTCGCTTTCCTTATCGCGCACGTGACCGGGCCGCAACAACTGGTAGAGGACGATCGCGCTGAGCGCGCCCAGCCCGAGGTTGTTGAACGTGAGGGTCAGGCCGCCGAGGTGGATCGGGATCGCCTGGGTGGCGGGTATGCCCGCCGCGATGACCAGTGGGATCGCGGCAACGGCCAGGTTGGCGCGCTTCGAGAAGTCGACACGCGCATCGACCCAGATCTTGCCGCCGATCACGGCGATGAGCCCGAAGAGATACATCTCGATTCCGCCCTGCACGCTCACGGGGATGCTGCGCACGAGCGCGCCGAACATGGGAATGAAGCCCAGCAGAATGGCGAAGACCGCGGCGACCACGAACACCATGATCGAGAAGACGCGCGTGATGCCCATGACACCGATGTTCTCGGCGTAGGTCGTCTCGCCAGTGCCGCCGAGCAGGCCGCTGATCGTCGTGCCCAGGCCGTCACCGATGAATGTGCGGCCGAGCATGTGGCTGAGGTCGCGCTTCATGATGCCGCTGATCGCGTAGACGTGGCCGGCGTTCTCGGCGACGAGGATCACCGGGATGAAGAAGAACAGGCTCAGTTCGGTGCCGAACTGGCTGAAGTCCGGAAAGCTGAAGGAGGGCACGCCGACGAGCGATGCCTTGCCGATTGCGTTGAAGTCGATATGGCAGGCGGACGCGGCCGCCGAGCACGGCGGATAGACGATCGATACGAGATAGCCGACCACGATGCCGATCAGCACCGGCAGCAACCTCGGGAAACCGCGGAGGTACACGGCCGCACCGACGGCCGCCAGCAACGTGACCGTCGCGGTGAACGGCTCACCCGCGTAGTTGCCCGTCGCGGCGCTGGCGAGCGCCAAACCAATGACGGCGACGACGGTGCCGGTCACAACGGGCGGGAGAAGGAAGCGGATCGGGTTCACGCCGACGACGTGAACAATCCCGCCGATGATCAGGTAGATGACGCCCGCAATCACGATGCCCGCGTAAGCGAGGCCGTGGTTCGGGTTGTTGGCGCCCTGAACCGCGAGCACCGAACCGATGAAGGAAAAGCTCGAGCCCAGGTAGCTCGGCACCTTGAAGCCGGTGACCACGAGGAAGAGCAGGGTCGCGACGCCGCTGAAGAAGATCACCGTGTTGGGGTTGAAGCCGAGGATGAGCGGCACCAGGACGGTGGCGCCGAACATGGCCATCACGTGCTGGAGGCCCATGAGGATGGTCTGCGGCCAGCCAAGGCGATCCTCGGGATAGACGACGTCTCGCTCTCGTTTGCTCACCGCGACGGCCATGGCGCTCCCCTCCCCATAACGCCCGGTCGCTGACCCAGCGGCTCGGGCCCGGCGCTAAGGTAAGCCCCCGATGTGGGCTTTGCAAGATGCCCGCCTGGCCGACGGCACGAGGGCCGACATCGTGGTCGACGGGGAGCGCATAGCCCAGGTCGGCCGGGGAGGCGCGGAGGGCGTGCCGGATCGGGTCGACTGCTCCGGCAAGCTCCTATTGCCCGCCTTCATCGACGGCCACGTCCACCTCGACAAGGCCCTGATCCGGGACGAATTGCGGGAGCACGACGGCACCCTGGCGGGCGCGATCGGCGCGATCCACGAGCGCAAGCGCCGCTACACGGCCGACGACGTACGCGCGCGAGCGCGAGCGGTGATCGAAGACTCGGTGCGCCTCGGCACGACTCGTCTGCGCTCTCATGTCGACGTCGACACCATCGGCGGCCTGGTACCGCTCGAGGGCGTGATGGCCGCGGCCGCCGATTGCGGGGACATTGCCGAGGTTCGCACGATCGCCTTCCCGCAGGAGGGGCTGATTCGCGATCCTGGCGCCTTCCAACTGATGGAAGCGGCGCTGGAAGCCGGCGCCGACGTGGTCGGCGGCATGCCGCACTGGGAGCTGGAAGAGGCGTCGCAGCGCGAGCACGTCCGATTCTGCTTCGACCTCGCCGAGCGCTTCGACCGGGACATCGACATGCACGTTGACGAGACCGATGACGCGGGCGTGCGGACACTGGAGATGGTCGCCGACGAAGCTCTGGCGCGGGGCTACAACGGCCGCGTATGGGCGGGCCACGTGTGCTCGTTGTCCGCCGCCGATCACGCTTACGCCGAGCGCGTGATCGAAAAATGCCGGCGTGCGGAGATCTCGATCGCCGCCAACCCGGTCACCAATCTCGTGCTGCAAGGGCGCGGCGACCGCGGTCTCATCCGGCGCGGCACCACACGGATCGGCGAGCTGCGTGAGGCCGGCGTAAACGTGCTGTTCGGGCAGGACTGCGTGAAGGACGGCTTCTACCCGTTCGGCCGGGGCTCGATGCTCGAGGTCGCTCTCATCTCAGCCCACGCCGCGCACCTGACGACACAGGCCGACCTGGATTTCGCACTGCGAGCGATCACCGAGGCACCCGCCCAGGCGATGCGCCTGAGCGACTACGGCCTGCGGCCCGGCGCACGCGCGGACCTGCAGCTGTTGCAGGTGCCGACCTGGAGCGAGGCGCTGCGATTGCAGCCGCTGCCGGAGAAGGTCTGGTTTCGGGGACGCCTGGTGGCCGAGAACTCAGTGAGCTCGGAGATGCACCGCGCTACGCGGCCCGACGTTTCTCACCCCAGCGGCGCTTGATGAGGATAGGCCGATCCGGCGCGATGAACTTCACGCCCTCGCCGGCCCTGATCACCTGCCAGCCGCCTTCATGCACCAGCCGGTGGTGGTGGTAGCAGAGGGGAAGTAGATTGGGCAGGTCGCTCCGCCCGCCGCGAGCCCAGAACTCGATGTGATGTGGGCTCGTCATGTTGATCGGCCGATCACACTCCGGCGCCGCGCAGGTCCGGTGCCTCGCTTTGAGAGCCCGCCACTGCGAAGCCGAGACCGTGCGCGTCGCCCGGCCAACATCGACCACGAGCGAGTCAGCCTTGATCACCCGATGCAGAGTGCCGTCGCAGGCCAGGCGCTGCACGGTCTTGCTCGAGATCGGCATCCCGCTGCCGAGCGTTGATGCAGCCTCACCGAGCTCGCCCTTGAGGCCTTCGATGGTGGTATTGACGCTGATGTGCGGCCGCGCTCCGTTGCGCCGCGGCAGCATGCCTTCGTCCATGGCGTGCTGTGCCATCTCGACCAGGGCATCGGCCCGACGCTGCTTGGCCGTCCTGTGGTCGGCGGCGCCGAGGGGATTGGAGAGCGACTCGATAGCTGCCTTGAGCGCCGCGCCGCCGACCGGATCCAGCCAGGCGTCGAGCCTGTACATGCCGCCGGTGGTCTCGCTGATGTCCAGCGAGCGCAGCTCGTAGTCCTCTTCGGTCTGGTGCTCGAAGCCCTCGCAGTCCCAACGGACGCGGGCTTCGTAGGTCAGGTAGCGCAGGTCTTTCAAGGAAAAGCGCTGGGCGTAACCGATCCAGTGCTCTTGATCGATGTACTGCCGTTTCTCCCCGACCTGGTCACTGAGATGACAGATCACCGCCGCAGCCTGGTAACTGATCTCGCCTGAGCTCAAAGCCTCAGCCACCATGGGCAGGTTGCCCAGCTGCTCGCCGACACAGAGCCGATCCGCCGCGGTGGTCTTCGACATCCGACACTGCGCCGCCACCCATGTGCAGGCGCTCTGCCCGGCAAGAAGATGATCGCCCCGCTTCCTGGCTGCACCGAGAACCCGGCAGAGCTTGCCCTGCAAGCGGTCGATGGCAGCGCTCAGGCGTCGGGGATCCACGAAATCGTCGTCGGCCTCGCGATCGAAATCGGCGATCGCACTCTCGAGTGTCCTGAGTTCAGTCGACATGCTGAGATTATACGAACTTCCGTTTGGTACGTCCAGAGCTTGGCTGTAAATTTATATCCACTTTTGCGCCGCCCTGGGCCGCCAGGCCTTCCTCCACTCCTCTTCACCGTCCTCGCGGACCGCACGGTCGCCAGACGTAGCTCAACGTCGCGAGGCGCCACTACGACTCCCTCTAGACGCTCAGTCGACAGCTCGAGGATCAGCAGCCTTGGTGATCGGCCGATCCAGCCGAACCCGCACCTCGCTCAGGTGGATCTTGTACGGTCGCCCGGGGGCTCGGAAGTTGATCGCCAGGTGCGTGTTGTCGCAAAACGGCGCGTGCTCCGAGTGACCGCACCGGCACAGGGTCGCCCTTGGCATCGTCTCCACCGCCCCGTCCTCCCGCGTGACCTCGATCCTCCCGGTGACGAGCAGCGGGCCATCGCGCACCGGAGTGACCTTGGTCCCGGGACCGACCTTTTCCTGTGGCCCTCCGTCTAGCCGCCGGTACTGCAGCGCACCGCTAGGACATCGCTCCACGACCTGCGCCACAACCTCGGCGCTCGCCTCGTCCGCCAGCACCCAGGGCCGCCGCTTCAGCTGGAAGACCGCTGTATCACCGCGCAGGCATTCCCCGATGTGGACGCACTGATCGAGGTCGAAGCTGACCTCGATGTCCTTCCCGCGATAGACCTTCCTCATCTTCGCAACACTAGACTCTCCGTGAATGCCTGACGCCGTGGCATCGCATCCGCGCCTTCCTCCTCTACGAGCCCGCGGCTCGAGGCCCGCGCCGGGCAGGGCGATGATCTCGTCCGAGCGAATCTCCAAACGAGTGCAACAGCTCGGCCGAGAGATCTCCGAGGTCTACGCGAACATCGACACTCCTCTCGTCCTGGTCGCGATCCTCAAGGGCGCCACCGTCTTCTCGGCGGACCTGTTGCGCACCCTCAACATCCCGGCCGAGCTCGAGTTCGTGCGGGCCGCCAGCTACGGCGCGGGGACGAAGACCTCCGGCCGCGTGAAGATCGCCCACATGGTGGAGGGCTCACTCGAGGGACGCCATGTCCTCCTGGTAGAGGACATCGTCGACTCCGGCAGGACGATCGACACCATCCAGAGAAGGTTTCGCAGGATGAAGCCCGCATCGCTCCGAGTCGCCGCGCTTCTGGACCGCCCCGCACGACGCGAGCTGCCGGTCCAGATCGACTTCACCGGCTTTGTCATCCCCGACCGCTTCGTCATCGGGTACGGCCTCGACTACGCCGGCCTCTATCGCGAGCTGCCCGGGATCTACTCCCTCAGCTAGCCCCATCCCCGCCTGCGGCGGGTACTTCCCCATGAATGGGGAAGAGTTCAGCTCCGAGCCGGCTTCAGAAAGTCGACCAGCTCCTCACGGTCGTTCCACATCACCGTCGTCCGTTCCGGCTCGGTCCGGGCGACGATCTTGCCGCCGCGCAGCACCAACTTCCGCGGCGAGATGAGCCGGATCGCATCGTGCTCGGTGGGCGCGGCGAACGCGCAAAGGTCGGCCCGGCACCCCGGTAGCAGCCCGTACTTCTCCAGCCCGAGCGCGCTCGCCGGATTCCACGTGATCATGTCCATCAGCGTCCGCAGCTCACCGTGCCCGGACATCTGGCCGTAGTGCGCCAGCACGAACGCCGCCTGCACCGGATCCGCGTAGCCGAGCGGGTACCACGGATCCATCACCGAGTCGTGACCGATGCAGACGTTGATGCCCGCGGCGAGCAGTTCCTTCACGCGAGTGTGGCCCCGCCGGATCGGATAGCTGTCGAAACGCCCCTGCAGCGTGGAGTTGTCGAGCGGGTTGGTGACCATGTGCATCTGCGCGCGCTTCAGGTTGTTGATGAGGCGGTACGCGTACGCGTTGTTGTACGAATGCATCGCGGTCGTGTGGCTGGCGGTCACCCGGCCGCCCATCCCGAGCCGGATCGTCTCCGCCGCCATCACCTCGACAAACCGCGACTGGTCGTCGTCCGTCTCGTCGCAGTGGATATCGACGCGCAGTCCCTTGTTCGCCGCGAGCGCGAACGCAAACTTGATCGACTGCTCACCGTATTCGCGAGTCAGCTCGAAGTGTGGGATGGCGCCGACCACGTCGACGCCGAGATCGATGGCCTCGCGCATCAGGTTCTCGCCGTCGTCGAACGACATGATGCCCTGCTGAGGAAACGCGACCAGCTGCAGCGTGATCTGATCACCGATCTCCTTGCGGAGCTCCGTCAGAGCGCGGACCGCCTTCAGCTCCGGATCGCACACGTCGACGTGGCTGCGCACGAACTGCACGCCGTTGGCGAGCTGCCAGCGCAGCACCGTGCGCACCCGCTGCTTGACATCGTCGACGGTCAGGCTCTTGACGCGGTCGGCCCAGATCGCGATCCCCTCGAACAGCGATCCCGTCTCGTTGTAGCGCGGCTCGCCCACCGTGAGCACGGCGTCGAGGTGGATGTGAGGCTCGACAAGGGCCGGGGTGACGAGCGCGCCGCCGAGGTCGATCGACTGCCGCGATTCCGGCTCCAGGTCGCTGATGAGCCCGTCTTTGATGCCGATGTCCCTGGTCTCGAGCTCCCCCGGCAAACGGGCGCCGCGGAGCAGCAAATCCAGCATTCGACGGAATGCTAATTGACGCTTACACTTCGGGCGTACTTTCCGGCGGTTGTCCTAGGGAGGGGAAGCGCCTATGCAGACGGTCCAGGAAGTCGAAAAGCACGTACCGGTTAGGGAGGGCGACTACGGGGAGAGGGTCGCCACCGTCGAGCCGGGCGGCGTCGAGTACATAGCGCTCAAAGAGCGCCACGGGAAACCCATCGATCTCTTCTGGACGTGGCTTTCCCCGAACCTCGAGTTTGCGACCGTCTTCGTCGGCGTCCTCGGTGTAGCCGTCTTCGGCCTGAGCTTCTGGGAGACCGCGCTCGCGATCCTCATCGGAAGCGCGCTCGGGTCGGCGACCCACTTCATCCTGTCGAGCTGGGGCCCCAAGTTCGGCGTGCCCATGATGGTCGAGAGCCGCGGCGCATTCGGCTTCCTCGGCAACATCCTGCCGGCCGGCCTGAACGCATTCACGGGCACGATCGGATGGTTCATCGTCAACAGCGTCAGCGGCGCGTTCGCGCTCCAGGCGCTGGGCGGGCTGATCAACCTCAACCTGCCATTCGCGATCGCATTCCTCGTCATCGTCGTGGCGCAGGTCGCCATCGCGACCCTCGGCCACAACTTCATCCACGTCTTCGAGCGCTGGGCGCTGCCGCTTCTCGGCATCGTGTTCGCGCTTGCCACGATCTTCATCTTCAGCAAGGCGAATTTCGGCTTCCCCGCCAAGCCGATCCCGGTGGTCGGCGAGTTCGGCGGGTTCATGCTGCTGTTCACCGCGACCTTCGGCTACGCCGCGGGCTGGAACCCGTACGCCGCCGACTACACGCGCTACCTGCCGCCGACGATCAACCGCACCATGGTCGGCTTCTGGGCCGCGATGGGTGTCTTCGTCTCGTTCGTGGTGATCGAGCTGGCCGGCGCTGCCCTGGCGACGGTGTCCGGAACCAAGTGGGGCCCGACCGACATCCCCACCGTGCAGCTGCACGTGGCCATGCCCGACCTTCTTTACTACCTCGCCTTGCTGTGCATCGCGGTCGGGGCGGTCTGCGCCAACGCGATCAACATCTACAGCGGCACCATGTCGCTGGTCGCCCTCGGAATCCGGGAGATGGGCCTCACGCTTCGCCAGCGGCGTGCGCTTCTTGCCGTGACTGCCGGGGTCTTGGGCTACATCATCGGTCTGGTCGGCCAGGCCAACGTCGGCCCAGGGAGCAAGTACGAATACTTCCTGATTTTGATCAGCTACTGGATCGCCCCCTGGCTGGCAGTGGTCCTGGTGGACTACTGGCTGCGCAAGGGCGACTACGGCGACGAGAGCATGTTCTATGACACGAAATACCAGCGCTGGCAGGGGGTGGCCGCGATGGCCATCGGCCTGGTCGTGTCGGTCGGCCTTTTCGCGAACGTCTACTCCATCTACACGGGACCGATCCCGAACGGCAATCCGGGGATCGGTGACATCACTTTCATCGTCGGCTTCGTGCTGGCCGGCGTCCTTTACTACGCCTTCAACATGATGTCCCGGAGGGCCACCAGCCCCGCCGGGATGGCCGGTTCTCGGGCCTGACACAGATCTTTCAAGCGCCGCTGCCCCTACTAGGCAGCGGCGCGACTTTGATGTGCGCATGAACGTCGCGATCACCGTCGCAGACATGCGTTTTCTCGCCCGGCTCGAGACCGACGCTGCGCCCAAGACGTGCCATGCGTTCCAGTCGATGCTGCCGCTCCAGACCCAGCTCATCCAGGCCCGCTGGAGCGGCGAAGCCGCGTGGATCCCGCTTGGCGGGCTCGACCTCGGCCTCGGGTACGAGAACCACACGAGCTATCCGGGTCCTGGGCAGCTGCTGCTCTACCCGGGTGGCATCAGCGAGACGGAGATCCTCTTTCCATACGGCTGGACGCTGTTCGCGAGCAAGGCCGGCCAGCTGGCCGGCAACCACTTCGCCACCATCTTCGAAGGCAACGAGCAGCTCGCCGACCTAGGCGAGCTCGTTCTGTGGAAGGGCGCCCAGGAGATCTCCTTCACCGCGATCGAATGAACCTGGCGCAGACGGTGATGGACAGGTGCGACGAGCTCGCGACCTGCTCCGAAGAGGAAGGCCGCCTGACACGGCCCTTCGCGTCGGACTCGATGCGTCGCGCCCACGAGCACGTGCGCGAGTGGATGCGGCAGGCGGGCATGACCGTCACCCGCGACAACGTCGGCAACCTGCGGGGCCGCTATGAGGGAAGCGGGACCCGGACCCTGCTCCTCGGCTCGCATCTCGATTCCGTCCGCGACGCCGGGAAGTACGACGGACCGCTCGGCGTCATGGTCGCGATCGCCGCGGTGCAGAAGCTGCACGACGCGGGCGAGCGCCTGCCGTTCGCGCTCGAAGTGCTCGCGTTCGCCGACGAGGAAGGCCTGCGCTTCGGCTCCACCTACCTCGGTTCGCGCTCCGTCGCAGGCCGGTTGGGCGAGGACGACCTTCGGCGCACGGACGGTGACGGTGTGACGATGGCCGAAGCGATCCGCAGGTTCGGAGGCGACCCGACAACGATCGCCGACGACCGCTGGAGCGGGGAGAGACCGCTCGGCTACGTGGAGGTCCACATCGAGCAGGGGCCCGTGCTCGAAAAGCTCGGCCTGCCGGTCGGCGTGGTGTCGGCGATCGCGGGCCAGAGCCGGTTCGAGATCACCTTCACCGGTGAGGCCGGCCACGCCGGAACCGTGCCGATGGGACACCGCCGCGACGCGCTGGTCGTCGCATCGTGGTTCGTCGACGGCGTGCGCGCCCGCGCCGAGAACACCGAAGGCATGGTGGCCACGGTTGGAAGGCTGGAGGTCCGGCCCGGCGCCGCCAACGTCATCCCCGGCGAGGTCTTTCTGACACTCGATGTTCGGAGCGCCCACGATGAGGATCGCCGACTCGCCTGCGACGAACTCCTCGGCTTCGCGTCGAAGATCGCGGAGCACAAGAAGGTCGGCGTCGCGATCAACCCGGTCAGCGAGCGGGCGGCGGTGGCGTGCTCGCCGAGCATCACTGGGCTGCTGCGCCAGGCAAGGGGTGAGGGCGCCGTCGAAGTGCCGAGCGGCGCGGGCCACGACGCCGTCTACATGTCGGAGATCACTGACATAGGGATGCTCTTCGTGCGCTGCAAGGGCGGCATCAGCCACAACCCGGCTGAGTCGGTCGAGACCGAGGACGTCGCGGTCGCGATCGACGTGCTCGGCCGCTTCATGGAGCTGCTGGCCAGAGAGTGATCGTCCGTGGCGGCACTGTGGTCACAGCGCGAGGAGTCGCGCGCGCGGACGTCGCCATCGTCGATGGACGTATCACCGAGGTCGGTCCCGACCTCGACGCCGACGCCGAAGACATCGATGCCACCGATCTGCATGTCTTCACCGGCGGCATCGATTCGCACGTTCACTTCAACGAGCCCGGACGCACCGAGTGGGAGGACATCGCCCATGGCTCGGCTGCCCTGGCCGCCGGCGGCTACACGACCTTTGTCGACATGCCGCTCAACAACCTGCCGGTCACGACGAGCGCTGAGGCATTCGACCTCAAGGTCGATGCGATGAAACGATGGGCAAAGGTCGACTTCGGACTCTGGGCCGGCCTGGTGCCAGGCAATCTCGACCAGCTCCGCGAACTCGTCGGGCGCGGCGCGATCGGGTTCAAGGCCTTCATGTGCCCCAGCGGAATCGACGAGTTCCCCGCCAGCGACGAGGGCACGCTGCGCGACGGCATGGCCCGCATCGCCGAGCTCGGCTCAATCCTGCTCGTCCACGCTGAGTTACCAGCGGCACTGCAAACCCCGCGAGGCACAGGAGCGGGCGACTTCATTCGCTCCCGCCCGCCGCAGGCCGAGCTCGAGGCAATCGGAGAGGCGATCGGTATCGCACGCGACACGGGTTGCCGCCTGCACGTCGTGCACGTGAGCACAGTGCAGGGGATGACGTTGATCCAGGAAGCGCAGCTGCACGGCGTCGACGTCAGCGGCGAGACGTGCCCGCACTACCTGCTCTACGCCGAAGAGGACCTGGCGCGCCTTGGAGGGATCGGCAAGTGCGCGCCTCCGTTCCGCAGCGCCGGCAATCGGGACGACCTTCTGTCGATGGTCGCCGCGGGCGAGATCGAGATGGTTGTGTCCGACCACTCGCCGAGCACCCTCGACCTGAAGCACGGTGATGATTTCACCAGGATCTGGGGCGGCATCTCCGGCTGCCAGTCAACCCGGCAGTTGCTCCTCGCCCAGGACCGTCTCGAGCTGCCGACGATCGCGGCCATCACGTCATCAAACATCGCGCGAAGGTTCCGCCTCGCCAACAAGGGCGACATCGCGCCCGGCATGGACGCAGACCTCTGGCTCGTGGACCTGGCGCGCGAGGACGTGGTGCGCCGCGAGGACCTTCTCTACCGAAACCCGTTCAGCGCCCATGAAGGCCAGAGGATCCGCGGCCTCACGGTCAATACACTCGTGCGGGGAGAGGAGCCGACCGGCGGTCGGCTCATCCGGCCAGCCGCCGGCTTGTAGCCGCGATCTCGCGCGCGACTTGGTCTTCGTCAGCGGTCAGCAGCCGTCCGCCGCGCACGACGGCTCGACCGTTGACGATCACGGTTTGAGCCCGAGCCGGCGGCGCGAGCGCCAGACCGGCAAGAAGGTCCTTGATTCCCGCGTGAGCCAGGTCGTCGACGCGGAAACACACGACGTCCGCGCATTTGCCGGGTTCGAGGGTGCCGCAGTCATCTCGACCCAGGCATTCCGCGCCGCCCTTGGTGGCGAGGCGCCACGCGGTGCGCGCGTCCAGCGCCTGCGGCGAGGCGTTACGCACCCGGGCCAGGAGCAACGCCTGGTGCGCCTCCATCGCGAGGTTTGCGTCTTCGTTGCTGGCCGAGCCGTCGACGCCGAGACCCACGCGCGCGCCCGCGCGGACCAGGTCTTCGACCCTGCACGCGCCCGCGCCCAGGCGCATGTTGCTCGACGGGCAGTGCGCCACGCCGGTGTGGACCTCCGCGATGCGGTCGACCTCGGCGTCGCTCAGGTGGATCGCATGCGCGTACCAGACGTCGTCGCCCGTCCAGCCCAGGTCCTCCATCAGCTCGAAAGGGCGCATGCCGAACTTCTCGACGCAGAACCGCTCCTCGTCCAGCGTCTCCGCCAGGTGCGTGTGCAGCCGGACCTCGTGCCGTCGTGCGAGCTCCGCTGAGTCGCGCATCAGCTGCGGCGTGACCGAGAAGGGAGAGCAGGGCGCGACCACGACCCGGCACATCGAGCCGGGCCTGGGATCGTGGTGGCGCGCGATCACCGCCTCGGTGTCGGCGAGGATGTCGTCCTCCTTCTCCACGACTGAATCCGGGGGCAGCCCACCCTGCGACTCGCCGAGCGACATAGAGCCGCGGCACGGATGAAAGCGCATGCCCAGCTCACGCGCCGCATCGATGAGCGCCTCGAAGATGCCAGGTCGCCGATGCGGGAACACGTAGTGGTGATCCGTCGACAGCGTGCAGCCCGAGAGCAGCAAATTCGCTATAGCGGCGCGCGCAGCGACACGCACCGTCTCGGCGTCGATGCGCGCCCACACCGGGTACAGGGCGCGCAGCCACTCGAACAACGTGCCGTCGGGCACATAGCCTCGCGTCGCCCATTGATACATGTGGTCGTGAGCGTTGACGAGGCCGGGCATGGCGAGGCAGTTGGGCTCGTCGATCACCTCGTCGGCGGGCGGCGGCGGACCCGATCCGATCTCGGCGATCATCCCGTCGCGCGCGAGCACCCAGCCGTTATCGATCTCCTGGCTGCCCGTGAACAGCAGCCCCGCCTTGAGGAGAAGGGTCAAAGGGTGAGGTCGTGCGGCCGCACCGGTACGCGCCTGATGTCCCGGCCCGTGGCTGCCCGGATCGCGGCGACGATCGCCGGGCCGGACGAGATCGTCGGTGGTTCCCCCACGCCCTTCAGCCCGTAAGGAGAGTTGGGATCGCCAAGCTCAAGGATGTCCATCCGCAGCGGCGGCATGTCGAGGATCGTCGGCAGCAGATAGTCGGTGAACGACGCGTTGCGGATCACGCCGTCCTGGACCTGGATCTCTTCCATGACCGCCAGGCCGAGGCCCTGGGCAGCCCCGCCCTCCAGCTGGCCCTGCACGGCGAGCGGATTGATCGCCTTGCCCACATCCTGCGCGGTCGCGAGCTCGACGACCTTGACCAGTCCGAGCTCGGTGTCGACGTCGACCACGGCCCGATGGGCGGCGAAGGCGTACTGCATGTGGGCGTCGGCCTGGCCGGTCTCGGGATCGAGGCGATGCGTGGCGCGCGGGTGAAATTCGCGCGTCTCCTCGATCACCGCGTCACCCAGGAGCGTGGCCAGCGTAACGATCTGCCTGCCGTCTCCGCCTACGACGTTGTCGTTCTCGATGCGCAGCTCGCTCGCCGGATGCAGCTCCGACTGAGCCAACCCTAGGACACGCTGGCACACCGCTTCGGCGGCGGCCTTGACCGCGCCTCCCGTGATGTAGGTCTGACGGGAGGCGGACGAGGAGCCTGCCGAGCCGACTCTCGTGTCGGCGTTGAGGACCACGATGTCGTTGACGCCCAGCTCGCTGCCGGCGATCTGGGCCTGCACCATCACCGCCCCCTGGCCGACCTCGGCCGCGGCGGTATGCACCTCTACGCGAGGCCTTCCATCGATCACTGACAGCCGCACGCGCGCGGTCGAGTGATCGTCGAAGCCTTCCGAGTAGCCGATGTTCTTGAAACCGACGGCGTAGCCGATTCCGCGCTTCACGCCTTCGCCGTGGGTGGTGTTCGAGACGCCGCCGGGCATGGCCGTGAGGTAGGCGGGCCCTACCGCCCCTCCCTTGCCCTCCCCGTAAACGGGGAGGGGTCTGGAGACGTCCGCCCCTCCCTTGCCCTCCCCACCAGTGGGGAGGGGCCTGGAGACATCCCCGGGGAGGGGCCTGGAGACGTTGGCGGGGAGGGGCATGGAGGACACTCGGGAGAGTAGTTCCGCGACCGGGACTGGGCCGTCGATTTTCTGGCCGGTGATCATCTCCGTGCCCGTTTCCATCGCGTTGCGGATGCGCAGCTCGACCGGGTCCATGCCCAACGCCGCGGCCAGCTTGTCCATCTGCGCCTCATGCGCATAGCAGTTCTGGACTGAACCGAATCCGCGCATCGCGCCGCAGGGCGGGTTGTTCGAGTACACGACGATGCCATCGATCGTCGCGTTCGGACAGCGATAAGGCCCGACCGCAAAACACGAGGCGTTGGCGATCACCGCGGTCGAGCTCGACGCGTACGCGCCGCCGTCGAGCAGGATCCGCGCCCTGACATAGACAAGCATGCCGTCGGTGTTGGCTCCGTGCTCATAGCTCAGGCGGCCCGGGTGTCGATGCACGTGCCCGACAAACGATTCGGGTCGCGAGTACGAGATCTTGACCGGGCGGCCGGTCTTAAGCGCCAGCAGGCAAGCGTGCGCCTGCATGGACAGGTCCTCGCGCGCGCCGAAGGCGCCGCCAATGCCGGCCATCGTGAGCCTGACCTTCTCGGGCGGCAGAGCGAGGATGTTCGCGAGCTGCTGCTGGTCGACGTGCAGCCACTGGGTCGCGATGTAGAGGTCGACTCCACCTTCGGCATCCGGAACCGCGAGCCCGGATTCCGGTCCGAGCGGCGCCTGGTCCTGCATGCCGATCTCGTACTCGCCACGGACCACGACATCGGCCCGCGCCACCTGGTCGCCGTGCCTGATCTTCACGTGGCGCGTCACATTCCCGTCAGGGTGAAGCCGCGGTGCGTCCGGCCTGAGCGCGTCCTCGGCTTGCGTCACCGGACGCAAGACCTCGTATTCGACGCGCACCTTCTGCGCGGCACGTCTTGCCTGCTCGGGATGGTCGGCCGCGACCAGCGCGACTGCCTCGCCTCCGTAGCGGACAAAGTCGAACGCGAGCACCGGCTGATCCTGGATCTCGAGGCCATAGAGCTTCATGCCTGGCACGTCCTCGTGAGTGAGCACCGCGTGAACGCCGGGCATCGCACGCGCTTCCGATGTGTCGATCGACGTGATCCGCGCGTAGGGATGCGGGCTGCGCACCGTCGAGCCCCACAGCATGCGTTCGGCATGAAGGTCGGACGAGTAGGCGAAGGTGCCGCGGACCTTGGCTGGGCCGTCTACCCGGTGGACGCTTTCGCCGACCCTCATCGCGCCGCCATGTTCACGGCCTCGATGATCTTCGCGTAGCCGGTGCAGCGGCAGACGTTGCCCGCCAGCGCCTCGCGGATCTGCGCGTCGGAGGGCTGCGGGACACGCCGCAGCAGATCGTGCGCGGCGACGATCAAACCCGGCGTGCAGAAGCCGCACTGGACCGCGCCTGCATCGACGAACGCCTGTTGGACGCCGGCTGCGTCGACGCCCTCGACGGTCACGACCTCCCGGCCGTTCGCTTGGCCTCCCAGGACGAGGCAGGCGCACACGAGCGAGCCGTCAAGATAGACAGAGCACGAGCCGCACTCGCCCTGCTCGCATGCGTTCTTGGAGCCATACAGGCCGAATCGTTCGCGGAGCACATAGAGCAGGCTCTCCCCAACCCACACGTTTTCAGCGACCCGTGTATGGCCGTTGACCGTGCAGGCGATCCTCAAAGCCCCTCCGGCGCGCTGCGCGCGCCACCTCCCCACAAGTGGGGAGGAGTTGCCCAGGCCCACGCAAGGCAGCGACGCGACATGACCGCGAGCGCATGCCGGCGATAAGCGGCGGTGCCGCGGACATCGTCGATCGGCTTGGCGGCCGCTGCGACCAGCTCGCCGAAGCGGCTCAGGGTCGCATCACTGGGAGGTCGCCGCCCATCCCAGTCGAGCTCACCCGCAATGAAGGCCTCCGCGTCGACCGCGCGCAGAGGGGTCGGCCCCGCCGAGCCGATTCCCGTCCCGACTCGCCGCCGCGCCGGGTCGAGGGCCAGCGCGAAGGAGCAGACGGCGATGACCATGGCGTTACGGGTGCCGACCTTGGAGAACTGCTGCGGCCCCGGCGCCGGCTCGACCAGAAACGCCGCGATCAGCTCGTCCTGGCGCATCGTGTGGCGCTTGGGCCCGGTGAAGAACTCGCGGACCGGGACTCGGCGCGTTCCCGACGTGGAGGCGAGCTCGACTTCCGCGTCCGCCGCGAGGAGCGGCGGATGAGCGTCGCCGGCCGGCGAGGCGGTTCCGAGGTTGCCGCCAACCGTGCCGCGGTTTCGAATCTGCGGCGAGCCGACAGTACGTGACGCGATAGCCAGCCCCGGCAGCCGGTCGCCCAGCTCGTCGATGAGCCGCGTGTAGCTCACCCCGGCGCCGATGCGAAGCAAGCCATCGTCGGTCCCCCACTCCGTCAATTCGCGGATCGGGGTCAGGTCCATGACCGTCTCGGGCCGGCGGTGGTCCAGGTTGATCTCGACCATGACGTCGGTGCCGCCCGCGATGGGGACCGCCTCGGGGTGCGCGGCCTTCATCGCCAGGGCCTCCTCCCATGTCGCCGGCTGGAGGAACTCCATCACCAGGCCATGGGAGCCTCGCGCGCGTCGTCGCGGGTGATCGTGCCCTCGATCAATCCATACGGCCGGTCGGACGCGTAGAAGACCTCGTTGTCATTCGCCATCCCAAACGGCGAAAGGTCGACCACGAAATGGTGCTTGTTCGGCATCGTGATCCGCACCTCGGCGACTTCCGGACGCGCCTCGAGTGCAGCCTTGCCCATCGCGTAGAGCGTCTGCTGCAGGGAGAGGCTGTGCTTCGAAGCGAAGGTCTCGATGAGCAGGCGACGCACTTCCCCAAATGAATCGGCCCAATCGATCTGGGTATCGCGGTACCGCCACCTGGCCGTCATCGACGTCGCCATGATCCGATCGCGGGTTTCGGGCAGCGTGGTGAAGCGGTCCTTGATGTAGCCGTGGAACTCGGAACCGGTGGATTTGAGGACGACCAGGTCCGCGACGCCGGCGACGACCCACGTGCCGTCATCGGTGCAAGTGACCGCGGCAAGTCGCTTCTCGGAACCTGCGCTGACGAAGGCGTGGTCGTGGACGCGGGACCACGGTTGTTCCTCGATCGCCACCCGCGCCCGGTAGACGGACGCGAACTCGCCGACAAAGTGACGCGCAAGCCGGATGGCGAAGTCTTCGATCTCGCCCATCGGTTCGTGAGCGAAGGCGAAGATGGTGTTCTTCTGCGTATCGGTCGGCACCACCTTGCTGTTGTCGCCCGTGAGGTGGGTGTCGGCGAAGTCGCCCGCGAGTGCGATGCTGACGTTCAGGTCTTTGATCTCATGCGTCCGGCCTTTCTTGGTGACACGCACGACATGGGTCTCCGACTTCCCGTACTGGTTGTCGCCAAGGACGATCGTCATATGCCTTTGTAGGTCGTGTACCCGTAGGCGCTGAGCAGCAGCGGCACGTGGAGATGGCCGCCCTCGAATGTGAAGACGACGGAGACCGAGGGATAGAAGGCGTCCAGGCCGGAGCGCTCGAAGTACGGCTTCGTGTCGAACTCGAGGCGGTACTCGGCGGGATCGAGCGCCTCCTCTGTCAGCTCGCGAACCCTCCCCTCGGCGTCGGTCTCGGTTTGCGCGACCTCCTTCCAGTCGCCGTCGGGCTCGCGACGATGCAGGGCCACGGCAAGGCCCGCCGCCGGGGTGCCGCGCATCGTGTCGAGCACGTGGGTCGAGATGCTCACTCGGAGAGGGCCTTCTCCAGGCGCAGGCGGGCAATCCGGCGCTGCTCCCGCGCCGCCTCCTGCAGCTCGGTCGCCGAGTCGTTGTTCATGCGCCGCCGGAGCTCCGCCAGGATCTCCACCGCGCTGCGTCCGCTGGCCGCGATGAGAAAAACGTGGCCGAAACGCTCTTCATACCGCCGATTCTCCACCGCGAGCGCGCTCAGCGTGTCGGGCGAGGCGTCCATGACCCGGCGCTGCTCGCCTTCGGACGCCACCGGCGCATGTCCGCCACGCTCCCCGATCCTCGGGTGCGCCGCGAACGCATCCATCCATTCGCGATCGCTGAGCTCCGCGGAGGCGATATCCGCCATGGCCAGGAGGGACTCGAGGTCCTCGTAGGGCCTGTCCGCCGCGACGCGCTCCGCCCAGGTTCGATTCGCAAGACACCCGTAGAGGACGTTCTCCGCGTCAGCCTGCGCCAGGTCGTTGAACCACGGGAGGCGATCACTCAATCCCCAGGGGCACCAGCTCGAAACGGCTCACGTCGACCAACCCGCGGTCGGTGATCTTCAGCTCAGGGATCACCGACAGCGCAAGGAAACTCAGGGTCATGAACGGCGAGGCCATCGTCACACCCATCGCGTTGAGGCGGCGCTCCATCGAGCGCAGCCGCTCGTGGACCTCGGTCAGCGGGCGGTCGCTCATCAAGCCCGCGATGGGCAGCGGCAGCTCCTCGACCGCCCGCCCACCTTCTGCGACGACGATGCCGCCGCCGATCTCGGCGAGCCTCATCGCGCAAGCGGCCATATCGCGGTCGTCGACGCCGAGAATGACGATGTTGTGGGCGTCGTGCGCCACGGTCGACGCGAACGCTCCGCGCTTCAGGCCGACGTTGGTCGCGAACCCTAGGCCGACGCGCCCGCTCGCGTGGTGCCTTTCGACGACCGCGATCTTGACCAAATCGCGGGCCGGGTCCGCGACGACGCAGCCCTCCTTTACCCTCGGTTCGACCACCTCGACTCCGGTCAGGAGTTGCGCCGGGATCACGCGCATGACGCGGATCTTCTTCGGGCCGGCGGGGATCCGGAAGGAGGTGGCGTCGAGCGGCGCGAGGCTCACGGTCTGCCGCACCCATTCCGGCACGTCGACCTTGACGTGGCGGGGCGGCGCGCCGCGCTTCAAGACCTGACGCGGGTGGAACGACTTCAAGTCGTCGAGCACGAGGATGTCAGCCTGGTAACCGGGAGCGATCGCGCCGAGCTGCCACAGCCGGTGATAGGTGGCCGGGTTGATCGTCGCCATCACGAGCGCGTCCTCGGGGCTGATCCCCTCCTCGACCGCGACGCGGACCATCTGGTTGATGTGGCCCTGCTCGACGATGAAGTCGGGCTCCCGGTCGTCGGTGCAGAAAGCACAGCGGTCGGTGCCGTGTTGCTTGACCAGCGGGAGGAGGTCGCGCAGGTTGCGGGCGATCGAAGCCTCGCGGAGGAGGACCCACATGCCGAGGCGCCGCTTCTCCAGGGCTTCTTCGAAGGTGATCGCCTCGTGGTCGGAGCCGATGCCCGCGGCGATGTAGGCGTTGAGCGCGGGGCCGCGAACTCCGGGCGCGTGGCCGTCCACGTGGTTGGTCAGGCCGGTCGTCAGCTTCGCCAGCTCAGCCGCGTCGCCGGCGATGACGCCGGGGAAGTTCATCATCTCAGCGATGCCGATCGTGCGGCTCCGGCGCAGCAAGCTCTCGATGTCCCCCGTCGTGAACGGCCGGCGGGGTGACTCAAAGTGCGAGGCCGGTACGCACGACGAGGCCATCACGAAAACATCGAGCGGAATGTCCTCACAGCAGTCGAGGAGCCAGTGGATCCCGTCGGTGCCGAGCACGTTGGCGATCTCGTGGGGATCAGCGACCACGGCGGTCGTGCCATGAGCCAGAACCGCGCGCGCGAACTCGTCGACCATGAGCTTGGACGACTCGATGTGCATGTGGGCGTCGACAAACCCGGGTACTAGATAGGCGCCCGCGACGTCGAGCGTTTGACGGCCGTCGTATTTGCCGAGACCGACGACGTGGCCATGCTGGACCGCGACGTCGACGTCGAGCCACTCCTTGGTGAAGACCGAGAGGACATGGCCGCCGGACAGCACAAGGTCGGCCGGCTCGTCACCGCGCGCGACCGCCATCCAGTGTGCGTCGATGACGGAGACTTTAGCGACATGGCAGAGGGTCCGATAGGCAGGAGCCTGAAGCGGGTCGAGGACCCTAGGCTTTTGCGCGGGGAGGGGCGGTTTGTCGACGATCTCGCCGCCCCTCTGCACGTCGCGTTCGTGCGCAGCCCGGTCGCCAGCGGCAGGCTGAGAAGCATCGACGCGGCGGCGTCCCGCGTAACCGTGTTCACGGCGGCGGACATCGAGGGCTCATGCCTGCCGCTGGCGGTGCACCTGACGACCCCTGGCGCGGTCTCACCGGCGCGACCGATCCTCGCCATCGATCGCGTGCGCTTCGTCGGCGAGATGATCGCTGCGGTCGTCGCCGAGAACAGGTACGCCGCCGCCGACGCAGTCGAGCTGATCCAACCGGAGATCGATCCGCTGCCCGCTGTGGTCGGATTCGAGGAGGCGATGTCTGGCGGCGCGCCTCTCGTGCATGAAGTCGTGACCGGAAATCTCTACTTCACCGGCCGGCGCAGATACGGCAATGTGGAAGCTGCTTTCGGGCGCGCTGATGTCGTCATCAAGGGACAGGTCACGCATCCCCGCGTCGCCGCCGCGCCTATCGAGACGCGGGGGGTGATGGCGCAGCCGGACGGCGATGGTGTGATTGTCTGGACATCGACGCAAATGCCGCACCTCGTGGCTGATGCGATTGCCGAATGTCTGGGTCTCGATCGGTCGCGCGTGCGCGTGGTCGCGGCCGACGTCGGGGGAGGATTTGGCGGCAAGGCGCAGGTCTACCCCGAGGAGATCCTGCTGGCATGGATCGCGCGGCGCATGAATGCGTCCGTGAAGTGGGTCGAGACTCGCTCGGAGCACATGCAGGCGGCCGGCCATGCGCGCGACCAGCGCGCCGAGTTCAGCGCCGCGGTGCGCAAGGATGGTCGCGTCCTGGGACTGCGCGCAAAGGTGCTCTCGAGCATCGGCGCCTACGGCATCCGTCCGTTCGGTCCGCTGCTCGACCCGCTCGGCACCGCCGGCCTGATCCCTGGCCCCTACGACATCCGCGACTACGAGTACGAGACGTACGCCGTCGCCACCAACAAGTCCCCCGAAGGCCCGTATCGCGGGGTCGGCATGGTCACGGCGGTCCTGGTCCACGAACGGCTTATGGACCTCATCGCCTCCAGGCTGTCTCTCGACCCGGCCGACGTGCGACGCGTGAACTTCGTCAAGGCGGCACAGATGCCTTACATGTCGGTCACGCATCATCGCTATGAGTCCGGCGACTACACCGAGGCGCTGGATGCGGCGCTGGCCAGTTTCGATTACGCGTCCGCACGTGACGCGCAGCAGAGAGGGCGCACGGCCGGGCGCACACTCGGGGTCGGACTTGCCTCGTACGTCGAGTACACGGGCGCGGGGTCCTCGACCTTCAAGGGACGCGGGATGACCGACATCCCGGGCGTCGACACGGCCCGGGCCTGGCTTGCGGAGGATGGTCGCATCCACCTCCAGACGAGCAGCCCGGGGATGGGCCAGGGCTCGCACACGACGTTCGCGCAGGTCGCGGCGGCCGGCCTGGGCGTGGAGCCTGAGAGAATCGTGGTCGAGCAGACCGACACCGCAAGAGTCGGAGGCGGGACGGGCTCGTTCATGAGCCGCGGCTCGGTCACCGCGGCGACGAGCACCTTTCGCGCCGCGCGTTTGCTCCGCGATGCAATCCTCGAGACGGCCTCCGACAGGTTCAATCAACCCATCGACCGGATAGCAATCGACGGCGTCACCCTCTCCAGGCTCGCCGCCGACAACGGCGAGCTCGACATCTCGGTTACTTATGACGCGGTGCAGGCCGCTCACCCATACGCCACGCATGCGTGCCTCGTGGAGGTCGACAAGATGACTGGCGAAGTGACCGTGCTGCGCTATGTCGTCGCCGAAGACTGCGGCGTGCTGATCAACCCGATGATCGTCGAGGGACAGGTGGCCGGCGGCGTCGCGCAGGCGTTGGGAGCGGCCCTGTTCGAGGAGGTCGCCTACGGTCCGGACGGCGAGCTGCGCAGCGGAACGTTTCTCGACTACCTCATCCCGAGCATCGGCGAGGTGCTGACGGTGCAGATCACCCATCTCGTGACGCCCTCGACCGTGCACGAGCTGGGCACCAAAGGCGCCGGCGAGGGCGGCACGATCGGCGGGACCGCCGCCATCGCGAATGCGATCGCGGACGCGCTCTCTCTCCACGACGTGACTTTGCCGCTGTCGCCGGATCGCGTCGTTTCGCTGCTGCGGTGAGAGAGCCGACGCCGTACCGGCCCCTGAGTTACCTGGAGTGGAACGCGGCCCGCCGCGGCTCTAGCCTCGCGATTTGGGACGACGGTCGGGAGATCACGTTCGAGGAACTGCTGGCTCATGTCCGTCGCATGCAGCTACAGCTCGCTGCACGCGGCGTGCGTGAGGGCGACGTCGTGGGCGTGCAGATGGCCAACATCTGGCAGTACGTGGCGCTCGAGCTGGCCATCCCCGACCTGGGCGCCGTGATGCTGCCGATGCCGATGGGACTAGGCGAGCACGAGATGCGCTGGGTGCAGGAGAAGACACGCCCCGCCCTGGTGATCCGGGATCTGCTCCTCGACTCGGGTGATTCGACCATCTCGCCTCGCCCCGCCGATCCCGACCCGGCGCGGATCGTCGAGATCGCGCTCACCTCGGGGACGACGGGGATGCCGAAGCTCGCCTCGCTGTCCGCCCGCCTCAAGCAAGTGACATTCGAAAGTTTCACGTCGAGGCTCGGGATCACCGAACACGACCGCGTCCTTCCCATGACACCGCTGACCCAGGGCATCGGCGGCATGTGCCTTTACTGCTTACGGACCGGCGCGTCCCTGGTCATGCTGCACGAGCCCCACTGGACACCCGAGCACTGCGTCGGCACGGCGATGAGGTCGAGGGCTACCGTGATGGTCGGCGTGCCGACCAACGTGATCCGAATGCTCAACCATCCACTTCCGGCCGCCACGTCCCTGCGAGCGGTCGCCGTCGCGGGCGCGCCGCTGCCGCCTGAGATCGCGGAACGTTGGGAGACCCCGACCGGGATTCCCATCTCCAGCTTCTATGGCTCGATGGACGCTGGCCAGCTGGCGGTGGCGAGCCCGTCCGATCCGCAGGCAGCCCGTTGGACGACTGTGGGACGGCCGCACGATCGCGCCGAATGGAAGATCGACCAGGGCCTAGCAGCCGACACGGTCGGCCGCGGGATTGGAGAAATATGTATGCGCGGCGACCTGGTCCAGGGTCGCTATTGGGGCGAGGAGTCGGGCCCTTACTCCCCCGATGGCTGGGCACATATGGGCGACCTCGGCTTCGTCGACGAATCGGGCTTCCTGCACGTCGTCGGCCGGGTGAAGGACATCATCATCCGAGGCGGTTCCAACATCAATCCCTACGAGGTGGAGTCGATGTTGCGCTTGCATCCCGAAGTGATCGACGCATGCGTCGTCGGCCGGCCGCACCCTGAGCTGGGCGAGGTGCCCGTCGCATTTGTCGTCGCGCGCTCGGATATCTCGAAGGCGATCGTCGATCGATTGATGCGGGAGCAGGGCCTGGCGCACTACAAGTGGCCCGTGGCGGTGCATCGCGTGGAGGAGCTGCCGCTTTCCGGACCCGGCAAGGTAAACCGCAAAGCGTTGCAAGAGCATGCGCTCGCGTTGTAACGACATCGAGGTGGCCTGGCACGAGGCGGGACGAGGCGACCCGTTGATCCTGATCCACGGCCTCGCGGACGACCACCGCGCATGGCGCCGCGCTGTGCCCGACCTCATGCTGCACCATCGCCTTCTCATGTACGACCTGCGCGGCCACGGGGAGACGAGCCTGGGCGCCGCGGATGGAACACTTCGCCAGCTCGGCGACGACCTCGTCACGCTGCTGGACGCGATCGAGGTCGAACGTGCTGACATCGCCGGCTTCTCACTCGGCGGGACAATCGCGATGCGCGTGGCAATCGACCATCCGGACAGGGCCCGGGGTATCGCGCTGGTCGCCACGTCGAGCCGCGTCGGCCACAGCGCTGCCGGCTGGTACCGCGAGCGGGTGGAGATGGTCGAACGAAACGATCCCCATCTCCGCGACACTCTCGACAAGGACACGGCCGATGTATACGCGGAGTCGCCCTCTGAGCTCGAGGGCGGACTCTTGATCAGACGGCAGTCCACCGAAGATCCGCGCGGCTACGGCAACGCGTGCGCCGCTATGGCGGGTCTCAACGCGAATCCTCTCGACCCGGAGCTGCCGCGCATCAGCGCGCCGACCTTGATCGTGGCTTCCGAGCTCGATCGGCACTGCCCGCCGAAAGCCGCGGAGGTCATCGCTTCTGGCATCAGGGGCAGCAAGCTGGAGGTCATGAGGGGCGCCGGCCACCCGATCCCGGTGGAAAAACCGCGCGAGCTCGCAAGCTCGATCAACTCATTCCTCGCCGAACTTGGCTGACACGCTCCTCCGCGAGTGGGGGCCGCGCGACGTGCTTACGCTCACCCTCAACCGCCCGGAGCGCCGCAACGCGCTGGACCCTGAGCTGCTCGCGGCCCTCGCTGCGGCGTTGCAGGCCGACGGGGAGCGCGCGGGCGCTGTCATTCTTCGCGGTGCAGGCAGCGAGGCGTTTTCCGCCGGTTACGACCTGTCCCGCCTGACGGGAACGGCAGCCGACCTTGACGCGGACGGCGTCATCGGCGAAGCCGCCAGCGCGCTGCGGCAGTGTCCCTCGCCGGTGATTGCCCGACTGCAGGGCCACTGCCACGGAGCCGCGGTGGAGCTGGCGCTGAACTGCGACCTCCGCATCGCGTCGCCCGCGCTCCGCATGTCGGTGCCGGCGGTGGGCCTCGGAGTGGTCTATCGCTACCAGTTCGTCGCGCGCCTGGTCCAGACGTGCGGCCTGGCGCGGACAGCCGACCTGCTGCTCGGGATGTCCCAGCTCGACGGCGACCAGGCGCACACCTGGGGGATCGTGACCGAGGTCGTGCCTGAATCGGAGATCGATGCACGAGTGCAGGCGGTGGCCGACAAGCTCGCATCATCGCCGCGCGCCGCGGTGCGCGGGACGAAGGCAAGCCTGAATCTGCTCGGGTCGCGCGGCATCGCGGCGGAGGACCTCGCAGCCGCAAGGCAGCTTCGTGTGACGGCGGCCTCGAGCCCCGAACGCCAGGAGGCGCTGAGGCGGCGGCAGAAGAAAGTGTCGGGCAATTGACACCGTTCGACGTCAGCGTTGGCATAAGCCCGCGCCAGTCGTTCGAGAGTTGGGGATCCTTTGTCGCCCAGCTCGAAGCCGAAGGAGTGCAGCGTGTCTGGGTCATCGATTCGCAGCTCGCGATGAAGGACGTCTACGCCGGCCTCGTGGTGGCCGCGCTGAACACGTCTCGGATCGGTCTAGGTACCGGTGTCACGAATGCCGTCACCCGGCACCCGACCGTGACGGCCAACGCGATCGCCGCCGTCGCTGAGATCTCCCACGGCCGCGCGATCCTCGGCTTGGGCGCGGGCGACTCGGCCCTCTACGGTGTGGGGCTGAAGCCGCAGAAGGTGGCCGAGGTCGAAGAGGCGATCGACTTCTTTCGCTCTCACATCGACCAGAGCGTCCCGATTTACCTGGCCGTCTCCCAGGAGCGAATGTGCCAGCTTGCAGGGCGAAAGGCGGACGGCGCGATCGTGATGGGGCCCGCGCAGCCGGACATGGTCCGCCAGCAGGTCAAGTGGATCGAGGCCGGCTTGCGGGCCGCTGAGCGCGGTCGCTCGTCATTCGAGATTGGGCTCATGGCCACGACAGCCGGCGAGGTCGAGGATGTGCGCTCATGGGCCTCCACCCAGGCTCGGCTCCTGAGTCACCATAAGGAGCTTCCCGAAAGCCTGGCCCGGTTTCAAAGCGAAATTCAGCGCAGCGCCGAGACGTACGACTACACCGAGCACCTGTCGACCCACGCGGAGCACTCCGGCGCGGTTTCAGACGACCTCGTCCGCGCGCTGGCCGTGGTCGGCACGCCCGAGGAGTGCGCGTCGCGGCTTCGAGAGCTGCAGCGAACGGGAATCGACGCGCTCATCTTTCCCCTGGCGGGCCGCAACCGCGCCGAGCGGTGGCGGAAGCTTCGGGATGAGGTCCTGAGTCAGATCATCGTGTAGCCGCCGCTGACCGAGAGCGTCTGGCCCGTGATGTACGAGGCGCGGTCAGAGGCGAGCAGCAGGACGGCGGGAACCACATCGTCGGCCGTGCCAAGGCGGCGGAGTGGATAGCCCTTGGCCGCCTTTTCACGGACCTCGGGCGTGAACTTCTCGGCTTGCTCCGACGACCACACCGAGTTGCTGCCCGAGGTCTCGGGCGAGCCGACGATCAGTCCCGGACATACCACATTCAAGGTGATGCCGTGCTTTCCAACCTCGCGCGCGATCGACTTGGACATCGCGATCACGCTCGCCTTGGTGCCGCTGTAGACGGCCTCGCGCCACTCCCCCATCCGGCCGGCTTCGGAGCCGATGGACACGATCCGGCCGTAGCGGCGCTCGACCATCTTGTCCAGGACGGCACGGACGCAATTGATGAACCCCCAGACGTCGATCGCGATCTCTCGTTCCCATTCGGCGCGGGGCTTCTCCATGAAGAGGCGATCGATCGTCCAGCCCGCGCAGTTGACCAGCACGTCGACGCGGCCCATCGAGCTCTCCACGAAATCCACCGTCGATCTGACCGAGTCCCAGTCGGTGACATCCGTGTGACGCGCGACAATCGTGCCTGAGGGAGCCTCGCGCTCGACCTTCTTGGCCTGCGCGTCGTCCACGTCCGCGATGACTGCGCGCGCTCCCTCTTTTGCGAACCCCAGCGCGATCGCGCGGCCGAGGTTCGAAGCCCCGCCGGTGACGATGACGATGCGACCGCTGAGACCAAGGTCCACTGGAGCGAAATTCTGGCGGAAGAGTGTGGAGGGCGGCGTGGCCGCCCTCCTGTGTCTACTTCTCCGACGCCTTGGCCTGGCTGTTGCCGTTCAGCGAGCGCATGAACGTGGCGGCGAGGCCTTCCAGAGCCCCACCTCCGCCCGTCACGAGCACCTCGGGCATGACGTCGAGATTGCCCTCGGACAACGCGTTGGCGATGGCCACAGCGGCCGTTGGCGTGGAGCCAAGGCTTTCGACCTGCGCCTGGTAGCCCTTCGCCTTCGCCAGGCCAAGCGCCTCGACGGCCGCCGCGTCGCCCAGGCCGATCGCCCTGCGCCGCGAGCCTTCCGCCTCACCAGTGACGCGGACGTAAGCCGCCTCACCGTCCGCCTCGGCCTTGCGCGCATTCGCCCGGGCGCGGTTGATGTCGACGGACACCTGCGCCTTGGCCAGCTCAGCCTGCATGTCGGCGGTGCCGCGCGCCTTTTCGAGGTCGACGCGCACCGTCTGGGCGTCCTTCTGCTGCTCGAAGGTCGCCTTCTCCTGGTTGGCGATCTCGCGCCGCGTCAGGACGGCGACGAGTTCCTGCGGGAACGTCACATCCTGGATGTAGACGCCACGGGTCTCGACCTCGTACGCGGCGAGGTAGCGGGAGATCGCCTCCAGCGCCGCGGCCTGGACCTGGTCGCGCGTCTCGATGAACCGCACGGCCTCGAGCCCCTGCAGCGTGTTGCGAAAGTGGTTGCCGACAGCTGCCTGCAGCACCTCGTTGACGAGGTTTTGCATCGAGCCGACCATCGAGATCACCTTCGGCGCCTTGGTGTCAGGCACGTGGATCTGCACCTGCAGGTCGATCTTGAAGATGAATCCCTCGCGGCTCTTGCCTTCAATCGGGCTCAGCTGGGCGTCAAGGTTGTGCGCGACCGAGTTCGCCTCCGCCCAGTTAAGGGTGAGGATGAAGGTCGGCACCTTCTCGGCCGCGTAGATCCGCGGGTTCATCGGGTACTTGCCCGTGCGCAAAGCCTCGCGCCAGATGCCGCGGTGGCCTGGCTGGACGATCGAACCGAACTTGAACTCGGGCCCCGAGGTGTCGAGGGTAGGCAGTCCGACGTAGCCCTTGATCACGGCCACCTCGCCCTGGTTCACGACCAGCATCGGCGCCGGCTCGACCCGAACCAGGAACGGGTTCAGCAGGTAGGCGCCGTACAGCAGCGGGTCGTGCTGCAGGCCGATCCGTCCGCCGTTGTCCAGGAACGCCTGGAAGTCCTGGTAGTTGTTGTGCAGCTCGTTCTTCTTGCCGAGCAAGGCCTCGATCAATTCCGAATCGCTGATTCCAACCTGCTTCTCCAGCGCCTCGATGTCGCTGAAGCCGCCGATCCTGCACGCGATGTCGGCGGGGCCGAGCGGCGGGCCTTCGAGCGTGGTCACGATGCCGACCACGTCCTGGGTGTTGTTCGGCGCAATCACCGTCACGCGAAACTGCTCCGGCTTGAGCCCGAAAGAAGCGGGCTCGAGCGGACCGTGGGCGACGATCTGCGGATCCACCGGCAGGCCGTACGACTTGGTCGCGGTGATCACAAGGAAAGCAACCGGGTGGATGGGCGCAAGCGTGCCGGGCGGGAGCACCGGTCGCTGGACCCCCTTCTGGCCGCCGCCGGTGAGAAACGCCCGCAGGTCGGTGAAGTTGCCGAACTCAGGCCGGTACATCGCGGATTTGGAGCCGGTCGGCAGCGGTTCGCCGATCTGCGAGATGACGACGCCGATCTCGCCCGCCGGAACCTGGACCCACGGGTACCGCAGGACCATGTATGCCGGCCAGAGCTTGAAACGGACTCCAGGCATGAGCAATTCGGCCTGCCAGCCGGCTTCCCCGGCGAACGCGATCGGGATGTCGGTCGTGTTGTGCCGCCGCGAGGCCCGCTTGATGACCAGCCCGACTTCGGCCGGGCCGATCACGACGAACGATCTCGCGACGACGTAGAGCGCGAGAGCAGCCGCGACTACAAGGAGGGACTCGAGCAGAACAGTCATTTGTCCTGCCTCCAAAGGGCTCGATCCTTGCCCTTCATGCGAGGGTGCGCCCAAACGGCGGGCGATTAGCTGATTACTTACCCACTTTCGGCGCGGGATAGACGAATTTCTAGCGAGTCGGAGCGGCGGCGACGGCCTGCCGGGAACCCACCAGGAGCTTGACGCTCAGCACTAGCACGAAAGCGACGAAAAGCAGGGGCGCGACCTGGTCCAGCGCCGTCGTGCCGAGTGGGCTGGCGATGGCCCGGATTCCGCAGGCGGCTGCAACCACGTAGCTCGCGATGCGCAGCCACAAGGGCTCGCTGAGGGTTACCGCCGAGACAAAGAAGCCGACCGACAGGAACAGGGCCGAGTCGGCCACGTCCTCGACGAGCGTCAGCGTGTGCGCGGCATCCGGAGAGAGGTTCGCGGCCACGATGATCAACGGCACCACGTTCGTGATGAGCTCACACGCCACGAACGCCCACAGGGCAATCCGCAACGAGCGCCTTGGCGGGAGTGACAGCGCGAAAGTCACGAACGCTGCCAGCGCGGCAATTCCAACGATCTGCTGAATCACGATCAGCTGAGCGTGCGCGGAGTAGAAGGCGGCGATCGCGACACCTGAGTCAAGCGCGGTTGGGAGCGAGATCATGGCTGCGCTGACCAGCAGCAGGACCACAAAGGCGATGCCCCATGCGCCCGCGGCGCGCGGCGTGCCCCACAGGCGCATCAGTGGGCCACCAGCTCGACCTGGCGGCGCTGGCGCCCAAGGGTCAGGCCGACGGCAACCACATCGGCCGCGCGCTGGAGACGCTCGCGCTCCCGCTCGAGGTAGGGCGCGCCGCGGCGCCGCGCGCCAAGGGCGATCCGGCCCACCTCATGGTCGCCTGCCCGCAGAGGCACGACGAGCGCGGCCTCGCCGTTCCAGTCGCCGGATACGTACCTGGGACGGGTTTCTCCATCCAGGAAAAGCGCCGCACCGGTGGCGTCGGCGCCTTCGCGGGCGGTCTTCACCAGTCGTTCCGCGAGCCTTTGGCCGTCCATCACGTCCACCACCGCACCGACTTCGGTCTCCAGCGACTCCATGAGGCGCTCGAGGCTCCTCGCGTCTTTGAAGCGTCTGTCGACCAGACGCTGCAACGCGTTCCGGACAGGGGTAAACAAGGTGGCGATCAACGCCACCGTGATCACGATCGCCGCTTCGGACGACTGTCCGGTGACGGCGACGAACACACGCTGGAGCGTCGCAGTAATTCCGGCGTACAGCCCGGCGAGGATGGCTGTGAAGACGATATAGACGATCGCCTGATTGATGATGAAGTCGATCGAGTAAAGGCCATAGCGAAGGATGGCGATCCCGGCTGCCACGGGCACCAGCGTGTAGGTGAGAGTGAACACGAGGAACTCGGCGTCGTTCTTGAGGAAATCGTGGTTCCAGATGTTGATCACGATGTCGCCGATGAAAGCGGCCACGACCACCACCGCGGCCGCGGCCATCCACTTCACCTGCTGTTTCAGGACAGAACCGCCGCGTCGCCACCGCAGCGCCAGCGCGGCCAGACCCGCCAGCGCGGAGCCCACGGTTAGGAGCACGCCCACATCCCCAAGGTCCGGCGCCGCAGAGTTCGGATCGCTGACGGCGTCGCCGATGAGCCGCAGCACGAGGCCGAAGACCGCCGCAGCTGCGGCGATCCACCAGCGGGGGGACAGGAGGTGACCGTCTGGAAACAGCAAGAGGCCGAGCGTCAGGGGCAGGAAGATACCGCCCTGGATGAGAAGGTGAGAGACGTCCTGGGCAATCCCGCCCGCAGGCAGGGTCCAGCCCGGCGCGAGCGCCAGCTCGCCGTATGCCGCAAGCACGACGGCTCCGGCGGTCGCCAAGCCTGACAGGACGAAGGTCCAGCCGATGGCGTGATGCGGATGTTGGGACACGATCAACGCGCCCGTCACCGAGAAAGCAACCGCCCCGACGAAGACAACCACCGTGCTCCAGATCGATTCGGCCGCCAGGAAGGCCCTCAAATGTTGCGAGAGCATCAGAGCTGTCAGCGGAATGCAGGCGAGCGTGAGGGCGAAGGCGAGCCAGCCCAGCCGTCGGGCGCGTCGCGCGGTCATGGCGTCGAGTAGGCCGGCGGCAGCGTCCGGACCGGGTTGTCGGGGATCGGAAACACGATCAAGAAAAGGATCCCGTAAGCCCACGTCCGGGCGAAGGCGATGACACCAACGAGAGCACCGTCGGACGCCTGAGCAGGGCTGTCACTCTGACGCGGATTGTGCGTCTTTGTGTCTAGTTCCGCTTGACCTCGGTTTTCAGGCCAATGCGAGGAAACACCTCTTCGGCAAACCGGCTAATCACGCCTCCCTCGAACGCGTTCGGAAGGTTGACGATGACGTACTGGATGCCGACCTCCGCGTACTCGTTGATGATCTCCGCGATCCGGCCGGCATCCCCGTGGAGCGGGTGCCATTCCCTGATGTACGACTCGGCCTGGCCGGTGCGCCGCGCATGGTCGGCGACCACGCGGTCGATCTCGCGCTTGTTGCCGAGCATCGTGTAGAACTCGACCGTTTTCAGGATCGAGTCATAGTCGCGGCCGACGGTGTCGCAGTGCTGTCGCAGGACATCGAGCTTGTGCTTGACGGTGGCGACATCGGCGTTGAAGTTGCACGCGTCGCCGTACTGGGCGACCAGCTTGAGGGTGACCTTCTCCCCCGCACCCCCGATCCAGATCGGCGGATGCGGCTTCTGCACGGACTTCGGTTCGTTGATTGCGCCGCGCACCTGGTAGTACTGACCTTCAAACGTCGCCTCGTCCTGGGTCCACATCGCCTTGATCACCTGCAGGGATTCGCGCAGCATGCGAAGGCGCTCAGGAGTGTCGGGGTACTGATAGCCATAGGCGTGGTACTCGTGGTCGTACCAGCCCGCGCCGATGCCCAGAATCAGCCGGCCATGACTCATCACGTCGATTCCGCTCGCCATCTTGGCCAGCAGCGAGGGCGGGCGATAGCTGTTGCAGGTGACCATCTGGCCAAGCCGGATCGTGCTGGTGTCGCGTGCCAGCGCCGCGATCGAGGTCCAGCACTCGAAGACCGACTCCAGGCGTGGCTCCGGGACCGTGTGGAAGTGGTCGTAGAGAAAGATCGCGTCGTAGCCCGCCTGCTCCGCCTCGCGCGCGCAGCGGCTCATCGTCTCGTACTTCTCGATTGGATCCGGAACGTCGGCGAGGTCCATGCGCCAACCTTGCGGCACGAAGACCCCGAGCTTCACCTCACGCGCCCCCGCATCGGACTAATTTAGCGGTCGATCCGTACACGCCCGCGTTCCCCACAATTGCCATCTGCCGAAGAATTACTTCGACGCGCGGATCGCGAAGGCTTACGGCGCCAGGGCCCGCCGAACTGTTTGACCCGGCAGTCGTGGAGCCAGGACTCACGTCTCGGTGTGGCAGAAGCAACCCTAGTCGCGAGACGGACGAATTACAGCTTGGTTGGAGGAGGTTCCTCGGGCGGCGGCCCGGGCCAGGCGGTGGACGGCGCCTCCGGCGCGGGTGGCGGCTGGGGTGCAGCGGGCGCCATCGCCGCCGACAGCGCGACGGCCGTCGCCGGTTGGCGCAGTGGCAGTAAGCCGCGCCAGGTGAGGAACATGCCGAGCAGGAATCCGACCGCGATCGCGATGAA
>Ga0209056_10000702_pt1 | contig 37079 bp, 43 predicted proteins | sample GraSoiAngelo_114_FD_185876 | JGI IMG/M metagenome (GOLD analysis project Ga0209056, IMG submission 185876) | Grasslands soil microbial communities from the Angelo Coastal Reserve, California, USA - 14_0903_13_40cm (SPAdes) (version 2) | ecosystem: Environmental > Terrestrial > Soil > Grasslands... | reverse complement strand
ACAGGAATAGTCAGCAGCGACTTCGTTGCCGCGGTATCTCCGGGTCGGTTGCCAAGTGCGTCGCACGATCGCGCACCCGGCCACGTTGGCCGCTTTGTAGAAAATCAGCTACATGCACCACGGACTGCTAAGGGAAGTCCTGTTTTGTCTTTGAGTCCCTTAGGGAAAGAAATGGATTGTGCCGGCGCCCAACTGAACGCATTGTTACGCAGGGTATGGCCCTCAGGAGAGGAACAAAATAAGATAACGGCCAAAAGCGCTGCGGACAACTGGACTGGCCGGCAGCCAACGACTTCCACATCATCACCCTTGAGTCCATCGGATTATTCCGCCGCATCTGGTCTAGGTTGTTGTCACTAAGTGGCATGGACTCTGGGGGAGGCCATGCCCTTTTTTCTCTAGCATGTGGCGGCCAATATCCGGGCGAGCACCATGCTCCGCCGTATAATCATGCCGAGATGAGCAGATCTGGATTTTTGGCAGCGGTGCTGATCTTCGCCGGTCTTCTCGTGCTAGCCAGCCTGCAACTCCGAAGTCAGACTCCACCACCAACCCCAGGTACACAGCAAAGGGTGCCCGTGATGGATGGGGATGCCGGTCCGTGCTCCCTGGAATTGACTGTGAATGGTATAGACGGCAAACCTGCCTATGCCGCCACAATCAAGGTTCATATCGCCTACGGATTCGCTGGAATCCGCCGGCTCGATCTAGAAGCTGGAACCAATTCCGAAGGTAAGGTTAAATTCACCGGGCTGCCCGCTCGCGTGCATCGGCCACCTCTCGAATTTAATGCTTCTAAAGATGATCTCTCGGGCACCGCGACCTACGATCCCTCCGCCGAATGCGCGGCAAAACACGACATCGCTCTAACTAAACCGAAAAACCCAATAGGATGTATCAACGCTAAGCCGGGAACGCAATAAGGCCGTCTCCAATCCAACGGACCTTGACCACCTTTCCAACAGACTTTGCTGATCACCATGGAAGGCATTGCTGATCACCATGGAAGAGCTGCCATTTATGGCCGCGTTGAGCGGCTTCAAGAATCAAGCGAGCTTCAGCTCGACAGGCGTTTGTAGTTGCCACAAAAAAACAAGCTAAGTGTATGATCTCACATAGTTTACCGCATTCCAAAAATGGATAAACACGAACCAGAAATCTCGCCAAGGCCTTGACACCACCCCCTTAGCACTCGTAAACTCAGAGTGCTAACAATCAGCAATTCAAATCATCGCAATCACTAAAACCAATCTTAGGAACAAACTTCAGAAAGGAGTCTGAAAAAATGGCTACGAAATTCACCCCATTGCATGACCGTATCCTGGTCCGCCGGATCGAAGAAGGCGAAACCACTCGCGGCGGAATCATCATCCCCGACTCGGCGAAAGAGAAGCCGCAGGAGGGCGAAGTAGTTTCCGTCGGCAAAGGCAAGATCAACGAAGAGGGCAAGGTCCGTCCGCTCGATGTGAAGGACGGCGACCGCATCCTGTTCGGCAAATACTCCGGCACCGAAATCAAGCTGGACAACGAAGATTTCATCATCATGCGCGAAGAGGAAGTGCTCGGAATCCTGAGCGGCGCCGCTAAGCGCGAGACCGCTGGATCACGCAAATAGTTTTTGATTTTGGAGCGACGGGCGGCTCGCCGTCAGATTGCTCACAAGCTCGCCGCTCTCAGCTGAAAAAGATTTAGTCACCACGAAATTCTAAGGAGATTGAAAAATGGCAAAACAAATTGTTCACGGAGAAGAGTCCCGCCAGGCGATTCTTCGCGGCGTCAACGTACTTGCTGACGCCGTAAAGGTCACGCTCGGTCCCAAGGGCCGAAACGTCGTGATCGATAAAAAATTCGGTTCGCCGACCATCACCAAGGACGGCGTCACCGTCGCAAAAGAAATCGAACTCAAAGACAACCTCGAGAACATGGGCGCACAGATGGTGAAGGAAGTCGCTTCCAAAACTTCCGACGTTGCCGGCGACGGCACCACCACCGCAACCGTTCTTGCCCAGGCGATCTATCGCGAAGGCGTAAAGACCGTTGCTGCCGGCGCCAACCCCATGGCCCTCAAGCGCGGGATCGAAAAAGCTGTTTCAGTCGTCTGCGGAGCCATCGATCCCAAGACCGGCGATCGTGGCAAGGGCGAAATCGACAAACTTTCCAAACCCGTCTCCGGCGAAATGATCGCGCAGGTTGGGACGATTTCCGCCAACAATGATTCCACCATCGGAAACATCATCGCGGAAGCGATGAAGAAGGTGGGCAAGGACGGCGTCATCACGGTAGAAGAGTCGAAGACGCTGGAAACGCAGTTGGAAGTGGTTGAGGGCATGCAGTTTGACCGCGGATATCTGTCTCCGTACTTCGTTACCGATCCGGAGCGGATGGAAGCTGCGCTCGAGAACGCCTACATCCTGATCAACGAAAAGAAGATCAGCTCGATGAAGGACCTGCTCCCACTTCTGGAACAGATTGCCAAGAGCGGCAAGCCGCTGGTGATCATTGCTGAAGATGTCGAAGGCGAAGCGCTGGCGACTCTCGTGGTCAACAAGCTGCGTGGCACGCTGCACGTTGCTGCCGTCAAGGCCCCTGGCTTTGGCGATCGCCGCAAAGCCATGCTGCAGGACATCGCAATCCTGACCGGTGGCAAGGCCATCACCGAAGACCTCGGTATCAAGCTCGAGAACGTTCAGGTCTCTGACCTTGGCCAGGCGAAGAAAGTCACCATCGACAAGGACAACACCACCATCGTCGAGGGCAAAGGCAAGCACAACGAAATCGAAGGCCGCGTAAAAGAAATTCGCAGCCAGGTCGATAAAACCACCAGCGACTACGACCGCGAGAAGTTGCAAGAACGGTTGGCCAAGCTGGTCGGCGGAGTGGCCGTGATTAAAGTCGGCGCTGCTACCGAAACCGAAATGAAGGAAAAGAAAGCCCGCGTGGAAGATGCAATGCATGCGACGCGCGCGGCCGTTGAAGAGGGAATCGTTCCGGGCGGCGGAGTTGCACTCAGCCGTTGCGTCAACGCTCTCGACAAACTCAAAGCCGATGGCGACGAGCAGATCGGCATCAACGTCGTGAAACGTGCCCTGCAAGAGCCGCTGCGCCAGATCGCCGAGAACGCCGGCGAAGAAGGTGCAATCGTTCTGGGCAAAGTCAACGACTCCAAGGACAACAACTTCGGCTACAACGCCCTGACCGGCGAGTACGAAGATCTGGTCAAGGCCGGCGTGCTCGATCCCACAAAGGTCGTACGCACCGCGCTGCAGAATGCCGGATCAATTGCCTCGTTGATGCTGACCACCGAAGCCCTGGTCTCTGAGCTGCCGGAAAAGAAGGAAGCAGCTCCGATGCCGGGCGGACATGGCGGCGGCATGGGCGATATGTATTAAGAAGCTGTCAGCTATCAGCCGTCAGCTTTCAGCAAGAACAAAAGCCCTGCCGAAAGGCGGGGCTTTTATTATGTGTGCCGAACATGTTCGACAGCTTGGGGGTGAGAGTCCCCTGCCCGAGCTGGTGGAGGTGAAGGGCTAGAGAAGCGCAAGGGCGTCGTCGCAAGGCGGGGTCTGAAAGAAGCGTGGAGCAAAGGCGCGAGCCGATGGACAAAAACCGGATAAAGAGGCCTACGGTGTGGGGCGAGCTGGCATATGACAGCGAAGCCCATTTCCAGCAAGCACAGCGATGGTAAATCCGGCGGTTGCGCGCGGAAGGCGGTCGAACTTACTTCGGGAGACCCGCCGCACGTCACGGAATCGTGACTGAGGGTGAAGCGATTCATCCTGACCGTGGGACGGGAGTCAGCAGAGGGCATAGTAGGTCGCAAGACCGAAGGCCCGAACAGCAAGGAGCGGCGAGTAGGACGCAGGACTCGATGAACGACAAGCGGCAGAAGAACCAGCTACAGATGGTGCTGGCCTTTACCGGGGAGGGGAGGAGTGAAGCTCCAAGGGCTCCGCGGGAAGGGACCGAATCGTTCACGGCGAAATGCGAAACCGAAAGTCCGGCTAGGGAAGAACAACTGATGGAAGAGGTCTGCGGGCGGGAGAACTGCCAGCAGGCTTTACGACGAGTGAAGGCCAACACGGGAAGTCCGGGGATCGACGGCATGAGGGTCGAGAAGTTACCCGGCTACCTGAAGCAGCACTGGCCAGCTTTGCGGGAACAACTGTTAGGCGGAACCTACCAACCGCAACCGGTAAGGCGAGTAGAGAGTCGAGTCGTTTCTCTTTGTCTGATATGTACTGGACTGAGCGGGGAGTTCAGGAGTTTGAAAAGATGTTTGGTCGAAAGCCATTCACGACGGTGAGGTCGACTCTACAAGCGAGCAAAACGCTCTGGAGCTTGTTCGAGAAGAGATGCAAAAGGTGACAATTCATTTTGGCGAAGGACGCTTGAATCCGTCGAGCATAGCTGAAATCTTCGCTCTGGTTGAGGAGCGAATGACCGGACATCTCCCCGCGAAAGCATAGACCCTGTGAGATAGCGGCGCTGGGCCCTGCCCGTCGAACTTTTTTCTTATGCATCATGCTTTTCGGAGGAATTGGGGGTACCGCTGAAGCAATGCCCAGATACGAAGCTTCGCGGGCGAGGGCGCCCGCGCCACACCTCCCTACCCGCCATACTCCCAACCGCTATTGAAAATTTCTTGACCGGGGCGGCTTGAGTCAATACACTCCCCGATCATGAATCGCGCGCCACGTCTGGCAATCACAGTCCGATGTTCGTTTTCTCTTGGAGTCTTGCTGGTTCTTCTCGGTTCGTACGCTTTTGCCGAAGCTGCTCCGCGGTTCACTGCGCGCGTCATGAGCGGCGAAACTTACGACAATGACTCACTTAAAGGAAAAGTTGTGCTGCTGCAGTTCTGGACGACCTGGTGTCCTTACTGCCAGCGGGAGCAGCCAGTCATCGACATGCTCAGTCAAGAGTATGCGAGCCTGGTTGTGCTGGCCGTGAACGTAAAGGAATCGAAAGAGGACGTCCTAGAATACCTGCAAGCGAAGCCGCGCCTGTGTCCCATCGTTCTGACCGAGGACACGAACCTGGTCTCGAAGTTTAAGCCCACAAGTTTTCCTCGTTACATTGTAATCACACGTGAAGGTCATATCGGCAGCGAGATTGCCGGCGCCGGCGGCGAAAAGATGCTGCGGGCGGAACTGGTGCGCGCTGGGATCGAGTCGAATACAATGACAGCGCAAGCCCACAGTCGGCAATCGTCGGAATCCGGTGGCGGGCCGCACATGCAGGTCATCGAGCTGGCGCCCATGGTGCACAGGATTTCGGCGCCAAAATCTTCGAAGCCGGCCGTGTTCATCTTCAAGAGCGGCGAGCGCGTCGAAGCTGGGCATTTCCTGCTGAGCTCGAATTCCCTGCAGATGACGCCGATTGAGGGCAAACCTCGCACGATTGTGCTTAGCGATCTTGATCTGAAGGCGACGATTGCTGCGAACCACGAGCGCGGTGTCGAAATAAAAATCCCTGGCGGCGAGGGCGAAATCACCCTCGGGCCGTGACGGAGTGCTTAACTTGGGAAGTGGAAGTGGACGTCTTGACGTGAGCTGATGGCGACTCCGTCCACAGTGGCGGGACGGAAACGCCAGTTCTTCAGCGTGGCAATCACTTTCTGGTCTATGTCCTGCTTGAGCGATTGCAACACGCGGGTGGAGGTCACGCTGCCTTGCTCGTCAATTGTGATCTCCACGATGACGTCGCCCTTCAATCCTCCTAATTGCCAGGAATAGACGTCGGGATCAGGAAAGACCATGGGCAATGCGGGCCTGGCCTCACTGCCGCTACCGGGACCGTGATAAAGCGATCCAACCGGAGTGCCGGCGCGCGGCGGCTCGACCGGGGCTTTCGCAATTTCGGGGAGCGGTTTGGGTTTTGCTTTCGGCAGCAGCAACCGTTTCTTTGGGACCTGCTGGTTTTCGAGCTGGGCTTGCGCGGTGTAAACCAGCGTTTCGGATCGTCCGTGCTGCCCCCAGGCCAGGGACGAGGGTTTCACGAAGATGGGTGCGCGATATAAGCAAAGAGTCAAGGCAATGACGTGCAGCAGCAGCGATGCGATGATCGAATTCGCTCGCCTCTTCTTCGGGGATGACAGCGTCTGAAACATCGCTCGGGCCAGGTTCTATTCTATCCCGGCGGCCATGTCAGATTGCGTCCGCCGAGCAGATGTACATGCAGGTGAAACACGGATTGTCCCGAGCCGGGGCCGACGTTTAAAACGGTGCGATAGCTGTTTCCGATGTTGCGATCGCGGGCAATCTTCGCGGCGACGAGATGGCAGCGTCCGATGATTTCTGCGTCGGACTCATGCGCTTCTTTCAGCCCACGCAGGTGTTGCTTGGGGATGATGAGCACGTGAGTTGGAGCCTTGGGATCAAGGTCCTCGAACGCGTACGTGTGTTCGTCTTCGTAAACCTTTTTCGAAGGAATCTCGCCGGCGATGATTTTGCAGAATAGACAGTCACTCATTTTCGTATCCGAGTTCAGCCAACGACCAACGACGGTTTCACTAATCCAGTCTCACCAAAAATATTCCGCCCTGGCTGGTTTTTGAATTGCGCAGCACTTCTTCGGCGCGGGCGCGAAGGTCGTCTTTTACGCGCACTCGAACCCACCAGTCTCCAGCGGGAGAATTAAACGTGAGCACCTTGGCGGTCTGATAGCGGCGCGAGAGATGTCCCGCCAGGTCACGCGCGTCCGCTTCATGCCCGAAGCCCCCGATCTGCACTGCCCACTTGCCTCCGGATTCGATTGGCGCTGGCGTTTGCAGGACCTCGATCCGTACTTGACCGGTACCTTTTTGGACGAGGCCGACCTTTTTTGCGGCCGCTTGCGAAAGATCCACAATGCGGCCCTCGATGAACGGACCGCGATCGGTGATTCTGACGACTGCGGAATCTCCATTCTCGATGTTTGTGACGCGCACGATTGATCCGAGCGGCAATGTGCGATGCGCGGCGGTCATTGCGTGCATGTCATAAATCTCGCCATTAGATGCGCGTCGATTGTGATAGGGCGGGCCATACCAACTGGCGATGCCGGTCTCGACGAGGAGCGGCTTTGTGTCGAGAGGGACGGCGATCGAATCGGCTAAGTCTGGTGTTTCCGAAGGCCCGGCGTTGGGTGTTGCAGCGGGCTTTTGTTCAATCGGCGGAGGAGGCGCGACCGAGACTTTTGCCGACTTGTGACTGCAGCCGGCGAGGAAGACGAAAAATGCAAACAGCAGAGCGAACCGCTTCATTTGCGCGCGGCCGATTGTTGCTCCATGTAGTTGGCGAGCTCGTGCAGCTTTTCGGCGGCGACTCGCAATGCCTTCGTAGAATGTTGACGAACGGCGGGGACGACTTCGTCGTTCAAATACTTGATGAACTCGGCGGCTTCCTGCTCGACTCGTTCCGTCGTGTCGCCTACGGTTTTGTTCACTCGCGCAGAAGCGTCCTCGACCTTGCGGTTGAAATTGTTCATGAGAGTTTTGGTCCTCGCGCCGACAATTGCTGGACGTGGCAGACACGTCATTATTTCTTAGCGGGTGCCTCCGGTCAATCAGGGATTTGTGATAAGGCCATTCCACAAAGCATTTAACCGCAAAGGCCGCAAAGGACGCAAAGTAGGCGAACCGGTTCTCAATTTCTTTGCGGGTACGTTAGGGTCAATGAGGGGGTTTGGGAGAAAAAAGCTTTTAACCGCAAAGGCAAAGTAGGAAAAAGCGGCCCTCCAAGAGACACAAAGTTGGAAGACCTGAACTGCTGACGAATTACAATCCCGTTCAGCCTATGAAGAGCGGCGCTCGAGTGGAAGCAGGGGGTCCGGCTGATTTACGCGGTGCACTGCTCGCGTGGTATGGAAAGAACCGCCGCGATCTGCCTTGGCGCAATAGCCGCGATCCATACCGAGTTTGGGTTTCCGAGATCATGCTGCAGCAGACGCGTGTGGCTGTGGTCATTCCACGATACGAGAAGTTTCTGAATAAATTTCGCTCAGTGGAGAAGCTTGCTTCGGCGCGGGTGGCGTCGGTACTGGCGGAATGGAGCGGTCTCGGCTATTACCGCAGGGCCCGCAATCTGCACGCGGCAGCAAAGATGATTGCCAGGGCAGGGAAGTTCCCCAAAGATGCTGAGGGCTGGCGCGAGCTTCCCGGCATTGGCCGATACACGGCGGCCGCGATCTCGAGCATTGTTTTCAACGAAGCGGTTGCGGTGCTGGACGGCAATGTCGAACGGGTCCTGCGACGGTTGCTCGGCCGCAGCCTGAGTTCCGCAGAGTCGTGGAAAGTTGCGCAAGAAATGCTCGATCATGCCAGACCCGGTGATTTCAATCAGGCGATGATGGAGTTGGGCGCTACAATCTGTGTGCCGGGACAGCCATTGTGTACCGAGTGCCCGATTCAACGGTTCTGCCGAACCCGCGGCTGTGGCAAGGCAGGGGCATCGAAGCCCCGCCAGCTTAAACGCCAGATTGAATTTGTACTCGCGACCGATGATGGCTGCGTGCGCCTGGTACGCAGGTCGACGGACGCGAGTCTTATGCCGGGCATGTGGGAACTGCCTTCATGCGAGGCCGTCGGCAGCACAGACGAAGTGCTGTTTTCAGTGAGACACTCAATCACGGTTACGGACTTCAATGTGCGTGTGATAGCGGGCAAGGGCATTCCAGCTTGCGGAGGAACGTGGGTCAAAACCTCTCGACTGGGTGGTCTTCCTCTGACCGGTCTGGCAAAGAAAATCCTGCGCAAGGCTAGAATCATCTTATGAAGTGGCTGAACAGCATTTTTGGAGGAAGAACGATGGCGGCATTGACGGCGGGAACTCGTGCCCCGCACTTCGAGTTGACAGCAATGGACGGGGCGAAGTTCTCATTGCAGGACGCGCTGGGCCGAGGGCCGGTTCTGGCAGTATTCTTCAAGATTTCCTGCCCAGTTTGCCAGTATGCGCTTCCATATTACGAGCGCATTTATAGAGCTTATGGCGATCAGAGCGTCACACTCATCGGCGTATCGCAAAACCAAAAAACCGAAGCGGCCGAGTTCATGAAGAGATACGGGATTACATTCCCGGTCCTGCTCGATGACACAAAAACTTTTCCAGTTTCAAACGCCTATGGCCTGACGAACGTCCCAACCACATTCTGGATTTCGGAGGATGGCGAAATCGAAATCTCCAGTGTGGGCTGGGTGAAGCAGGAATTCGAGGAGATTGCCCGCAAAGCTGCTACCGTGACAAAAGCGACTGCGGAGCCGATGTTTCATTCGGGCGAACGAATCGCCGATTTCCGGGCTGGTTGAGGGTCCAGAAACTAGTCCGCAGGTTGCGGACAAGAGCAAGTCACTCCGAACTGCTTCGATCCCCGCCCAAGCGAAGCTTGAACGGGGCACCGGGAAATCTACTAGTCCGCAGGTTGTGGACAAGCGCGAATGTAGAAGCAAGAAGTCAGAATGAAGAGGTAATGCGGTGTCTGCTGGAATTGTTTACTTCTGCATTCTTCTGCATTCTTCTAACTTCTTCCTTCCCGTACAATATCGAGTTTGCCCATCTCTTACGGGAGCTCTGAATGAGAAAGCTGGCCTTGATTGTTCCTCCTATTCTTCTGGTAGTGTTTTCCATCGCGCACGCCGCCCGCAAGACTAGCCACGATTCTCTGGCATCAGCGCATCTTCCGCCGGCGGCTATTTCCGCATTGGAAAAGATTGATCCCGAGCATATCCGAGCGCATGTACGTTTCCTCTCGCACGACCTTCTTGAAGGCCGCGGCACTGGCCAACGTGGTGGCGACATCGCCGCCGAATACATTGCCACGCAGTTTTGGCTAGATGGCCTAAAAGCGGCGGGCGACAATGGAACATTTTTCCAGAAGGTACCGATGGTCGGCATTGCTCCGGCAACGGAGACCACGTTTGAATTGGCGCCGAACAAGGGCGATGCAATGAAACTCAAGCCGCTGGAGCAGTACGTTGCCTACGACCAAACCCAGCAGGTTTCGAACGACATTGATGCGGAGATCGTTTTTGTCGGGTACGGAATCGAGGCACCGGAATATCAATGGGACGATTACAAAGGCGTAGACGTTCGCGGCAAAGTTCTGTTGATGTTGGTGAACGAGCCCAGTTCCGATGATCCTATTTTCTTCAAAGGACGCGCTCTCACTTTTTACGGACGCTGGGTTTACAAGTACCTGGAAGCCGCTCGCAAGGGAGCTGTGGGAGCCATGTTGATTCATAAATCGGACATGGCGAGTTATCCGTGGGAAGTGGTCCGCAATTCGAACTCGGGCGAAAAATCCTTCCTGAAGAGTGATGCACCACAACTGAAAGCCGCGGCCTGGATTCAACTCGACGTGGCAAAGCAGCTAGCGCAAAAATCCGGAATGGATATAGACAAGATGATTGCCGATGCAAACTCGCGAAATTTCCATCCGGTGCCGCTGTCAGCCAAGCTGAAGGCACATATGGTGAGCAAGATTCGGCCATTTTCGTCTAACAATGTTGTGGCCATGCTGCCGGGCTCGGATCCCAAGCTGAAAGATGAAGCCGTCATGTACACCGCTCATTATGACCATCTTGGTATCCGCCCTGAGATGCCCGGCGACAACATCTATAATGGCGCCCGCGATAACGCAACCGGGTGCGGCATTCTGCTGGAACTCGCACGCGTGTACGCTCAGGCGCAGGCCAGGCCTCGGCGTTCGGTGTTGTTCGCGTCAGTAACGGCGGAAGAACAAGGACTACTCGGTTCGGAATATCTGGGTCAGCATCCGCCGGTTGCGGCAGGAAAGATTTCACTCGATCTGAATTACGATGATGTGCCGCCACTGGGCGCGCCTGAAGAAACCGAAGTCTCCGGTGCGGAGCGCACGACGTTTTATCCCACGGTTGAAGCCTTGGCCAAAGAGTTCCGCCTTGGCATTCGTCCCGATTCTCATCCTGAAGCCGGTCATTATTACCGCTCCGATCACTTCTCGATGGCGCGCGTCGGCGTACCCGCGTTCTCGATCAATGAAGGAATGAAATTCAAAGGCCACAACACCGAATGGGGTATGCAACAGGCCGAGGAATTCACCAACAAGCATTACCATCAGCCTAGCGACGAATACAGCCCCGACATGGACTTCACCGGCGACGCGGCCATGGCGCGCTTTGGTTTCGCACTGGGATGGGCGGTAGCATCTCAGCCAAAGTTGATCGGCTGGCAAAAGGGCGACGAGTTTGAGAAGGCGAGGATGCAGAGCCAGGGAGCGCACTGAGGGAAGTGACGGGTAACAGAGTGCGCTAGAGCGAAGATTGGTATGCCGAGACACGAACTTTTGTTTGAAGGATTTCGGCAGGATGAAATTCTGAACCTCCCGAAAGAGACAGTTGAGCAGCTGATATTGCTGGGCGAGCCGCTTGTTTTCCGGGTCGGTTCAGCAGTGCTTCTAGGCTCTTCAAAATCCATTCTGATCGGCTGGTGGTTGAACTTGCCCAGATCGAAGGCGGTGGGGATGGAGTGCTGGTTTCTCTCGCTTCCCTATCGAGGCGGTACGCCAAGCTACACGATCTGGTAGGTGTGGAATGGATTGTGCATGCCGTCTCTTGTGCTAAACCGAATCTCAAGCTTAGGCGCGTGCTCGAACACCGGGGTTTTACCGTCAGGCACATCGAAGGAGTCGGGAAGCCTACCATCTCATCGATCTTCTCTAGAAAGGCCCAAGTCCAGATGGTGCATCTTGGAACTCCAGCACACCCCAACACGTATCTAAACCCAGGAGAACTCCCATGGCGGCTTTTTTCCTCTGGTGCATCCTATTCGTCCTTTGCTGGCCCCTAGCGATACTTGCGCTGATCGCATATCCATTCGTCTGGCTCTTGCTGTTGCCGTTCCGCATCGTCGGAATGGCCGTCCATGGCGTGCTGGCGTTGGTCTGGGCGCTGGTGATGCTACCGGTTCGGCTGCTGAGAGCGCCATTTCGCCTCGCATAGAGGTTCGAGCGCACCGATGCGCGAACGAGCCGCGGTCAGCAACCCTTCAAAAAGTGTGCGTGAGAATTTGTACCGTCCCTGCGGGACTCGGCCTGATCTCAAACTTTACCCCGGACTTCCGTCCGAGGGGCTGACATATTTCGCCCTTCGGGGCTAGGATCTAGCAGATCATGTTCCGCCTGATTCATGCCTAGGTAGGTCTCATGCACACTCTTCCGGACTGTCTTCAGTTCGCGAATTCGGCACCGAGCTGAAGCTCGCTTATGGCTATCGTGCGGGGGAACGCGACCCTGAAGGGCCGCTCTACCAAAGAACGCTGCTCCTGCGTAGTCTCAGTGCCTGAGAACATCTGATACCCTGATCAAAAACGAGGAGATCGTCTTTCATGAATGCTCAATTATCCCCAACTCCGGATCCTTTCTTCCAATTCAAGCAAGCGCAAAAGCAAGGCTGGGCCCACTTTTTTCCTTTGGAGGCCCTGACCATCCCGCAGGCGCCCCGCCTCATACGTCATGCGAAGGTTCGTTCAGCCGACCGCGTGCTGGATGTCGCATGCGGGACCGGGGTGGTTTCCATCACTGCAGCCAGGCTTGGGGCACAGGCTACGGGCCTGGACCTCACTCCCGAGTTGCTGCAACGAGCCCGCGAAAATGCCAGAATTTCCGGAGTGGCAGTTGAGTTTCACGAAGGTGACGCCGAGAGGCTGCCGTTTGAGGATTCGTCTTTCGACGTCGTCCTAAGCCAGTTCGGGCATATCTTCGCGCCCAGGCCGGAAATTGCAATTGCCGAAATGCTTCGCGTACTGAAGCCCGGTGGGACGATGGCTTTTTCAACCTGGCCGCCGGAACTGTATGTAGGGCGCTCGATGGCTCTGATGAGCAAATATTTACCGCCGCCTGCCGGTATGCCATCGCCTATGCTTTGGGGCGATTCGAATGTGGTTCGTGAGCGTCTGGGAGACAAAGTAAAGGACGTCGTTTTTCACCGCGCCCGCATGAACGTTCCAGTTCTCAGCGTGCAAATTCATCGCACTAACACTGAGCGCACGGTCGGACCGCTGATCAAATTGGTGGAAGCGCTTTCGGCGACCGCTCCGGAGAAGCTGGATCAATTGCGCAGAGAAGCGGAAGCGCTGGCGGCGGAATACCTCGAAGACAATTTGCTCAGGCAGGATTATCTGATGACTCGGGCGATCAAGATTTAGGTTTGGAGTAGGATCGGGATGAAGCGAGCTCTTGTTGCTGGTTGTTAGCGATCCGTGTGGGTCGGACATTCCTGTCCGAACTGGAGCCGCAAACTTTCGCGGACAAGAGTGTCCGCGCCACACGGGCATTAGGCTTCCATCGTTCGCAACGTGGGGCTCGGGATCAGCCGAGCTTCGGTCGCGCGCTGCACGTCATCAAAGGTCAGGGCCACTGCGATCTCTTCCAGCACCAGTCCCGTGGGCGTCACGCGGATGTAGGCCATCTCCGTCACAATCGTGTCCACAACTTTCGATCCCGTCAAAGGTAGCGTACATTTCTTCAGAATTTTCGGCTGGCCTTCGCGCGTGGTGTGCTCCATGGCGACTATGACACGGCGGGCGCTGGCGACTAAATCCATGGCGCCGCCCATACCCTTAATCATTTTTCCTGGAATCGTCCAGTTCGCGATACTGCCTTCTTCGTCCACTTCCATCGCGCCTAGCACACTTAAATCAATGTGACCGCCGCGGATCATGGCAAAAGAGTCAGTGCTCGAAAAATAAGATGTTCCCGGCATCTCGCTGACGGTTTCTTTGCCGGCATTGATCAAATCCGGATCTTCCTGGCCTTCGATTGGATATGGCCCAATGCCGAGCATTCCGTTCTCGCTCTGCAATACAACCTGAATTCCTGACGGAACATGATTCGCGACCAGCGTCGGCATGCCGATACCGAGGTTTACGTAGAATCCATCGCGCAATTCGCGAGCGATGCGCTTCACGATGCGTTCGCGTTTGTCGAGGTCTTTGGCGGGTTTCGACATTGTCGTTGGTCGTTGGTCGTTCGCTTCTAGGTCCTTGGCTATTATTTCCATCGCGCTGGCACAATGGGTTTGGCCAACGACCAAGGACTAACAACCAACGACCGGTCTCACCGTCTTTCTCTCAATCCTTCTTTCGTACTGCTCGCCTTGAAAAATCCGTTTCACGTAGATTCCGGGTGTATGGACTAGATCAGGATCAATTTCTCCGACTTCCACCAGGTACTCGACTTCGGCAATCGTGATCTTCGCAGCAGTCGCCATCATCGGATTGAAATTTCGCGCAGTTTTGCGATAGACGAGATTGCCCCATTTGTCGCCCTTCCAGGCTTTCACGAAGGCAAAATCGGCTTTGAGGGCGTGTTCCATTACGTACATACGGCCATCGAAATCACGTGTTTCTTTGTTGTCGGCGACAATTGTGCCGAATCCAGTGGGAGTAAAAAATGCCGGAATTCCGGCGCCACCCGCGCGAATGCGCTCTGAAAATGTTCCTTGCGGCGCCAGTTCCAGATCAATCTTCTTCTCGAGCACCATCTGCTCCAGCAGCTTATTTTCGCCGACGTAGCTTCCAATATGACGGTGGATTTGTCCGGCGGCGAGCAGCAGGCCCATGCCGTATCCGTCCACGCCAACGTTGTTGCTGATTGTGGTGAGATTCTTTGTTCCCTTACGCGCCAGCGCGCGAATGAGATTCTCGGGGATGCCGCACAGGCCGAAGCCGCCGATCATGATGGTCGAGCCGTCAGGAACGTCGCGGATGGCGTCCTCGGAGTTGGCAACGACTTTATTCATCGTGGAGATTGTAAAAGAAATTCACCACGGAGACACCCTTCGACTTCGCTCGGGGCAGGCTCCGACACGGAGAAAACCGAAACCCGGGAAAGCGAGCGGACGAGTGGGCAGCAAGAGAGTATGCAGAGATTGCTATCCCCGCCGGGCCAAGATCCTGGCCTAATGCTTTTTCTCCGCGCCCCCGTGTCTCCGTGGTGAGTGGTTCTTCAGCGCATGTGCGCGCTCGAATTCTGTTTCCAGTTCGCGTGTGTCGAGATTCTCGCGGATATTTGCCAGCTTCTGTTCTAGTTTGAGGAGCGCGTCGGCGATCTGGCTCTTGTTGGTGAGCGCGATGTCGCGCCACATCGAATACGGGCTCGATGCGATCCTCGTCATTTCGCGCAGGGCTCGTCCGCCGGATTCAAGTAATGGAGCGCGTTCGCCATATTCTTCAACGAGCGTTGAGGCTAATGCAGTCGAAATCATCTGCGGAACGTGGCTGATCCAGGTGCAGAGCCGATCGTGAGCGTCTGCATCGAGGATTTCGACCTTCGCGCCGATCTTCTTTATACAGGCGATGTATTCGCCGGCTCGGCCTGCTTTCATTTTCTGGTGCGGTGCCGGAGTAAAGAACCAGACTGCGTCGCGGAAAAGGTCGGCATCGGCAAATTCAATACCGGAATTCTCCTTGCCGGCCATGGGGTGTCCGCCTAGAAATCGGCGCGCCGTTTCGCGACCAAAAGATTTTTGCGCTCGCGACAAAATCTGTGCTTTGGTGCTGCCAACGTCGGTTAGCAGGGCCTCGCTGGGAAGATGGGGAGCGAGTCGCTCCATCAACTCGATGATCGTGCCTACCGGAGTTGCGAGCACGACCACTTCGCTGCCATTGCAGGCCTTGATCGGGTCAGAGATGCCGACATGAATCGCGCCTATACGCTTGGCGCGGGCCAGGACCTTTGGTTGATCGCAGCCAACGATCTGTCCACGGAATCCGTGCTTGCGGAGCGCTAAGGCGAACGAACCGCCGATGAGGCCGGTGCCGATGATCGTGATTTGGCGAATGGAAGCGGATTGAGTCATTGAATCATCGGATCATTGAATGATTGAACACCAAACCCGGCAGACCCAATGATTCAATTCCTACGCAATCTTCCGTCCTACGGCGGGCGCGATCATGCGCAACGTATCCATTAATTCGGAAAATTGTTTGGGATAGAGTGACTGCGCGCCGTCAGAGAGTGCCTTGTCGGGATCGTGATGAACTTCGATGAGCAGCACGTCAGCGCCAGCGGCCACTGAGGCGCGGGCCATGGGAGCAACTTTGTCGCGCAGGCCAGTACCGTGCGAGGGATCAGACGCCATTGGCAGATGCGAGAGTTTGTGAATGATCGGGATGGCGCAAACGTCGAGCGTGTTGCGCGTGTAGGTCTCAAAGGTGCGGATGCCGCGTTCGCAGAGGACCACGTCGTAGTTGCCGCCTGACATGATGTACTCGGCGGAGAGTAGCAATTCTTCGATGGTGGCCGCAATCCCACGCTTGAGCAATACGGGCCGCTTCACTTTGCCAAGCTCACGCAGCAGGTTGAAGTTTTGCATATTGCGTGCGCCGACTTGGAAGACGTCAATGTAAGGCAGCATTTGCGGGATCTGCGAAATTTCCATGACTTCGCTGACGACGAGCAAATTGAACTTGTCACCGGCTTCGCGCAGAAGCTTGAGGGCCTCAATGCCCAGACCTTGAAACGAATAGGGAGAACTGCGCGGCTTGAAGGCGCCCCCGCGTAATGCGCGTGCGCCAGCCTTGGCGACGAGGTCGGCCACCGTAAAAAGCTGCTCGCGAGATTCGACGGAACACGGACCGGCCACCACTATGACTTCGTCGCCGCCGATCTTCACGCCGTTGGAGAATTGAACGACGGTGCCGGCGGGACGGAAAGCGCGTCCGGAAAGTTTGTAGGGAGCGCTGATGCGGTGAACATGCTCGACGCCGCTGAGGACTTCTAGGTTACGTGTATCAAAGTCGGCGCGTGCGCCCACAGCGGCAAGAATGCTTTGGCGCTCACCGGTGGTGCGATGGACGGAGAATCCCATCTGCATGAGGTGTTCGATTACCACCTCAATCTGTTCTTCTGTTGCGGTTTCCTGCATTGCGACAATCATAGTTAGCTTTTAGCTTTTAGCTGTTAGCTCTTAGCCTTTAGCTTGGAACATTGCCTCTTAGGACTTAAGCTAACAGCTAACGGCTTAAGAGCTGCTTTTTAATCATTTACTTCCGGATCAATTTCTGTGTCACCCAAACCGCCCGCCGGATGTGGTTTGTTGACCATTTCCATTTCGCTCTGCCGCATGACGTCCACAATACGTTCGAAGATGCGGAGCAGGCCCCGGTCGGGAAGCGGGCCATCGTTCGCTTTCCTGGCATTTTCAAAAACTGTCTTTTCGCGCTCCGGTTCATAAACCGGAAGTCCGGCGCCAGCTTTCAGCTTGCCGATCTCATGGACAGCCTGCGCGCGCTGGCTCAACAGTTCCACCAGTTTGCGATCAACGTCATCAATTTTGCGCCGCCAGTCAGAGATGTCCATGAGCCGGTCGTTGGTCGTTGGTTGTTGTCGTCGGCTAAAGCACCAGCCCGATGCTTGAGTTTCAGAACTCGCAGCTTTTCAGGTTGTGTTGCGAAAATCTAATGGATTCAGGGGCTGACAGCCGGCGACCGACGGCCGACGACTTGTTTGATCCATTCTGCCACAGCTTGCGGTTCTTTGCCGGGGTTCTGTTCAATCGTCTGCACAATTGCGCTTCCAACCACGGCTGCGTCAGCGAACTTTCCGACTGCGGCAAAGTGTTCAGCAGATGCGATCCCGAAGCCAACTGCGATTGGCAGATCAGTAAATTTGCGCAGCCTTTTCACCAATTTCTGCGTGTCGTCGGCGAGTTCTTTTCTCGCGCCGGTGATTCCGGTCCGCGAGATTGCGTAAACGAATCCCGTGGAGGCTGCGGCGATTCGCTTCAGGCGTTCATCGGTGCTGGTTGGCGCGGCGAGAAAGATGGTTGCCAAATTTCGTTTATGCATGAGCCGCAGATAGTCATCTGATTCTTCGACCGGCAAGTCCGTGATCAATGCGCCATCAACTCCGGCATTAGCAGCATCATCGACGAATCGTTTCAAGCCCATGCGCATGACCGGATTCAGATAAGAGAAGACAATCAGGCCCGCATCGCTTTCTTTTCTGATGTCCTGAGCGAGCTTCAATACCTGGTCTAGCGAAACTCCATTCTTGAGCGCCCTTTCGCTGGCCCGTTGGATTACGGGGCCATCGGCGACGGGATCACTGAACGGAACACCCAGCTCGATTACCTCGGCGCCAGCATCAATCGCTGCGAGCGCAACTTCGCGCGCGGTGCGCAGGTCAGGATCGCCGCAGGTGAGATAGGCGACGAGGGCGGGGCGATGTGACAAGTCTATTGGCATTCGAGATTTCGGAAATTGTCGTCAATACTAACGTAACTGACTGAGAGGCTTGGTGCCGTTCCTGCGGGACTCAACCTATTTCGCAGCCTACCCAGGACTTACGTCCTGGTCTAACGTATGCCGCCCTACGGGCTGGTATTTGCCGATGCCATTCAACCTCGTTCGCTGTCGCGTAGATTAAAGCTCGGCAGGGTCGAGCAGCTTGAACCTCGGCTATGCCCGAGTAGCTTCAACCTCGGCTGCCCTCGACCGCTCCACCTCATCGCAATGAAGTAGTTACAACCTCGTTGGAGTATTTCTCACGCGCACCACGTAAAGATCAGGGTTGCGCTCAAGCGGGCCCGAGTTTGTCCAGGTCCGACCGGCGAGCCGCCTGTTCCACGTGATTTCATCCCTTGCAAACATTTACCCGTTACCAGAGCCTGTTTTGGCTCACGAGAAAGCACCTATGGTTAAAGCCATCCGGGATGACAGATTGGAAGAAAGTCCAACCCCGAGCTAGAACCGCTTAGTTCAGCGACAAATTCTCTCTCAAAATCCCAATGTCCTTGTCCCCACGCCCCGAAATGTTCACAACCAAAACATCTGACTTCTTCATGTTGCCTGCACGTTTCATGACTTCAGCTACTGCATGCGCGGATTCGAGCGCAGGAATGATCCCTTCTGTTTGTGCCAAGAGCTTGCAGGCGTCGAGCGCCTCGGCGTCGGATGCGGCGACGTATTCCGCTCTCTTTGTGTCGGCAAGCCAAGAATGCTCTGGGCCGATGGAGGGGTAATCGAGCCCGGCGGAAACTGAATGTGTCATCGCGATTTGTCCGGCTTCGTCCTGCAATACGTATGAGTACGTGCCTTGCAAGACTCCCGGCAGTCCTCCGCGAAAACGCGCGGCGTGATCGCCTAGACTCTCGCCGCGGCCGCCGGCCTCGACACCAATCAGCTGAACTTTTTTCTCAGCAATAAAGTCATGAAAGATTCCGATTGCATTCGATCCGCCGCCGACACAGGCGATGATGGCACTCGGCAATTTTCCTTCCGCTTTCATGATCTGCGCCCGCGTCTCGCGACCGATCACGGTGTGGAAGTCGCGAACCATCGTTGGATACGGATGCGCTCCTAGCACGCTGCCGAGTAAGTAGTGCGTGGTCCGCACATTCGTTACCCAATCGCGCATAGCTTCATTGATTGCGTCTTTCAGCGTGCGCGACCCAGAATCAACCCCACGAACCTCGGCGCCAAGCAATTTCATGCGGAAAACATTCAGTTCTTGCCGACGCATGTCTTCCGTGCCCATATAGACAACGCATTCGAAGCCGAGCAAGGCGCAAACGGTAGCAGTGGCAACTCCGTGCTGTCCCGCACCAGTTTCCGCAACCACGCGGTGCTTGCCCATGCGCTCGACGAGAAGCGCTTGTCCCAAACAGTTATTGATTTTGTGCGCGCCGGTATGTAGAAGGTCTTCGCGCTTCAGGTAAATTCTTGCTCGGCCGACTTTTTCGGTGAGCCGGCGAGCAAAAGACAGCGGCGTCGGCCTGCCAGCATAGGTCTTCAGCAGACCATCGAGCCGGGCCCTGAATCGTGGATCACGCTTAGCGCGTTCGTATTCGCGTTCGAGCTCCTCGAGCGCCGCCATCAGCGTTTCGGGCACGTACCGGCCACCCCAGGGACCGAAGCGTCCAGGCTGGACGACGAGCGTGGGCTTCCGAGTTGAAGGCCGTTTACGTCCTTTCACTATGTAAGCAGTCGCCATTTCAGTTCTTCACATTTGCCTTGTCTGCGGCGCGCACGGCATTCACGAACGCGCGCACTTTAGCGCGGTCCTTCTTTCCGGGCTCGGATTCCACGCCGGATGAAACGTCCACGCCCCACGGACGCAGCGTCCGCATCGCTTCCGCCACATTCGACGGCGTGAGTCCACCCGCCACTACAACTTTGACACTTCGATTCATCACCTGCACCAGCGGAGCAACTTTTTTCCAGTTGAAAACTTGCCCCGTGCCTCCCGGTTGCTCGGGAGCGGTTGAGTCCAGAAGGAAAGTATCGAAGCCACTCGGCCGCTTTGGTGATTCAGCCAACCGCAGGAATTCCGCTATCAGGCCTTGCAGTTTCTTCTCGTTCTGAAGAAGCCGCGTCACGGACAAGGTCACCAGCGTGCGCACCGGCCTTCCCAGCCCAGTCTTACCATTCTGCGTGCTCCCCTTCGAGCCCAGCCTGCATTGGACCGCGGTAAGGCCTACCTCACCGACAAGAGCGCCAACGTTCAGCGGCATTTCCGCGAAGATGCCGACTTTCTCCAGCTTTTCAGGTAAACCTGCGACAATCTCTCGCGCGATTTGCGGGTCTACAGCGCGGGGACTGGTTTCGTGAAACACGAATCCCAGCGCATCAGCGCCAGCGTCAACGGCAGCGAGCGCGTCCGGCAGATTCGTGATGCCGCAAATCTTTATCCAAGTCATAAAAAAAAGTCGTTGGTCGGTGGCTGTTGGTCGTCGGCAAATCAATTGCCGCCAGCAGCAGAAAATGTCGCCTCGGCCACTAAGGACCGCAATTGCTCTCCTGGATGCTGCGCTTTCATCAGAGCCTCACCGATGAGGAACGCGTCATATCCGGCAGAACGCAACCGTGCAATGTCGCCGCCGCTCTCAATTCCACTCTCGGCCACTGCTATTACTCCATGCGGCAGAATGTCTGCGATTCTAAACGCTGTTTCCAAACCCACTTTGAAGGTCCGCAAGTCACGGCTGTTGACGCCGATCAAATCACATCCTGCATCCAGCGCGCGGCCTAGCTCCTCTTCGTCGTGAACTTCGCAAAGTACGTCTAGCCCAAGTTCGGCAGAATGTTTCACCAGCGCCACCAATTCTTCTTGCGAGAGCGCCGCGGTGATCAGTAGGACCGCATCTGCGTAATTCGCCCGTGCCTCCAAGAGCTGGAATTCATCGATGATGAAGTCCTTGCGCAGGCAGGGGAGGGTGCTATTTTCTGAAGCTGCACGCAAGTGGGCCAGCGATCCCTGAAAAAAACCTTCATCGGTCAGGACTGAAAGGGCTGCTGCACCAGCCGTTTCCAATTCGCGTGCTAAGCGCGCAGGATCAAAATCGCTTCGTATCAAACCGCGCGAAGGTGACGCTTTCTTAAGTTCGCCAATAACTGCAATTCCTGCGCTGCTGACTGATTCCAGTGCCTTCCGAAAGCCGCGTGGAACGTGCGTGGTCGCCTGGATCTCGAGGTCTCTCAGGTCCGCGCCCGAGCGAGACTCACTCACTCGTCGCCGGGTGGCAACGATAATGTCTGTCAGCACAGTCATTCGGACTCATTGATTATACGGGACGCTGTGGTTGCGACGATCCGCTCGCTGTCTAGTTCGTAAAAACTCAAATGGAGATCCAAATGGACACGGAAGCGCAGGCGTTATCGAGAAACTCGCAGGTGGGAGAACAGGGAACCAACTCGCGGCTAAGACCAGATCTCAAATTTGAGGAGAGCATAGCCTGCGATCAGTTCGAAATCTGCGCGATTGGATGTGATTAGTCGGGCCTCGTAAGAGCGGGCAGTCAGCGCGATCAGCACATCAAAATGAAGGTCTCGCAGCTTTTCGGGCAGGAAGCCTTTGTCGGTGCGAATTTTGCTCAAGATTTGGCCCGAGTCGAGCCAGTTCTTCATAGTGGGAACCAGCACCGGGTGATTTCTCTCAAGGGCCCGCAGGAACTTCCGTTCCGCAGGAGACGAAGCGCCGCGCCACAGCTCAGAAATAACTACTGCGGAAGTTCGTACGAGTCCAGCTACAGCCCGAATTCGCTCCCCATGGCGTCCCGAACGAAGTTGATCGATGAAGATGGATGTGTCAAAAATGACGAGACTACTCACCAGCGCCTTCGAAACGAAGTCTGCCCGCATTCTTCGTCATTAGATCTTTGAAGCGCTGAAGAGCAACGATCTCCTTGAGGGCCACGTGCACAGCCTCAGTGCGAGATTTTACCCCCAGGACTTTCACGGCCTCGTCGGCCAAGTCCGTGTCCAGGCGGATTGATGTCATCGTTACTGACATGTATATACATGATAACGCATTTGTATATACAAGTCAAGGAGTCTAGTTGCCCTTTTTCAACTCGACCAGGACTTGGCGGGCGATCTCTTTCAAAGTTTCGAAAACTCCTTGGCCTTGGAAGGCCACGGCTTCGAGCACCGGTTCATTCTTGCGTTGAAGTTCTTTGGTGAGGGTTTCAACCGGCAGGACGTTGGGAAGGTCGCGTTTGTTGAGCTGCAGCACGTAGGGAATCTTATTGAAGTCGTAGCCATGCTCTTTCAGGTTAGCCATGAGGTTGTCGAGTGCTTCGGCGTTGGCGTCCATGCGCTCCTGTTGCGAATCAGCCACGAAAACGATTCCATCCACGCCGCGAAGGATCAACTTTCGGCTGGCATCGTAGAAGACCTGTCCAGGGACGGTGTAGAGGTGAATGCGGGTCTTGAATCCGCGAACCGAGCCTAAGTCCAAAGGGAGGAAGTCAAAAAACAGAGTTCGCTCGGTCTCGGTGGCGAGCGAGATCATCTTGCCCTTCTGCTGCTCGGCGGTCTTCTGAAAAATATGCTGCAGGTTCGTGGTCTTGCCGCCAAGGCCCGCGCCGTAGTACACGATTTTGCAGTTGATCTCGCGGGCTGCGAAGTTGATAAAACTCAAGACTTTCCCCAGAGGGCGGACATTCGCACCTCAAATTAGTCCGCTGAATTTTGGCTTGTACCTTGAATTTTTATACCACAGGCATGGGTTAGCAGTGGGGGTTACCCCCGTTACTAGGAAGCTTTTAGCCGTTAGCTCTCAGCCATTAGCTAAACCTAATCTGCTTTAGTCGAAAGCTAAAAGCTAATGTCTGAAAAGTAGAAGCTCGTTTCACCTTGCTGGTGGCGCTGGATAATATCCGTCTTTAGCGGTTAAGTCTACACATGGACGGATCGAGGAACGCCGGCAGCTTGGGCGATCCACTAAGACTTCGATACTTCGGTAACCCCCAATCGGCGGCTCGTGAGTTTGATATCCGAGTGTGTACTGATTGCGTGCGTCGCCGATGAACTTGGCGTATGCGTCTTCAATTCCTCCCCGCGTGAGCTGGTTTGATACTTCGCCGCCGGTCGCATTCGCGTATTTGGGGAGGATATCGCTATAGCCGAATCTCGGAATGTGGAGCTTCTCAATTTTGTTGTAAACGGGGATCGCCGATCCGCCCACTCCGACTGCATAGACCATGATGTTGTTCGAGAGCAGCACCCTGAGCACGTCCTTGTAGCTGGCGTCGCTGCGGTACTCGCGGCCGTCGCTGATCACGAAGATCACCTTGCGGCGAGTTTTGTCGCGCTTGGCGAGATCAATGGCCGCCTTCAGAATGGCATCGTTCATCACGTGCGATTCCTGGGCAGGCGTATAAACGATCGGCGCGGCGGGATCCGCCGGCATGTTGTTGATGGTCGGCCCTTGTGGACCGAGCGGGCCGCTCGTGACTGGCGGCCCGTTGTTTCGGCCGCGGGCCTGGGCCAGGCTGGTGAATGTGTCGGACAATTTCTGATTCATCGCCTGCCAATTCGCCTGCTGGCTGACAGCATTGCTGTAGCTGTAAATCGAGACCTCATCAAACTGGCTGAATACTCCTTCGAGCGCAGGGAAGGTGTGATTTACCCGTTGTACGTCAACATCTTTCATCCCGAGGTCGACAATCACGGCAGCGGAGATGGCGAAGGGGTCGCTGGTAAAAAAATTCAGCTTCTGTTTCTTTCCGTTTTCGAGAACGTTGAAATCTTTTGCTAGAAGACCGCTTACCAGGCGGCCCGACTCGTCTTTTACGGTGACCGGCACCATCACCTGATTGGCCTGCACTGTGATCTTGAAGAAATCTTCCTGATCGCCTGTGTTTTTGGTGGCGCCTCCCTCAGGGACGGTTCGAATATTGATGGGAGGCTTCTGAACTGGATTTGGACTCGTGTCAGGCGCGGCTTGTGATGGAGGTTCATTTGATGCAGGTGCGGTGTTCTGGGGCGGAGGTTCGCTCGCCGATGGGGTTGGTGCCGGTTGATCTTGCGGAGCGGGCTCTTGAGGAGGCGCAGTCTCCGGCACGGGTTTTGGCGGCTGCACGGCTGAAGGTGCGTCTGGAATGTTCTGGTCTTGTTTCTGGTCGGGGGAAGTCTGCTGCTGAATACCGCCGGTTTGCGCCAGCAATGCAGCGGCAAGGAACAAGGCCGCACCCACTGTACACGCCACTATGACCCGTCTAGACAAGTTCTTTGACATACTCAACCAGCGGCATACCGAAGAAATCCGCGATTCGTCCCGATCTCGTGTACCCATTTTTTTCATAAAATTTGATCGCCGGCTGCAGGGGTAGCGTTGTGTTTAGCGTGACCCGCTTGCAGCCATAGTCGTTCAACCAGCTTTCGATTGCTATAAGTAATGCCACTGCCAATCCGTTTCCGCAGTATTTGGGCAGGACCGCCATTCCACGCAAATGCCCTTCGCCATTGGCCTGCGACGCGGCCACCGTGCCTGCAATCTCCTCGGCGGAAGACGCTACCAGCACGTGCATGCGCTGCAATCGTTTAGCAAGCGAGGCCTCATCGAGCACCGTGTCAGCATAAGCTTCTGGCGTATAACTCACCCGATAAGGCTCAAATGCCGCCGCCAGGCAGCGCAAAATCCCATGCTCATCCCCATTTTTCGCGGGACGGATGAGAAATTGTCCCAAGTTCTGCATATTGGGATGCCAGGGCGGGCAAAGTTGGTGCATCTAATCGTAGAGGATTTAGACTACCAGAAATAACAGGTGCCAAAGGACTCATGCTGCTACTTCTTCGCTCGCGCTTGCTTTGTGTTTGCACAGTTCTTCTAATTTGGACGACTTCTCCTCGTCTGCTGCCGGCCCAGGACGTGCAAATGGTGCCGGATAAACAGGACCGCGAATCCGCCGAGCGGGCACAAACCCATAAGGGCGACAACGACGAGCCGGTTACCACGTTCAAAGCTCGCGCCGATGTAGTGCAGCTCTTCTTCAACGTTAAGGACAAGAAGGGTGGATTGATCCCCAATCTGCCCAAGGAAAATTTTGATGTGCTCGAGAATGGCAGGCCGCAGGTGATTAAGTATTTTTCCGCAAACTCGAACTTGCCCTTGACGCTCGGGATATTGATTGATTCCAGCGGCAGCCAGCAGAATGTGCTCGATATGGAGAAACAGGTGGGGGGCGCGTTTTTGCAGGACATTATTACAGAGAAGGACACTGCGTTCGTGATCAGCTTCGATGTTCGGGTGGAGTTGCTGCATGACTTCACCAGCAATGTTCGCGCACTAAAAACCGCGCTCAATAGCGCCAAGATCAATACTGGCGGAGCCGACTGCGGAGGAATTCCGGGGATGGGCGGCGGGCCCGTGCCCTGCATGGGCAAACAGAAGGGAACTCTGCTTTACGACGCCGTACAACTTGCCTCGCACGACGAAATGGCGCAGCAGGTGGACCGGAAAGCCATGATCTTGCTGACTGACGGGCAGGATTACGGCAGCCAGAACACGATCAAAGATGCCGTCGAAGCGGCACAGAAGGCCGACACCATCATTTATGTGCTGCTGGTGGCAGACCGCTCGGCCTATACCTTCGGAGCGTACAGCGGCGATAGTGAAATGAAAAAACTTACCGTGGAGACCGGCGGCCGGGTTATCGAAGTAGGCAGCAAGATGGAAAAGCTCAAAGCTGCCTTTGACCAGATCGCGGCGGAACTACGAAGCCAATACAGTGTGGGCTTTATCCCAACCAACCTCACCAAGGATGGCAGCTTCAGGAAAATTGAAATCCGATCAAAAGAAGGCAGTAAGATCCAGTCTCGCGCCGGATATTACTCGGTGGCAGCGAATTGACCGCCGTTGCCTTTCTGCTCGTGCCTCGCGCTTCATTCTCCTAATGGCTTAACCCACCGCTGAAGCGGTGGGCTATTGTCAGGTGTCCCTACGGGACTTCCAGTCAGGTATCCGTACGGAATTTCCAGTCAACGTATCCGTACGAGAATCCAGTCAGGTAATTTGAGAGATGGCGCTTGTCACCAAGCATCGGAAGTCTTTGAGGTGCTCTGAAGCCTGACCGAAGCCTGGTGCGAACAAAGAATCCAATTGCCCCTCGGGGCCGAGACGAAGGCTTGCCGCACGGAGTTCCGAGCCCATTTAAAATCCTTTCATCGCCTTGACATCATCAATCCTGCCGGCATGGCTCCGAGCGCTGAACGCTGAGGTCACATCCTGCGTTCGTTGTCCTCGACTCGTTGTCTATCGTGAGCAAGTTGCGCGTGAAAAGCGTCGCGCTTACCGCGATTGGGAGTACTGGGGCAAACCCGTGCCGGGGTTCGGCGATCCAAACGCACGTGTCATCGTCCTGGGCCTCGCTCCCGGTGCTCACGGATCGAACCGTACTGGGCGTCCGTTCACCGGAGACGCCTCTGGCAACTTTATGTATCCCGTGCTGCACGAGATTGGCTTCGCCAGCCAGCCGCTAGCCACCGACCTGAACGATGGCATGGTGTTGAAAGACCTTTACATCACGGCTGCAGTCCGTTGCGCGCCTCCAGATAACAAGCCGTTACCCTCGGAATTGGCGAATTGTGCGCCGTACCTTGACCGAGAGTTTCGCGGTCTGAAAAAGGCGAAAGTAGTAGTGGCTTTGGGCAAGATTGCCTTCGACGCCTACCTGAGTCATCTCAAACAACTCGGCATCATCGAGCGCCGCCGGGCGTTTCTGTTCCAGCACGGCGCAAAGTACAAAATACTCGATGGGCGCACGCTGCTGGCTTCGTATCATCCCTCGAATCAAAACACGCAAACTGGCAAGCTTACTCGCGCAATGTTCATGCAAGTCTTTAAAGAAGCGCGACGTCTTGCCGATGAATAATACGGCGGCTTCGTTAGTGCCGGATCGCCTCACCTCGAGGGGAATGATCATCGCGTCCGGGGCGAGGCCGCCCGCGTTTATTTCAACTTTGTGACCGTCGCCTCCAGCTGGAACTGGCGCTTGGACGTGGATTCGTCCACTATGCCGATCACAACCGGCTTTCCGCTTGTAACCAGGGTATTGCCGTTGATACTGACTTGCCGAGTTACGGGCTGAGGACTGTGCTGCTCCTCCGGAGCCGAAAGACTGCTGAAATCGGTCTGGACGTCTATAGCCAGATCGCTCCCTGATTCGATCAACCGGCACTTGATTCCGGTACCGATGTCCATGTATTGAAACATGTTCTGTCCAGTGGAGACAGGAACGCGAGTGCCGATCTTGATCTGATTCCAGCCACCTACGTTCAGCAACATCGAGTAGTGCCTGGCGTTGATTCGCTTGCCGTCCTCGAGTTCCGAAATGACGAAATCCGCCCGATACGGGTGCATCGGCTTTTCTGCGGGCGGAGCACTTTGCTGTCCGGAATCGGCTCGAGGTTCCGCTTTTGCGTTGTTGTCTTCGGAAGCAGGCTTTTCCTCTTGGGCATGCAAGCTCATCAAACTGCCCAACAGCACCACAGATATCGCAATTAAACAGATGCCAATCAGTTTTCGCATGAGATCTGCCTCATCTTTCCTGTTGATCTGATTCACTCTTGGAAGCTCGATCTGCCATCAACCTATCCAGTTCCTTCTGTCTCTCGGCCTGTGCCTGCGCAACCAGCACTGCTTCTTGCGGTGAATTCCTGACAAACTTCTTTAACAATTTCTCTTCCTCGCTGAGAGGACTCGGAGAAGGGAACTGTTCCAGCCGGGGCTCGCTCGCCAAATCAACTGCCTTGAACTTCGGCGCGCGCGGCCTCGCGGTTACGTTTTTCATCCGCAGTTTGCCTGCAACATGTTCCGGCGTTTGCTGGGACAAGTGGCTTGTATTACGGTGTTCAATCGGTGCTTGAACGGCGACGGCCTTATTTGTGTGTTGAACATGCGACGAGGTCTCGAACCAGAACACCACAGTCCCGCAGATCACCGCTGCAGTCGCCACCGCAAATCCCCATCGCAACCGCAAAGCGAACGGCTGCTTTTCTGCAGCCATGTTCGCAAGAATGCGGCCTTCTAACCCGGCTCGAGGCTCCGCACTTCGGTACTGCTGCAGAGCACTGTCCAGCCACTGATCGAGTCGGTCGTTATCCCTGGGATTCATATCTGCCTTCCAATTTCGCCAACTTTTGCTTCAGAACCTGTCTAGCGCGAAACAGCCGCGAACGTACGGAAGATTCGCTTGTTTCCAACACTTGAGCAATTTCATCGGGTGAGAGCTCTTCCACGCTTGAAAGCCTAATTGCGTCACGCAGCGTTCCCGGTAAGGCCGCAATCAGTGATTCCAGCAATTCTGTCATCTCTCGCCCTAAGGTCCTCTCTTCGGCGGAGGCAAGTTGCGAGCGGAGCTCTCCGACAGCTTTGCCAATTTCACTCTCGCCCAACGAAATCTCCGGTCGGCGCTTGCTGCGCTCAATGGCCACCCGCCACGCAATTCGTGCCAGCCATGTCTTCGGATCCTGCACGCCTTCCAACTTGCGCCGGTATTGCAGCACCCGTACGAACGTTTCCTGGGTGGTGTCCTCGGCATCGTGATGATTTCGCAAAACGGAATACGCGATCCGATACACCAGCCGCGCATGCTCGCGGACGGCAGCTTCGAGTGTGTCTTCATGTGCGTCTGCCAGCGGAATGGCCCCGTTTGAGATCACCGCTTCTGCCACGCTGCTGCCCTCACTCTATGAAGACTGAAGTCCCAGGTTTCTTGCTCGGAATTATTATCGCTGTTTCGCGAACGCTACCTCCGCGGGTAGTGCATGACGGACGCCCATCCGGGCCGGCGGCTTTGCTCGGCTTGTCGTGGCGCATGGCGCGGCCGGGCGGGTGAGGGCACCCGCCCCTACGTGAGCGGTGCGTGCCAAAGGCTTTCACTTAGAATCCTACAAATACGGGCTCGGGCTCGATATGAATTCCCCAAACCTGCTCTACTCGTGCTTGAATTTCCTCTTTGAGAGCAATTATCTCTGCCGCGGTGGCGCCATCCCGATTCACTATGGCGAGTGCATGCTTAGAAGAAATTCCTGTTGCGCCTCGCTCGTATCCCTTGCTGAATCCAGAATTCTCAACCAGCCAGGCGGCGGAAATTTTATGTTGTTGCGCAAGTGCCGGGAAACGCGGGACTCGCAAATTTCGCTCGGCCGCACACCGTGTTAGTTCCTCTAACTCAGCGGAGGTAAGCACCGGGTTTTTGAAGAACGATCCGGCGCTTCGGCTGTCGGGATCGCCAGGAGTGATCAGCATACCTTTGCTGGCGCGTATGTTCCGCACTGCTTTCCGGGTTTCCGCTAAGGAAGGCGAGCCATCGGATCCGGCGAAATATTTTTGCAGATCGGCATATTGCAGTCGCGGTTTGCCATCCTGTTCAAGAGCGTAACTCACGCGCAGAATGACGTATCGTCCACGCTGGCTGGTATTGAAGATGCTGGTGCGATAACTGAATCCGCACTCGGCGGCACTGAGTTCGCGCACACGGTTTTCAGCGAGATCAAACGCCAGTAGGGAAGTAATGGTCTGCGAAACTTCCTGCCCGTAAGCGCCGACATTCTGCACAGGGGTGCCGCCGACGCTCCCAGGAATTCCGCTCAGGCATTCGATTCCGGAATAATTTCGGGAAACGGCGTGAGCAACGAACGCGTCCCAATTGACGCCCGCGCCAACATTGAACCGACCCGTGGCGTGTTCGTCGATCCCCGGAATTCCAATCTGCAGAACCAGTCCGTCCCACCCCCAATCGGAAATCACCACATTGCTGCCGCCGCCCAGCACAAACAGCGCCAGTCCCTTTTCGCGTGAGAATGCGACAGCAGCCTCGACGTCGTGGATGCTCTCAGTCCTCACAAAAAGGCGCGCGTTGCCGCCCACTCCCAGCGTGGTCAGCGGCGCGAGCGGCGCGTTCTCTTTGACTTCCATCCGCGGCATTTCCATAAGCCGCAATCAATATATACGGAATTCTCGAGGTAACCTCGGCGGCAGCGCTATGACGCGAGAAGATATTCACGCTAGAATTTGAGCAGCTCGAAGCAAAGAAGGAGAGAAATGTATCCAGAGCTAATGGTTATTCCCATGCGCGAAGAACTCACGCAGTTGGGAGTTCAGGAATTGAAAACTGCCGCTGAAGTTAATAGCGAATTGAGCGCGCAGCAGGGAACGGCGATGGTCATTGTGAACTCGATTTGTGGATGTGCTGCCGGCCGCATGCGTCCGGCGGTCCGTGCGGCGCTGCAACATCGATCCAAGCCGGACCGGGTATTCTCGGTATTCGCCGGACAGGATGTTGAAGCAACCGAGCGCGCCCGCACCTACTTTACGGGATACCGGCCATCGTCCCCGTCGCTGGCGCTATTTCGCGAAGGTAAGCTGGTCCACATGATGCAGCGTAGTGATATTGAGCATCGCGACTCTGCGGATATCGCGAATGAGCTCAAGCGGATTTTCGATCAGCACTGCTGATTTTCGATTGATCAACGCTGCTGGGCATCGATCAAAACTGCTGATGTTTCATATGATCAGCACTGCTCATTTTCGAGTGGTGAACCCAACGGTGCAGAATCTATAAACGCAGGCTGAACGAGGGGAAAAGTTAGCCCAAGCAAACGTCAGCCCCGGAGGGCGAAAAAGCTTAGCCCAGGGCGTAAGCCCTGGGTAAACGAGAAGGCGAGCGAGTCCCGGAGGGACGACACAGGACTGTGTTCACTGGAATCATTGAAGAAGTTGGGCGAATCGCCGCGGTCAAGTCACAAGGCGAGAAACGCCGTCTGACTATCTCCTGCGCAAAGCTCCTGCCCGAACTCAAGGTCGGCGACAGCATCGCGGTGAGTGGCGTCTGCTTGACGGCCGTCGAAATTACCAACCGCACTTTCACCGCTGATCTGGCGCAGGAAACCTGGCTACGGACTTCGTTCTCGCGTTTGAAAAGCGGAGCGCATGTGAATCTGGAACTGCCGATGCGGGCCAATGGGCGCTTCGACGGGCATGTTGTGCAGGGCCACGTAGATGGAACGGGTTCCGTAATTTCGTTCGAACGCATTCCAGATGGGAACGATTATTTGCTGATTCTTGGTATCCCCTCAGAGTTGACACGCTACATTGTTGCTAAGGGATCACTCGCGATTGAAGGCATCAGCCTGACCGTGGCCGAGACTGAAGGGACGCAGGTGCGGGTCGCCATCATTCCACACACGGCCGAAGTCACGAATCTGCGAGCGCTCAAGGTCGGTGATGCGGTGAATCTGGAAGTGGATGTCATGGCGAAGTATGTGGAGAAGATGATCGCGCCCGAAAGGGCAACGAGTTCGATTACGGTGGAAAAACTAGTAAGGGCAGGGTTCTGAGCGAGCGTCAAACGTTTTGAGAGGTTGCGAGCAACGTCTCTACATCTGGATTTTAGAACTCCATCACGCTCCCAAATCCAATTGGTCCAACTCTAGAAATTCCTGCACAATCGGTTCACTGCATCTTTCCATCTCAGGGTAAGAACCAAAAAATAGCACTCGGCTTTCGTGCAAGAAGACGACGCGATCGGCGAGTTTTTTTGCCAGGCGCATGTCGTGAGTGACGACAACGCTGGTCAGGTGCAATTGCAATTTCAGGCGCTTCATCAGATCGCCAAGCAGCTGGGCCATGAGCGGATCAACCATGGTGGTGGGTTCGTCATAGAGCACGCACTCAGGCTGCGAAGATAAGGCCCGCGCGATCGCAACGGAACGTTTCATGCCAGTCGAAAGCTCGGAAGGGAACTGCTCTGCCATTTCCTTTACGCCTACCATTTCGAGCAGGCCATTCACGATCTGGAAAATCTGGTCTTCGCTCAGGTCTTTGCGTTCGCGGAGCGGGAACGCGACGTTTTCGCCGACAGTAAGTGAGTCGAACAATGCCCCGCTCTGAAAGACCATGGTGACCTTCTTGCGGATGCGCTCGAGTTCCTGCTCCGGATAATCGGTGATGTCTTCGTGCGCGACGGTGATTCGTCCGGAATCCGGTTTCAAGAAACCGAGAATGTGTTGCAGGGAAACGGATTTTCCCACGCCGCTGCGGCCAAGGATGCACACGGTTTCGGCAGGATTGACTTCGAAGCTGACATCGTCGAGAACGCAGTTTTCACCGAATGCTTTCGAGACGTGGCTGAACTGGATATAAGGTCCTGAGCGGTCGGTGGTGGCGTCGGTGAGCGCGGGTTCGGTCGGAATACCCATGGTTATCGGAGTTCGTTTTGTCTGACTATGATAACCGCACTGCGCTCAAGCCAAGTTGTTGAAGGGCCTTAACGCGATAACAGAGGACACAGCGAGACACCATTCATTAAGGCAATTGCTGTTGTGCTTGTCGCAGGTCGTCGGGTGAATTCAGATTGCGGAACATGGCCGGGCCGAAAGCGGCGTTAACGATCTCTTCTTCCGTGATGGTGCGGGTGGGCGTTTCTGCAAACAGCGCATCAACTTTATTCTTGCCCTTGGAGAGCGCCGCCTCGACGAGTTCGCCGAACCGTTTGTGATAAACGGCACAGAGAGGTTCGAAATAACTGCCTATCCGAGGGACGGTCACGAGGGCGTCAGTCGCTTGAGCCGCGGCAATCAGATAGCGCAGAAATCGTGGTTCGAGGAACGGAAGATCGGTGGCTAGAATCAGATTAAGATCTGTGCCGGAGTTCACGAGAGCGGCGTGGATACCGCCGAGTGGTCCGCGTTCTGAATAGACGTCAGCGATAACAGCGCCGAAAGCAGCATACTTAACGGGATCGCCTACGATTCTTACGTCGGCTATGACTGAGCTCGCCAGTTCAAGCGCGTGCCGCAGCAGAGGACGTCCAGCGAAGTCAAGTAGAGCTTTGTCGCAACCCATGCGTGAACTCTTGCCGCCGGCGAGTACCCAACCTGTAACGCCTTCCATTTGCACATGATAAAGCGCTGCCGGTGAATTCAAGTATCGAACTTCTGAGCGGCGGCCGCGCGGGAGCTATAGCGCAGGTACACGAAAGTAACCTACCGAAATTGGCGAATCCATCGGATGATGAATTCGCCGACGCTTGCCAGTCAGGCTGACTCTATGCCCCAGAAGTTGCTCGATGTGCTCCTCCTAGGCCGCTGTTCACACGAATTTTCCTGGCCGCGCCGGGCGGCAGATGGCCAGTATTACCAGGTGTGTCTGTTGTGCGCCGTAGAGTTTAAATATGACTGGGCGACAATGCGGCGCACCGAGCGCCTGCAGCACGAGGCGGAGGAGGCTGCGGCTTCCTCGAAGCGCCGGCCACATGCCCGCAAACCTACGTGGGTGCCACGCGCACGAAGAATCAGGCTGGACGCGCCGGTCCGCTATCGCGTGAAGAACCTCGGGACATGGAGCGAAGGGACGATCCAAAACCTGAGCCAATCGGGAGTGCTGCTACTAGGGACGCAGCAGTTTCCGGAAAATACTCTGGTCGAAATGGTATTCGAGATGCCCGAGGAGATTTCCGGGCAGAAGAACAGCAAGGTCCTGTGCCAGGGACGAATCACGCGCATGAAAAAAGTCCACGAAAAGACCGGGCAGCACGAGTTTGCTGCATCGATACTCGATTACAAGTTCATCCACTGAGCAAGTAAGGTCGGCGAAAATTCTTATCATCGGCTGCTAATTTTTTGGGAATACCATCCTAGTAAGCATCTAACCGTGTTGAATTTCCTTAAAATCAGAACCGTAAGGGGAGGCTTTTGCAATGCGTGTAGTCGGCTTTGCCGTGCTCTTGATGTCCGTATTTCTCGGTAACGCGTTCGCGCAAGTGCCGAAGGGAAATGTGTTCATCGGGTACTCCTACATGAGCGCGGATGTCCCGAATACTGCCGCTCGCCAGAATTTGAATGGGTGGGAAGGGTCGCTTGAAGGAAAAGTGCTTCCATTTCTCTCGATCGTCGCCGATGGCAGCGGACATTACGGAACTACACAATTTTTCACGTGTCCTTTACCCGCAGGCGGCGGTTGTGCAGGCGCTGTGAACGGCAACCTGTATACGGCATTGTTTGGCCCGCGAGTATCAGCGTCGTTCGGTAGGCTCAGGCCTTTTGCTCACGTCCTGACTGGAGCAGCCGACGTCAGCGGATCGAGCTCCGATTTCTCACTAGCTTCGGGCGGTGTGGATTTCAAAATTGCACCAATCCTCGGTTGGCGCTTCCAGGGCGATTACATTCACACGCATTTTTCGGGACAGCCGGAAGGGCACGCGCATATCTCGACCGGAGTGGTGTTGCGGTTTTGAACTGCGTCTTCCTACCGTGCGCGTAAATATGCGGGTAGAGGTAAACTAGGAACAATCCCGCTGGTAGAACTAGGAGTTGTTATCATATGAAGCTGCACACTTCCCGTGTATGTTGCACAGCTGCGCTCGCTCTCGGACTTGCCTTTGGCGTGGCCTGTGTCAAAACCGCGAACGACAATCAGGTCGCTTCTGACATTCAATCGAAAATTTCCGCCGACTCCGGATTGCAGGGGAAAGTACTCAGCGTGCAATCTGAAAAGGGCACAGTCACTCTTTCAGGAACGGTTGACAATGACACACAGCGCGAGGCCGCGGCGAAGTGTGCAGCTTCGGAACCTGGCGTTAAGACCGTAATCAACAATCTGCAGGTGGCATCGGCACAACCGTCAGCAAACAATACGCCCGCGCCGACTCCCGCGATGGAAACAGGTTCGCGGGCTCCGGCGGAAGCACCAGCTCCACGGGCGAGGTCATCGAAACCGTCACCATCCCGTAAGCCAAGTCATCAAACTGCGCAGCCAGAGAACCAGATGGCGCAAGCTGCACCTCCAGCACCGCCGACGCCTCCGGTGCAGAGTCAAGATCCAGTTCCAACTCAGCCTGCGGCAGCGGCTCCTCCTCCGCCCGAGGTCAAGAAAGTTACCGTGCCTTCAGGCGCGGTCATTCCTGTCCGCCTTGTGGACGCGATTGACAGCGCAACCGCACAGGCCGGAGACACCTTCCACGCAACCCTCGACGCGCCGGTGGCGGTGGATGGTGACGTTGTAATTCCCGCGCACTACGACGTGGAAGGTCACGTGGTGACCGCACAGGCTTCAGGAAAATTCGCGGGACGCGCTCTTCTGGAATTACAACTCGACCGCATCAAGGTTGGCGAGAAGTACTACAACGTTGAAACCGATCACTTCAAGCAGGAGACCGGTGCCCGCGGAAAGAACACTGCCGAAAAAGTTGGCGGCGGAGCCATAGCGGGAGCAATTCTTGGGGGAATTTTTGGTGGGGGTAAGGGGGCCGCCATCGGCTCGGTGGCAGGCGCTGGAGCCGGAGGCGGAGTCCAGGCCGCAAGCAAGAAACCGGACATCAAGCTTTCATCGGAGAAGGTATTGACCTTCACTCTGCAGGCGCCGGTTACTATAGTACCCACGACGAAGCCGGCGCGCGAAGCCCAGAAGATGCCGGCGAGCACCGATCAGCAGTGAAAGTTTTTGCAGTTAAGGAGCGCGGCCATGCTGCGCTCTTTTTTTGTACTATTGCGTGTAGCGAAATCAGAAATTCGTGCTAGATTCTGTTACAGATTCGCGCCGTACCGCCCGCCGCTTCTTCAACTTCGCCACTCGTTACTCGGGTCATGCACAACCGCTATAGTCCGATTCACAGATTTGAGCCGCGATGGTCAGACCGCGTCGCGTGGTATGGCTCTGCGCTTGCCGCCACCGCGCTCTCCTGGTGCATCTGGTGGCTTTCGCCGGTAATGCATCAAGATCCTTTTGTCATCTTTATTCTCGCAGTAGTTTTTGTTGCGCGTTTTTTTGGTTTTGGACCCGCAGTGCTGTGCACGTTCAGTTCGGCCGTTGTGCTTGATTATTTTGTATTCGGCCCCAAGGTCGGGTTCGAAATGTCGCAGACCGAACTCCAGCGGGTGGGAATCTTCGTTTTAATTTCGGTGCTGGTGGCCGGCCTTGCACGGCAACGTTCACGAGCAGAAGAGAAAGCCGACGAAGTGCGGCAGCAACTGGCGGCAATTGTGACTTCGTCTGAGGACGCCATCGTCAGTTTCACGGTGGATGGAATCGTCACGAGTTGGAACCGCGGCGCGGAAACTCTGTATGGCTACACGGCTTCCGAAATTATTGGCAGACCGATCTCTGTGCTCGTGCCTCCAGACAAACTTGAAGAATTCGGGAATAACATGGCGCGCCTGAATCGGGAAGAGCGCGTCGGAAGCTACCAGACAGAACGGCTCGACAAGAACGGAACGCGACTGACTGTGCTTCTTTCGGTTTCACCTTTGCGCAATGAGGAAGGCAAGTTGGTTGGCGCGTCGGCAATTGCGCGTGATGTGAGCGCCCAAAAACGCACGGAGCAGGCGCTGCGCCGCAATGAACGCCTGGCGACTGCGGGAAGGCTGACTGCGGCGATAGCACATGAGATCAAAAATCCTCTGGAGGCGCTGACCAATCTGGTGTATCTGGCGCGCCGCGACGCTTCCGGACGCGACGAATATTTGCGGCTGGCGGAGCAGGAAATTGGCAGGCTCGATTCAATTGCGCAGCAGGCGCTGGGATTTGTCCGCGAAGGTGCGTCGCCCGAGCCTTTGGATGCAGGAAAGATACTGGAAGAAGTTGTGCAGCTCTACTTGCGCAAGCTGCAGGCGAATCGCGTCGCGGTGGACAGGCACTGCGGCGAAGGTTTGGAAATCCGCGGATATCCGGGAGAACTCCGGCAATTGATTTCTAATCTCATTCTCAATGCCATGGACGCAATGCGAGGTGGCGGAAGGCTCCGGCTGAGAGTGGTACGAACCCACGAGTATTCAGGTGCTCAGAGATCGGGCGTGCGTATCACGATTGCGGACACCGGAAATGGCATCAAGCCCATTGATCTG
>Ga0209056_10000701_pt1 | contig 37140 bp, 23 predicted proteins | sample GraSoiAngelo_114_FD_185876 | JGI IMG/M metagenome (GOLD analysis project Ga0209056, IMG submission 185876) | Grasslands soil microbial communities from the Angelo Coastal Reserve, California, USA - 14_0903_13_40cm (SPAdes) (version 2) | ecosystem: Environmental > Terrestrial > Soil > Grasslands... | reverse complement strand
CGCGTCGCCGGGAGTTCACCATCCACGACGCGCACTTCCTGCAGGCGATCGCGAACGTGCTCGCGACCGCCATCGATCGGGCCCGCACCGAGGCGGCCCTGCGCTCGAGCGAGGAGCTCTTTCGCTCGCTCATCGAGAACGCCTCGGACATCGTCACCGTGGTGGGCGAGAACGGCGTGTTCCGCTACGCGAGTCCCTCGGTGGAGCGCGTGCTGGGCTACGGGCCCAGCGACCTGCTGGAGCGCAACGCCTTCGACTACGTGCACCCCGACGACATCGCGCTGGTGACGGAGGCGCTGGCCCGCGCGATCCAGCGTCCTGGGAGCCCCCAGGCCGCGCAGTTCCGCTTCCGGGCGCGGGACGGCTCGTGGCGGCTGCTCGATGCCGTGGGGCAGGCTCGGGCGGAGCGCGGCGGCTCGGCCCACTTGATCGTCAACGCGCGCGACGTGACCGAGCGGCAGCGGCAGGAGCGGGCGCTGCGCGAGAACAAGGAGCGGCTGCGCACGGTGATCGCCGGCGCGCCGCTGGTGCTGTTCGCGCTCGACCGCCATGGCGTGTTCACCATGGTCGAAGGGCGCGGGCTCGATGCCGTGGGTCTGCGGCCCGCGCTCCTCGTCGGCCGCTCCGCGTTCGAGCTGTACGCCGACCTGCCGCACGCGCTCGCCGACGTGCGACGCGCCCTGGCGGGGGAGACCTTCTCGTCCGTCGTCGACGTGTTCGGCGTCGTGTTCGAGACGTGGTACTCCCCGGTGCGCGACGGCGACGGGCCGGTGGCGGGCGTGATCGGCGTCGGCACGGACATCACCGAGCGCCGCCGGGCGGAGGAAGCGCTGCGCCGCTCCGAGGAGAGCCACCGGGCGTTGGTGCAGCACGCGTCCTACGCGATCTACCGCTCCACACCCGATGGGCGCTTCCTCACGGTCAACCCCGCACTCGTCGCCATGCTGGGATACGAGTCCGCAGAGCAGCTGCTCGGCGTGGATCTCGCGAGCGATGTGTACGCGGACCCCACGGAGCGGGCCCGCATCCTGGCGCGGTTCGAGAAGTCGGGAGACGCACTCGACGGGGTCGAGGTGACGTGGAAACGGCGCAACGGCCAGTCCATCCTGGTGCGGCTCGCCGGGCGGGCGGTTCGTCGCGCCGACGGCTCTATTGAATGCTTCGAGACGATCGCCGAGGACGTGACCGAGCGCCGGGCGCTGGAGGAGCAGCTGCGACAATCGCAGAAGCTCGAGGCGATCGGCCAGCTCACGGGCGGCATCGCCCACGACTTCAACAACCTACTCACGATCATCCTGGCCAACGCACAGCTGCTCGCCAAGGTGATCCCCCAGACGCTCGAGCCCGCGCACGCCGACCTGCGCGACGTGATGTCGGCGGCTCTGCGCGGACGGGTGATGGTGAAGGAGCTGCTCGGATTCGCCCGGCGCTCGCGTCTCGAGCTGCAGCCCATCTCGCTGTGCGGCCTGGTCCGGGACCTGTCCGGGTTCCTGCGCCGCATCCTGCCCGCCGACGTGGAAATCGTGTCGCACGACCGGGAAGACCTTCCCGACGTGCGGGCCGACGCGCACGCCGCGGAACAGATCCTGTTCAATCTCGCGACCAATGCGCGTGATGCGATGCTCGACGGCGGGGTGCTGCGGCTCGAAACGAGCCTGGTGCACCTGGCCGAGGAGCAGCGCCAGGCCTGCGGGGCGGTGCGGGCGGGGGCGCACGTCTGCCTCGCCGTGGAGGACACGGGGGTCGGCATGGACGCCGCGACGCGAGCGCGCATGTTCGAGCCGTTCTTCACCACCAAGGCGCCGGGGAAGGGCACGGGCCTCGGGCTCGCCACCGTGTACGGCCTGGTGAAGCAGCACGGCGGTGGTATCGAGGTCGACAGCGAGCCGGGCAAGGGCACGCGCTTCCGGATCTACTTCCCGCTCGCCGAAGAGGCGGCCGTCCCGGCCCCACCACGCTCCGGGGAGCCCGAGGCCCGGGGCGGCTCCGAAACGGTGCTCGTGGTCGAAGACGACGATCAGTTACGGCGCTCGGCCAAGCGGATTCTCGAGGAGGCGGGCTACCAGGTCGTCACGGCAGCGGATGGGCTCGAGGCACTCGAAGCGCTGCGGCAGACCGCGGGCGTGCGGCTCGTGTTTTCCGACCTCGTGATGCCGCGGCTGGGAGGGCGTGCCCTGTATGACGCGGCCCGGCGCGAGGGCGTGACCGTCCCCTTCCTGTTCGCGAGCGGCTACTCGGATCCGGTTCGCGCCGCGACCCTCGACCCCGCGCTGCCGCTGCTCCACAAGCCGTGGATGGCGCCGGATCTGCTGGGTCGGATTCGCGAGATGCTTGATCGGAAAATCGGAAGTACCTAGCTGTCCAGCACGTCTCTCACCTTGCGCGCCAGCGAATCCGGCACGAACGGCTTCTGCAGGAAGGCGACACCCGCGTTGAGCACGCCCTGGCGGACCATCGCGTCGTCGGTGTATCCCGACGTATAGAGCACCTTCATCTCCGGCCGCGTCGGGGCGAGCCGCTCCGCCAGCTCGCGACCGCTCATCCCCGGCATCACGACGTCGGTGACGAGGACGGCGATGGCGCCGGCGTGCCGCGCGGACAGCTCGATCGCGCTGGGTCCGTCGGCCGCGTCGAGCACGGTGTAGCCGCGGGCCTCGAGACTGCGGCGCGCCAGCGTGCGGACGGGCGCGGCGTCTTCGACCAGGAGCACCGTCTCGTGCCCGCCCCGGAGCGCGGGCAGCTCGGGCGCGGGCAGCGGCGGCTCCGCGGCCCCGGGCACGCGCGGGAGATAGACCTTGACCGTGGTGCCCCGCCCGGGCTCGCTGTACACCCAGATGTAGCCGCCGCTCTGCTTCACGATGCCGTACACCGTGGCGAGACCGAGCCCCGTGCCCTTGCCCACCTCTTTGGTCGTGAAGAACGGCTCGAACAGGTGCGCCTGGGTGGACTCGTCCATCCCGGCACCTGAGTCGGTGACGGCGAGGCACGCGTAGTCGCCGGGGGGCAGGCGATGGCGCCGCTCGACCAGCTCGTCGCGCAGCAGCACGCGGGTGGTCTCGATGAGCACCCGTCCGCCCCCCGGCATGGCATCACGCGCGTTGACGACGAGGTTCAGGAGCACCTGCTCGAGCTGGCCCGGGTCGGCGTTCACGGCGCCCGCCTCGGCGTGGAGGGCGGTGGCCAGCTCGATGTCCTCGCCGATCAGGCGGCGCAGCATCTTGTCCATGTTCGCCACGACGGCGTTGAGCTCGAGCACCTTGGGGGCGAGCACCTGGCGGCGGCTGAAGGCGAGCAGCTGCCGGGTGAGCTCCGCGGCGCGCAGGCCGGCGTTGCGGATCTCGTCGACGTCCTCGCGGCGCACGTCGCCCGGCGGCGTGACCTGCAACAGCAGCTGGGTCGACCCCAGGATGGCCGTGAGCAGGTTGTTGAAGTCGTGCGCGATCCCTCCGGCCAGCTGGCCGACGGCCTCCATCTTTTGTGACTGGCGCAGCTGGTCCTCCAGGTGGCGCTGGGCGGTCACGTCGCGCGCCAGCACCAGGCGGGCCCGGCGGCCCGCGAACTCGAGCGGCCGGGCGACGAGGTCCACCTCGAACAGCCGGCCGTCCTTGGCGCGGTGGCGCACGCCCGTGCGGATGGCGCCGTCGTCGGGGCGCCGCGCCAGCTCCTGCTCGAGCCGACCCTGCTCCTCCACGGGCCGGATGTCGCGGATGGTGAGGGCCAGAAACTCGGCTTCGGAATACCCGTAGCGCGAGATCGCCGCCCCGTTCACTGCCAGAATGCGCAGCGTCTCGAAGTCGTACACGAACATCGGCTCGGGGTTGGTTTCGAACAGCAGCCGATACTTGCGCTCGCTCTCGTGCAGCTGCTCCTCGGTGCGCTTCCGCTCGATGGCCATGGCGACCTGGGTCGACACGAACTGCAGGATGTGGCGCTCCGTCTCGCCGTAGCGCACGCCCGGTGCGTACGTCTGGGCGACGAGCACGCCGATGGGTCGGTCACCGATCTTCAGGGGCACGCCTACCCAGTCGATGGACGGCGCCCCGATCAGCTCGACCTGGCCCCGGCGCTCGAGCTCGGCCTGCACCTCGGGTGTCACCAGCAGGGGCTCGCCCGTGCGCAGCACGTATTCGGTCAGCCCCTTGCCGGGCCGCTTGGCGGGGAAGTCGCTGTCGTACTCGTCCACGTAATATGGGAAGGTCAGCAGGTCGGACGCCGCGTCGTACAGCGCGATGTAGAAGTTCTTGGCCGCCATCAGCTCGCCCACAATCGCGTGGATCGCGCGGAACAGCTCCTGCAGGCTGCCCGCGGCATGGGCGGCTTCGGAGATGCGATAGGTGGCGAGCTGGATCCGCTCTGCGCGCTTGGCCTCGGTGACGTCGCGGAAGCTCCACACCCGGCCCACGCTCTTGCCGCCGATGCGCTGCGGCTGGGACAAGCGCTCGAAGATGCGCCCGTCTTTGAAGACCAGGACATCGAAGCTCGACGCGTCGGGCCGGGCGTACAGGTCGCGCACCTTGGTGATGAACCCCTGAGGATCCACCAGCTGCTCCAGCACAAATGCGATCGTCCGGGGGGCGTCCTTGGTCTCGAGGATCGAGTCGGGAATGCGCCACAGCTCGGCGAATTTGCGGTTGAAGCTGACGATGTGACCCGCGAGGTCCACGACCAGGAGCCCGTCCGCCGTGGACTCGAACGTGGCGTTCAGGAGCGACAGGGTCTCGCGCAGGTCCCGCTCGGTCCGTTCTCGGTCGGTGATGTCCCGGTAGTTTACCACGACGGCGCCGATGGCCGGCTCGCTGAGCCGGTTCACGCCGACCACCTCGAGGCGGCGCCACGTGCCGTCCTTGTGCTGCGCGCGCAGCTCGCTCCGAACGACGTGCCCTGGCTCCTGCATCAGCCCGGCGAATAGCTCCAGCGCACCGGAACGGTCGTCGGGGTGGATGAGCTCGAACACCTTGCGGCCCACGTTCTCGGTAGGACCGTAGCCGAGCACAGGGGAGGCGGGCTGGCTGGCATAGAGCACGGTGCCGTCCGCGGCGAGCAGCGTAATGACCTCGCTCGAGTGCTCGAACAGCGCGCGGAACCGCTGCTCGCTCGAGCGGAGCGCCTCCGCTGCCTCGCTGCCGGGCGGCGCAGGGGTGACGGGCTTGGCGGTGCTCATGGCAATCCCGTCACGCCGCATCCGGGCGCGGGGGCGGCTCGTTCAGGACGAGCCAGTAGAGCCCCAGCTGGCGCACGGCCTCCACGAACTGCCCGAAGTCGACGGGCTTGCGGATGTAGCTGTTCGCCCCCAGGCCGTACCCGCTGACCACGTCCTTTTCCTCCCGCGACGAGGTGAGGATCACCACGGGGAGGAGCCGCGTGCCCGGGTTGGCGCGGATGCGGCGCAGCACCTCGAGGCCGTCGACCTTGGGCAGCTTCAGGTCGAGCAGCACGAGCTCGGGCGCGGCGGGACGCCCGGCGTGCGGGCCGGTGCCGAACAGCCGGTCGAGGGCCTCGGCCCCGTCGCGGGCCAGGAGGATCTCGTTCTGGATGTTGTTCTTCGCGAGCGCGCGACGCGTCAACGCCTCGTCGTCGGGGTTGTCCTCCACCAACAGGATCGAACGGTCGTGCATGATGGCTCCATCTCAAAGCGTGAAGTAGAAGGTCGCGCCGCGGCCGGGGGTCCCCTCGGCCCAGACTTGGCCGCCGTGGCGGTGGATGATCCGCTGCACGGTGGCGAGCCCGATCCCCGAGCCGGGGAACTCGTCGCTCGCGTGCAGCCGCTGAAACGCGCCGAACAGCTTGGCGGCGTACGCCATATCGAAGCCGGCGCCGTCGTCGCGCACGAAGAACGCCCGCCGCCCGTCGTGCGCCATCGAGCCGACCTCCACGCGCGCGCGGGGGCACTTGCCCGTGAACTTCCAGGCGTTGGCGAGCAGGTTCTGCAGCACGATGCGCAGGAGCCCCGGGTCCGCCCGGACGACCAGATCCGGGGCGATGGTGAAGCTGACCTCGCGCTCCGGATCGCTTTTCTGCAGCTCGGCGGCCGCCGCGCCGGCGAGCGCGCTCAGGTCCACCTCTCGCACCTGCAACTCACCGCGCGTGACGCGCGACAGGCTCAGCAGGTCGTCGATGAGCGTCGCCATCCGTTGGCTCGCCGCCCGCACCCGCTGCAGAAAATCGCGGCCCGTGTCGTCGAGCCGATCGTGATAGTCTTCGAGCAACGCCTGGCTGAAGCCGTCGAGGCTGCGGAGCGGTGCCCGCAGGTCGTGCGACACCGAATACGAAAACGCCTCGAGCTCATGGTTGGCCGCTTCGAGTTGACTTGCGTAGCGCCGCAGCGTGTCCTCCGCCTCCTTGCGGGCGGTAATGTCGCGAATGATAGCCGTGAAGGCGACGTCGGCTCCCTGTTTCCAGGCCGCGAGCGACAGCTCGAGCGGAAACTCCGTCCCGTCCTTTCTCCGGCCGGCGAGCTCGACGGTCCGGCCGATGACGCGTGGCTCACCCGTGGCCAGGTAGCGTGCCAGTCCCGCGTGATGCGCATCCTGGAATCGCTCGGGCATGAGCGTGGTGAGCGGCCGGCCGCTGACCTCCTCGGCCGTGAACCCGAAGATCCGCTCGGCGCCCGGGTTGAAGTACGTGATGTTCCCGTGGCTGTCGGCCGAGAGGATGGCGTCGTTCGCGGTCGCCGCCAGAATGCGGAACCGCTCCTCGCTGGCGCGCAGCGCCTGCTCGGCCCGCTTGCGCTCGGTGAGATCGCGGGTCACCTTGGCGAATCCCACCAGCGCACCACGGTCGTCGCGCACGGCGTTGATCACGATGTCGGCCCAGAAGCGGGAGCCGTCCTTGCGGACGCGCCAGGCCTCCTCTGCGAACTGGCCGTGCGCGGCGGCGGCCTGCAAGGACGCGTCGGGCCGTCCGGCGGCGACGTCCTCCGGCGTGTAGAAGCGCGAGGAGTGCTGGCCGAGGATCTCTGACTCGGTGTAGCCCTTGATCTGCCGCGCACCGGCGTTCCAGCTGCGCACGTGGCCTTCAGGATCGAGCATGTAGATCGCATAGTCGCGCACGCTGCCCACCAGCAGGCGGAGCCTCGCTTCGCTGGCGCGCAACGACGCCTCCGCCTGCCGGCGGTCGGTGATGTCGACCCACGAACCCACCACCTCGACCGGATTACCGGCGGCATCGCGCAGCAGCCGCGCCTCGTCGTGCACCCAATGGTACACGCCATCCTTTGCGCGGAACCGGTACTCCATGGTCAGCTGGTCGTTGGCGAACAGGGCGGGCAGTTCAGCGAGCACCCGTGCGCGATCGTCCGGGTGCAGGTTATCGAGCCACCAGGTCGGCTCGAGTGGCTCACCCGCCGCGTACCCGGTGATCCGGGTGACGTTCTCGCTCACCCAGGTGGGTGAGAACGTCGAGCCGGAGACCGCGTTCGCATAGATCACGGCCGTGCTAGACGCGAGCATCTGCTGGAAGCGTGTCCGCGTTTGCTCGAGCGTCTGCTCGGCACGGCGCCGCCCGGCCAGCTCGCGGGTGATCAGCGCGCCGGCGACGACCGCCAGCGTGACCGCGACCAGGCCCCCTCCCCATGCCGCGAGCCGGGCCAGGCGGGCCTTCGCCTGGAGGGCAGCGGAGCGCTCAGCGAGGAGCCGCTCCTCCTCTTCCTCCATCCGGCGCACCAGTCCCCGCACCTGCTGCATCAGCTCTTTTCCCCGGCCGCCGATCACGGCCCGGCCGGCGGCGGCGGGGCCCCCGGTACGGCGCGTGTCGACGGTCCATTGGAACCGCTCGAGGCGGGTCGCGACGAGCGCGTCCAGGGAATCGAGCCGGCGCTGCTGCGCGGGATTGTCCGCCGTCAGGGCCCGCAGCCCCGCCAGGCGGCCGTTCAGGGTCGCGCGCACGAACTGGTAGGGGGCCAGGTAGCTCGTGTCGCCCGTGATCACGTAGCCGCGCACGCCGGTCTCGGCTTCCATGAGGTCGGCGAAGCCGGCCTCGAGCTCGGCCCGCACCTGCAGGGTGTGGGCCACCCAGTGCGCACCGCGCACGGTCGCATCCGTGCTGCGCAGCGAGGCGGCGCCCACGGCCACGATGATCGCGACGGCGATGCCAAACCCGAGTTGGATCCTGCGCTCGAGCGACAGGCCCGTCCCCATCACGCGCGCTTCCGCCGCTCGGTGGTGCCGTCCAGCACGTCGCGCACGGTGCGCGCCAGGGCGTCCGGGGTGAAGGGCTTCTGCACGAATACGAACCCGGGCTCGAGCACGCCGTGGCGGGTGATGGCGTCGTCGGTGTAGCCCGACATGTAGATGACGCGCGTTTCGGGCCGCAGCGTCGCCAGGCGGGCCGCGAGATCGCGCCCCGACATTCCCGGCATGATGACGTCGGTGAGCAGCACGTGGATCGGGCCCGAGTAGCGCTGCGCCACGTCCAGGGCCCCTTCCGCGCTCGCGGCCTCGAGCACGTGGTAGCCGTAGCGCTCGAGGGCATGGCGGGCGACCGCGCGCACTGGTGCCTCGTCTTCCGCGACGAGCACGGTCTCGCTGCCGCGGGCGACGGGAGCGGGCGCGGGACGGCCGCTCGCCGGCTCGGCCGCCGCGTCGACGCGGGGAAGGTACATCTTGAACGTCGTCCCCACGCCCCGCTCGCTGTACACCCAGATGAATCCGCCACTCTGCTTCACGATGCCGTACACGGTCGCCAGGCCGAGGCCCGTACCCTTGCCTTTCTCCTTGGTGGTGAAGAACGGCTCGAACAGGTGCGCCTGCGTCTCGGGATCCATGCCGGTGCCGGTATCGCTGACGGCGAGCATGGCGTATTTCCCCGGCGGGGCAGGGTAGTGCTCCGCCGCGTAGCCGCCGTCGAACTCGACGTCGGCCGTCTCGATCGTGAGCTTGCCGCCCGTGGGCATGGCGTCGCGCGCGTTGACCGCGAGGTTCATGATCACCTGCTCGAGCTGGCCGGCGTCGGCGCGGACGCGGCCCAGCGCCGGGGCCAGCACGGTGGCCAGCTTCACGTCTTCGCCGAGCAGGCGGCGCAGCATCTTCTCGAGCTCGCTCACGAGCGCGTTCAGGTCCAGCACGCGCGGCTGCAGCACCTGCTGGCGGCTGAACGCGAGCAGCTGGCGGGTGAGCCCGGCAGCCCGGTCCGCCGCCTTGTGAATCTCCTCCGCGTCCTGGCGCCGCGGGTCCTTGGGTGCCAGGTCCTCGAGCAGCAGATCCGCGTACCCGGTGATGGCGGTGAGGATGTTGTTGAAGTCGTGGGCGATCCCGCCGGCCAGTCGGCCCACCGCCTCCATCTTCTGCGCCTGGCGGAGCTGCTGCTCCAGCTGCACGCGCTCGGTGACGTCGCGACCGATGCCGAGGATGCCGATCAGCCGCTCGTCGCGGAGCTGGGCCGTCGCCGAGAACTCGGCGAGGCGGTAGTCGCTCCTGCTGGTGCGGATGCGGAATTGCGCGGTGGGCCGCTCCTCGCCCCGCACCACGCGGCCGAACAGCTCGAGGGCGAGCGGCAGGTCCTCCGGATGCACCAGCTGGTCGAACGGCTTGCCGAGCCACTGCTCGCGGGGCGAGCCGGTGATCGTTTCGAACGCGGGATTGAGCGAGGCGATGACCCCGTCGGGCGAGAGCGCGAAGATCACGTCCCGCACACCCTCCACGAGTGACCGGTACTGCTCCTCGGAGTCGCGCAGCGCCTGCTCCGCCTCCTTGCGCTCCGAGATGTCGCGGAAGTTGATGACGATGGCGCCGACGGCGGGCTCGCCCAGCCGGTTGACGACGACCGCTTCCACGGCGCGCCACGACGCGTCCCGATGCAGCAGCCGCAGCTCCAGCGTGAGCGGGGTGCCGGGGCGTGCCGCCATGTCCGCGAGCAGCCCCAGCAGCCGGGGGGCGTCGTCGGGGTGCAGCAGCTCGAGGGCGCTCCGCCCCACCAGCTCGCTGGGCGCGAAGCCGAACAACTTCTCGGCCGAATGGCTGAGGAACAACACCGTGCCGTCGGCGCTCAGCAGGGCGATCGCGTCGGCCCCGTGCTCGATCAGGGCGCGGAACCGCTCCTCCCCCTGGCGACGCGCTTCCTCGGCCTGCGCCTGCTCCTCGCGCGCCTGCTTCAAGTCGAGCGCGCGCTGGACCGCGGGACCCAGGCGCTCCAGGTGATGCTTCACGACGTAGTCGGTCGCGCCGGCCTTGATGTATTCCGCGGCGATCTCCTCGTCGAGGCTGCCCGTCACGATGATCACCGGCGTGTCCGGGGTCTCCTGGTGGACGAGCTGCAGGGTGTCACGCGCCGTGAGTCGCGGCATCGAATGGTCGGTGAGCACCAGGTCGGGAGCGAAGCTGCGGAGGGCATCGCGCAGGGCCGGCTCCGTGTCGACGCGGCGCGTGGCACAGCCGATTCCGGCGCGGCGGATCTCGCGCTCGATGAGCTCCGCGTCGGTCGCGACGTCCTCCACGATGAGGATGCGCGCGAGCGTGGGCATCGGCGTCAGCGGGGCAGCTCGTTCAGGAGCACCCAGTAGAGCCCCACGTCCGACACCGCCCGGGCGAACGACTCAAAGTCGACCGGCTTGACGATGTAGCTGTTGGCGCCGAGCCGGTACGCCGCGGCGATGTCGGGCTCCTCTTTGGACGAGGTGAGCACGACTACCGGGAGCGCGCGGGTGCGCTCATCGGCCTTGAGGCGCCGCAGCACCTCGAGTCCGTCCACCTTGGGGAGCTTCAAGTCGAGCAGGATCACGCGCGGCACGATCCCGATCTCGTGCCAGAGGTGACTGCCGTCGCCGAAAAAGAAGTCGAGCGCTTCGGCGCCGTCGCGAGCCACGAACACCTGGTTCGCGATGTTACGCTCCTTGAGCGCGCGCAGCGTCAGCTCCTCGTCGTGCGCGCTGTCCTCGACCAGTAGGATTTCGACTTCGTTCGGGAGATTCATGCGCAACCGTGCTCCGGCAGGGTTCAGAAAAAGGCGGCGCTCGTGCCACGTCCCACACCCGGTCATGACCGGGGCGCCGCCCGTCCAAAATGGGTCGCTCGGCCTTCCGAAAACAGGGTGGCGTCGCGAACCTGTAGTCGCAGCCGTCCCACACCCGGCGTGTCGCGTTCTGACCCTCCGTGCCGCAAAAACGACCTGGTGCCCGTCCGGCTCCCCACGAGCTTGCCCCACGCGCGCCTCTAATCTATGGGTTTTTAGTGTTGCGTGGCCGCCTCAGCAGTGGAACGTGACCGCGGCGGCAGCGCGAGGTGATGACGCTCACGCCCGGGCTATCTGGAAACCCCACTTTGGTACCTATGGGCAAACCCTTGCGGGTGCTGATGGTCGAAGACTCGGAGGACGACGCGCGCCTGATGCTGCGCGAGCTCCGGGGTGCGGGGTACGACCTGACGCACGAGCGAGTGGACGCGGCGGCCGCCCTCGAGGCCGCGCTCGATCGCCACCCGTGGGACCTCGTGATCGGCGACTACAGCATGCCGCACTTCAGCGGCACCGCCGCGCTGGCGATCCTGCGGGGGCGCGGCCTCGACATCCCCTACATCTGCGTGTCGGGCACGATCACGGAAGAGCTCGCCGTGGCAGCGATGAAGGCGGGCGCCAACGACTATGTCACCAAAGGGCAGCTCAAGCGCCTGCTCCCCGCGATCGAGCGCGAGCTGCGCGAGGCGCAGGGACGCGCCACGCTGCGCGCGACCGAGGCGAGCTTTGCGACGCTGGTCGAGCACGCGCCCGTCGGGATCTACCGCTCGAGTCCGGACGGCCGGTTTCTGTCGGTGAATGCCGCCGTCGTGCGGATGCTGGGATACGAGACCGCCGCGCAGGTGTTAAGCCTCGACATGGGTCGGGACGTGTACGCCGACGCCGCCGAGCGGCAGCGACTGGTGGACCGCGATAGCTACAGCGACCGCCAATACGACAACGTCGAGGCGACCTGGAAGCGCCAGGACGGCCGCTTGCTCACGGTGCAGCTCAGCGTGCGCGCCGTGCGGAATGGAGCGGGGCAGGTCGAGTACTACGAGACCTTCGTCCGCGACGTCACCGACCAGCGACGTCTCCAGCAGCAGGTGCTGCAATCCCAAAAAATGGAAGCGGTGGGACGCCTGGCGGGAGGCATCGCGCACGACTTCAACAACCTGCTCACCGTGATCACGAGCTACTCGGACCTCCTGCTGGAAGACCTCGCGCCGGGCGATGCCAAGCGCGACGACCTCGAGCAGGTCCGCAAGGCGGCGGACGGCGCGGCGGCGCTCACCCGGCAGTTGCTCGCGTTCAGCCGGCAGCAGGTGGTCGAGCCGCGGGTGGTGAGCCTGAACACGGTGATCGAAGGTCTCCAGAAGATCCTGCGCCGCGTGATCGGTGAGGACATCGAGCTGACGACCACGCTCGCCCCGGACCTGGGGGCGGTGCGGGCCGACGTGGGGCAGCTCGAGCAGGTGCTCATGAACCTGGCCGTCAACGCGCGCGACGCGATGCCGACGGGCGGCAGGCTCACGGTCGAGACGGCCAACGTGGAGCACGACCCGGACTACGCCCGCGGCCAGGAGGCCGCGGCGGTCCGCCGCTTCGCGATGCTCGCCGTGACCGACAGCGGGTGCGGCATGGACGAGGCAACCAAGGCCCGGATCTTCGAGCCGTTCTTCACGACCAAGGAGCCGGGGAAAGGCACCGGCTTGGGCCTCGCGACCGTGTACGGCATCGTGAACCAGGCCGGCGGCTTCATCTGGGTGTACTCCGAGCCCGATCAGGGCACCAGCTTCAAGATCTACCTCCCGGAGGTGGGCGCGAAGCCGGGTTCCCCGGAGTCGCTGGCCCGCAAGGTGCGCGACGTCCGCGACGCGCCGCAGCCGCGCTGAGGCGCGGCGCCCCCATCAGGACGGTCTCTCCTCCCGCCGGTCGAGCTGTGGCTGCACGTGCTTGGCGTAGCAATCCGGACAGATGCTGTGCGTGACGAGCCGCTCGAAGTGTTTCTCGATGTAGCGCTCCAGCGGCTGCCATTCTTCGTTGTCGTTGCGAATGCGCTTGCAATAGGAGCAGATGGGGAGCAGCACCTCGAGCTGCTCCAGCTCCTTGCGGAGACCCAGGATCCGCTCCGCCACCTTGAGCCGGGCGCGCAGCTCATCCGGATCGAACGGCTTGGCGATGAAATCGTCCGCCCCCGCCTCCATGCCGGCCAGATACTGCTGCTTGCCCCCGCGGGCGGTGACCAGGATGAAGTAGACATACGGCTCGCGGGTGCGCGCGCGGATGCGGCGGCATAGCTCCACGCCGTCCATCTCCGGCATGTACCAGTCGGAGATCACGATCGGGATGCGCGCCAGTTGCAGCAGCTCCCACGCCTCGCGGCCGTTGGTGGCGGTCTTCACCTCGTAGCCCGCGGCCTTGGCGAGCGCGCCCAGCTGGGAGCTCGATACCGCGTCGTCGTCCACGACCAGCACCGGAATCGCGTTAGCCATCCCGACCGCCTTTCACCGTGGTCTGAAGGTATGCGAGCGCCGCGGACGCCTCGGCGCGCACACTCTCCAGCTTGTCACGCGCCTCGGCCACGTCGCCATCGCGGGCCGCGGCTTCGATCTGCTCCAGCAACGTGGCCAGGGCGCGCGCGCCGATGGTCGCAGCCGCGGACTTGAAGGCATGCGCCGCCCGCTGAATCGGCTCGGCCGAATCCCCGCCCGTCGCGGCGGTCAACGCGTCGAGACGCTGCGGCAGCGTCTGGACGAAGGTCGCCAGAATCCCGTCGACGGCCTCCGCTGCGCCCGCTTCCTCCATGGTGCGGCGGAACGCCTCGACATCTACGGGAGGCGATGCCGTAGGCCCCGGCTCGGCGCCGTCGGGGCCGCGGCCTTCGACCACCGCGAACAGCTCGTGGGCCTTGAACGGCTTCGCAAGATAGCCCGTCATGCCGCGCTCCAGGCAGCGCTCGCGCTCGCCGCTCAACGCGTGCGCCGTCAAGGCGATGATCGGGAGCGTGCCGCCCTGCGGCAGGGCGCGAATCCGCGCCGTCGCCTCGAACCCGTCCATCTCGGGCATCTGGATGTCCATGAGCACCACGTCATAGCGGTCGCTGGCGACGGCGTCCACCGCCTCGCGGCCGTTGGCGACCACGTCCACGTGATGCCCGCGCTTCAGGAGCATCGCGGTCGCGACCTGCTGGTTCACGACGTTGTCTTCGGCGAGCAGGATGCGCAGCATGTGGCGTGATTCGGCGATCGAGTGTCGCGTGACGAGGTCGACCCCGCCGGCGGCCGACGGCGTCCCGGCGAGCACGGTGCCCACCGCTTCGATCAGGTCCGCCCGCGCGATCGGCTTGGTGAGATACGCCTGGATGCCGAGCTGGCGGCAGCGCTCGCCGTCCCCGCGCTGCCCGGCGGACGTCAGGATCAGGAGCCGCGTAGGCGCGAGCTGGGCGTCCCCGCGGATGACCGTGGCGAGCTCGAAGCCGTCCTGATCGGGCATCTGGGCGTCGAGGATGGCGAGGTCGAACGGGGTTCCCGCGGTTGCGGCGCGGCGCAGCGCCGCGAGGCCGGCGTCGGCGCGATGCGCTTCGTGCACCGCCACGCCTTCGGCCCCCAGCATGTCGCGCAGGATGCGCCGGTTGGTCTCGTTGTCGTCCACGACCAGGAGCCGGCGGCCGCCCAGCGACGCGGTCCGCCTGGGAGTCGCGCCGCCGGCGGGTGTCTCCACCGGGAAGAGCAGCGTGCAGCTGAACTCGCTGCCGCGACCGACGTGGCTCGTGACCGTCAGCTCGCCCCCCATCAGCGCCACCAGGCGCCGGGCAATCGCGAGGCCGAGGCCGGTTCCGCCGTAGCGCCGCGTCATGGACGCGTCGGCCTGGGTGAACTCGTCGAAGATGTGCGCCAGCTGCTCATCCGAGATGCCGATCCCCGTGTCGCGCACCCGGAACCGCACCGCCGTGCGGTCGCCGTGGTGGGCGACCACGGCGGCCGAGACGTCGACCTCGCCCTCCTCGGTGAACTTGATGGCGTTGCCGATGAGATTCATCAGGACCTGGCGCAGGCGCGTGGGGTCGCCGCGCACTAGGTGCGGGACGTCGGGGGGCACGTCTACTGTGAGCTCGAGGTGCTTCTCGCGCGCCCGCACCGCCAGCAGTGTGGCCGTGGCATGGACGACCTTGGGCAGGTCGAACGCGATCGACTCCAGCTCCAGATGCTCCGCCTCGATCTTCGAGTAGTCGAGGATGTCGTTGAGAATGGTGAGCAGCGCTTCGGAGGACGAGCGCACCAGCTCCAGGGCGCGCCGTTGCTCCGGCGCGAGCTCCGTGTCGAGCACCAGCTCCACAAATCCCAGGACGGCGTTCATCGGCGTGCGGATCTCGTGACTCATGTTGGCGAGGAACGCGCTGCGCGCCCGGGCCACCCGCTCCGCCAGATCCCGCGCCGCGCGCATGGCCTGCTCGGCCGCCTTGCGGTCGCTGATGTCCTCGTACAGCGCCACGAGCGCACCTTCGGCGGTGGCTTTGACGGCGGCGGCCGAGAGGCGGACCTGGATGGGGCGGCCGTCGTTGCGCCTGCGCGCTACTTCCACCCGCACAATCTCCCCGCCCCGCGCGCGCGCCTCGAGCTCGCCCGATTCCGAGCGGAGCGATTCGGGGACGATGAGCTCGTCGATGCTGGCCCCGACCGCCTCGAGGGCGCTGTATCCGAACAGCGCCTCGAAGGCCGGGTTCACGCTGCGGATCGACCGCCGGTCGTCCAGGACGGCGATCGCCACGGGCGTGCTCGCGATCAGGGCGTCGAGGTAGGCGTGTTGCCGGGCCAGCTCCCGTTTGGACGATTCCAGCAGCACCGCGGTGCGCACCCGCTCGGTGAAGGTGCGGTGTGCGCGCCGGTGCACGCGGTCCATTCCCCAGGCGAACAGCACGACGATGAACGTCGCGAGCAGGTGTGGCCGGGAGTGTCCCTGCAACAGCAAGCCGATGGGCAGGGGGACGAGGACGGTGAGCAGGAGATAGTGGAAGCTGCGCCGGTCGCCGACCAGTGTTCCGGTCGCGCCGGCAACGATGCCGGCGAGCACGACCAGGATCATCGCCGCTTGGTCCAGACGGAGCTCCGGGATCGCGGCGGCCGCGCCGAACCCCCACGCCAACCCGACGCCGGCCACGGTCAGACGCACCCCCCGTAGCGCCTCCTCGGGCGACGCCGTGCGGCGGCCGAGGCCCAAGCGCCACCAGGTGCGCAGCGCGGCGGCGGCCGTGACCGCGCCGACCCAGCCTATGGTGCGCACGAGGGGGAGGGAATTCCATACCAGCGCCGCCACGACCAGGACCAGCACGACGTGCAACGCCTCGGCGAGCGGGCCGCCCCGGAGCAGCTGCCCCAGCCCCGCACCGCGTATCTCGGCTTCCACGCGCGCGTCGTTCTCGCCAGCGCGAGCCACCGGATTCCCGGTCATGTCTCTATATGTGATCATCAGGGGTGCGGTGCAACATGATGGGACTGGGCTACTCCGGCTGCGTCTCCAGGCCCGCGCGCACCGCGGCGAGCAGCACCTCCGTTTCCACGGGTTTCGTGAGCAACGGTGCTACGCCCAGCGCTGCGACGCGCTGGCGCGTTTCCGCATCGGTCCGGCCGGTGATGACGAGCACGGGGATAGCGGCGAACGCTTCGATCTTGCGCAGGCGCTCCAAGACGAGATAGCCATCGCCGGCGGGGAGTCCCAGGTCGAGCAGGATGAGGTCGGGGCGCTCGCGGTTCACGACAGTCAGGGCCGAAGCCGCGTCGGCCGCCTGGGCGACGACGTAGCCGCCGCCTGCCAACCGAGCCTGCAGATCCGCGCGGGCGACGGCGTCGTCTTCGATGACGAGGACTTTCTGACGACCTGAGCGCCCGCGCCGACGGGACGGTTTCATGCTGGGCCCTCCGGTACGGTGGACCACGTCCGGGCGTAGTCCGGGCAGATCCTCATGACTGAAGTCCACGCCGAGGGGGGTCGTTGGCCTCGGACTCTGGATCTGAGGCTAAAACACGAGCGAGGTTTCCGCCAGCCGTGCAGCCGACGGGAGAAAGGTTGACCCCGAAACCGTCACCGAAACCGTCACCGCGCAAACGGCGGTCGTGAGCTTCCTGTTCCTGCCCGCGTAACGAATGCTCGTCCTCACGCTGGCGTGATGAAGCGTGCGAAGTCCCTGTGAGGCTTCGTCTTCACCCATTCGAGACAGCCGGACTCGAGCCGAACAAGGCGCGGTATTCGACGTGGTGATCACCGATTTGCAGGGGCGGGAGCGCGGTGGCCTGTGGCTCTGGCGCAAAGCACTCGAAGCCCGGCCCGAGCTCACGGGTCGCTTTGTGCTCATCAGCTCGGAGGCCCGCCCGGAGGCGCACGACATGACACTGTTCATCGACAGGGAGCGCTTCCTCGTCAAGCCGTTCTCGCTCGACACATTGTCGACGCAGGTCGAGGATATCATCCGCGGTGATCAAGAGAAAACGGTTGACAGGCGTGACGAGATGGCCTCGTCTGACGACGCGAGGGAGTAGCCAGCAGCTCCCGAGGCAGGACTCGAACCGGCGACCGGTTAGGCCGTCCGCCGGACCTGCCTCACGGTGTCCTGAGCTTTCCCCCGAGACTCGGCCGTCTCGCCGTCAGCCACGTATGCGCGGCGGGAAACAGCCGAGTCAACATCCCCACGAGTTTCTCCCGATCTGATCGCAGGACGGCCGAATCCGCCGTCGCGTCGTAGACCGCCATGTGACGTGACTGGCGCACGCTCTCGAGCTCGACGCCAAATTGAGAAACAGCGGGGTCCTCCAGCGCAGCTAGCGCGTAGAACACCGTGTAGTGATGCGCCTGCCCGCGCACACGGAGCCCGCCCGCGGCGAGCAGCGTCGTCGCCGCCTGCCGTCCCGCGTCGTAGGCGCGCGTGAACGCTCCTTCCTCACTTAGGCCCGCCACGCCGGCATCGCGATACGACGTCAAGGCCCGCGTCCACAGGCCGACAATCTCCCGGTCATCGAACGGTGCCGCCTCCAGGCGGTGCTCCGCGAGCAGTCGCTCGATCCGTTGAGGGAACGTCACGCGACGAGTCGTGCCAGGCGCCGCGGGTCCCCAAGCACCCATCGCTTGGGTCCCGCGAGGACGCGCTCGAGGAACGGACTGGCCGCGTGGCGACGTGCTTTCAGTTCCGTGCGCGAGTAGCGCGACACGTTGACCTCGCGCTCAAGGAGCGCCGAGACCTCCATCGTTCGGGCGGCCAGGGAGCTCGTTTCTGGCAGCGCGCCCACTACAAAGAGGTCCACATCGCTGTCCGGTCGGACGTCGCCGCGGGCGGTCGAGCCGTAGACGAATGCGGCGTCTACGCCCGGCACGTCCGCCAGCGCGTCGCGCAGCAGTTCCGTGGGATCGGCGACGTGTCGGACGAGCTGTCGCAGGGCACTCCACAGCGGCGCCGCGGTGTTGGCCTGGAAGGTGATGTAACGGCCTTCCGCCCGCCGCGTCACCACGCCGAGGGCCTCGAGTCGGGGCAGCGCCATTTGCAGGGAGCGGTTCGGAACGGCGGTGTGTCGCTGGAGCGCCCGGAAGTGCAGGGCCTGGTCCGGGTGGAGGACGAAATGGGCGACCAGGCGCGCTAAAGCGGGCGAGCTGAGGAGGCTCGCCAGCAGGCTGTCCGACTTGCGGAGTCGCGGCGCATGGCGAGGCTTGTGCATGTGCTCAAAAGTAGCACAACAACACCCTGCGGGCCAGGCTGTGAACCTGCCGCCGTTTACCCCGCCTGAAGCCGGAACGTCGGAGGGGAGACGTACTTTATGCCGACCGATTCGTGTGGATCGGATTATCCCAACCGTCCCCAGGCCGTACCGGAGCCGGGTGTCGCTGCGGAGCCCGGATTGGAACTCGTTGGGGCAGGGGAATCTACGGAGCTCCCGAGGCAGGACTCGAACCTGCGACCCGTAGCCTGAGCGAGCCGGGCGAGCCTACCTCAGACAGTGCAACGGAGGTTAAAACAGGAGCGGAGTCTCCGCCAGTGGAGCGGCCGAGAGGCGAAAAGCGGCGCTCGTGAGGTGTCATCGCCGATTGGAATTGCACACTCCACTCCAGAAGGTGTGCAACCTTCAACCGGCATTGACACCCACGACAGTCCCGCGAGCGCGACACGGAGGGGCGTGAAGAACCGGCTGCTCGGTTACGAAGCACTGGCGAGCGAGTCGCTTCGCTCCGCCCACTTTCGAAAGACTTCCAGGTTCGTCAGCCAGTAGCCACTTCGACACGGGACGCCTGCAGAGTCTTCCCTCACCCAGGTATCCATGGCACCATACGTGAAGGTGGGACGGTGCCGCGGTCCAGCGTCTGCCGTCCCAGACCTCAAGCTGCAGCCAACTCGGAGGCATCCCAAACCGACGCCCAATGACTATGTGACAGAGGCTTTCGCAATCTTCTCCCGACGGATTCTCTTGGTAGGAGACGAGTGCAAGATCACCATCAACGGTGCGTAGCTCCGCGGGCGCGCAGGCACCCGCACCATCTTGATAGATCTTCGACAATCGCCCTGCCTGCCCAGTATCTCCGTACAGATACATGCCTAGCTCGCCTTCGACGGGGTCATCAAACCTTATGACGAGGGCGTGACCTCGTACGCCTCGCAGTCCGACCCAAGTGACCGACCTTGGGTAGCAGCAATCCACGTTGCGCATGTTTTCGACTCGAGACACTGCGTCACGCGTCACCGTCAACACCAGTACGCTAGGCTTGCAGGTGTGTGAATCCTGCGTCACGATGGCGAAGCGGCCGCGATCTCCTTTCACGATCATTCGTGCACTACACTTGATTTGAGCCAGGTAGCGGACCACGCTTAACGAATCGCGGTCTCGGCCTTGCACGCGGGATGAACGTTGGCCGATCGCGCTAGCAGAGGCCTTGCATCCATACTCCACACCGATGAACGCGATACAAAGCAGCGCGTATATCGGAATCCGCATGGTCAGCGCTTCGGGCAGAGGAGGCGCTATGTGGTTGCGTAGTGTATCCATCAGCTTGATGCTAGCCGACGAGGTGCTGAAACCAAGCACGCATCGATCTCAGGACGTTTTCCTTCCCTTTTCTGACAATTTCGTGCCCGTTCGTTGGCCTTAGTCACAAACGCAAGGCGGTCATCGGGTCGACTTGCGTCGCTCGCCGCGCGGGGATGTAGCAGGCAACAACCGCGGCTCCCAAGAGCAAGACGGCAACGCATCCAATCGCGAGAGGATCAATTGCCGTGACGCCGTACAAAACCGACTGCATGGTCCGGCCTACGAAGTAGGCTCCGCCGAGTCCCAAGGCAAGCCCTGTCAGGGCAAGAAGCATCCCTTCTCGCAGCACCAGAAACAGAACCTGGCCGGGACCTGCGCCGAGAGCCATGCGCAAACCGATTTCATGGGTCTGTCGCGCCACGGAGAACGACATGACCCCGTAAATGCCTATGGCAGCCAGAATGAGGGCAATAACGGCAAACGAAGCAAGCAGGGCCGTGGCAAAGCGATCGCCTGCCAGCGATTCGTCTACCAGTTGATCCATGGTCCTCACCCGGTCCAGAGGCAGGTCGGAATCCATGGATTGAACGATGGCGGCAATGCTGTTGGCTACGCTCGAGGGGTCGCCGGCTGTCCGAACCGCAATGCCCGCGTTGGGCCACGGACTCTGCCAAAAGGGAACGTTGATTTCGGGAAAGTCCTTGCCGTGCACGCCGTTGTTGTGAACATCACGATAGACGCCAACGATCTGCCACTCAGTGGCGGGACCCAACTGCGTGGCTCCTGGAATTAATTGCTGGACAACGACCCGTTGCGCCAGTGGATCGACATGGGAGAGATACTCTTTTGCGAAGGTCTCATTGACGATAGCGACCGGCAAGCCTCCCGCCGCGTCTTGTTCCGTGAAGCTGCGGCCTCGCGTGATCTGAATTCCAAACGTCGTGAAATAAGCCGGCGTGACCATCGTGAAACCGGCGGAGGGGCGCGAGGACGGATCTTTGAAAGGTTGTCCGGGGATGCTGAAAGGCACGCCGGAGCTCGTACCCAGAATGGGCATCCCTGTGGAAACGGAGGCGGATGCAATTCCCGGAAGTGCTGCAATTTTCGCCAGCAACTCACGGTAGAACACGGCGATCTGTCCGGAATTCGCAAAGCGCCCATGGCGTACCGGCAAGGAGAATGTCAACAGGTGATCCTGCCGAAAGCCGAGATCGACGCGAGTCAACCTCCAGAAACTGTGAATCAGCAATCCCGCGCCGGCAAGAAGCGTCAGCGCGAGAGCAAATTCCATCACAACCAAACCTCTGCGCAGTCCGTGGCGGCCAGACTCGGAAGAGGAGCGCCCGCCCTCTTTCAGCGTGTCATTCAGATTAACATGCGAGCCTTGCCAGGCCGGAGCGCAGCCACAGAGCACGCCGGCAAGGCCGGTAGCGGCCAAGGTGAAAACCAGCACGGATACGTTGACGCGGATATCTGCTTCGGTCGGTATCGAAAACGGGGGGAGGATAGCCAGAATCACCTTAAGCATTACGGAAGCAAGCGCTACTCCCAGGACACCCCCGATGAAAGCCAATGCGAGGCTTTCTGTTAAGAGCTGGGAAAGCACTTGCCATGGCCTTGCGCCGAGGGAAGTCCGAAGCGCTACTTCTTTGTGACGGGCGGTGCCCCGAGCGAGAAGCAAGTTGGCGACGTTCACGCAGGCGATCAACAAGACGAAGCCTACTGCGCCCATCAGAAGCCAGAGGTCCTTGATCGTGTCGCGGCTGGTGAAATCGTTCTGCAGGCGCTCCACGCTGGCGCCCCATCCTTCATTGGAACGCGGATAAACCTCGGCAATCCGTCGAGTCACCGCGTTCATGTCGGCGTTGGCTTGTTGTAATGTCACACCGGGTTTGAGCCGGCCCATAACCACCAACCAACGAAAATCGTGATTGATCTGCTCGGGCTTAAAGGCAAGAGGGACGAAGAGGTGTGATTCAAAACGATCGGGCATGCCGGGAGCCAACACACCTACCGCCTTATAGGGTTCACCATTCAGCCGGACTTGCTGGCCGATGATGTTCGGATCGCCGCCGAAACGCCTATGCCAAAGCCCGTCGGTCATGATCACGCTGTGTTCGTTGCCCACCGTACCTTCTTCAGGTAGAAAGTCCCGCCCGAGTGCTAGAGGAATTCCTTGTATGGTGAAAAACCCCGGTGTTGTGACTCTGGCTTGGGCAGCTTCCGGGTGGCCCTCAACGGAAAGGCTGAAAGTTCCTCCGGTCCAGGCGACCATATCCTGAAATACCGTGTTTTGACGCTTCCACTCCAAGTAGTCCGCGACAGAAACCGGGTTGCGAGGCCCGTTGGCCTTGTCGGACCACACCATGACGAGCTGGTCCGGGTTTGGATAGGGCAAGGGAGACAACAGCGACGCATGGACGACGCTGAAGATTGCCGTGTTTGCGCCTATTCCGATGGCGAGCGTGAGCACGGCTACGGCAGTGAAGCCCGGGCTCTTACGAAGTATGCGGAAAGCGAAACGAAGATCTCGCAGGAAGGATTCAAGGAGAGGAAGTCCCCGTTGGTGACGGTAGTCTTCCCTAGTTTGTTCGATGCTGCCCCGCTTCATAAAGGCATTCATGAGCGTAGCTCCTTCCTTCTCACAATCCTGCGCCGCATCACCATGGACGGTTTATTCCTACCAACGCACGATGGGATCCACGCGGGTAGCACGCCGCGTAGGAATGGACGCCGCGACGATCGCACAGGCAGCGAGAGCCACAACAGCCAAGCCAAGGATTATCGGGTCATAACTCTTGACGCCGCGTGCGCGCGGGTGCTCGTTGATCGCTCCACGGACCTTGGTCCAGAGACCGCTCTCGTTCAAGGACGCGGCATGCGCCATTCGCAGAGCCACCGATCGCCCGGGCGCCAGACGCGATTGGCGACCATCCCGTCGACTTCGCACGCGCGCCCGTCTGCCGTGACCAGCCACCAGATCGGACCCGGCAAGTCGCCTGTGCGAAGGTACGGCACCCATGCACGGCACCCGTGAACGCGATCCGGGCACATGCCGACGTACAGCACGGGCGACTCGGACCAATTGCTCGGCGCCACGCTGCTCGTGCGCTCCGGCCCACACGCCAGCAGAGCCAGCGCGAGTGCCCCGACTTGGAACGTAGCGATCGACGGGCTGGGCCGCTGAAGAATGTCCACGCGCGGAACAATTGGCACGCACCGTGCCAAGCGGTCGCCCACCGAGTGACTGAGGGGTGACAAGCACTTACGTGAACGTTCGGCAGTTGAGGCGGCCCGGCATGACCGGTCGTGGGATTGCTCGTCCCACGGGCGGACACGAAACGGATGGGTACAAGAGCTACAAGAAGCGGCTCCGGTGACCTCTTGTCGCCTGCCTATCTCTGTAGAAGTGCGACTCACTTGCAAGACCCAAGACTTGACTCTGTACGTCGTGCTGCCAGATAAGGTCGCAAGCGTGGGCTGCTTCAGCTCCGCGCCGGCTGCGGTCGCGCCGACGCGCACGGCGGCCGCCTGACGCTCGAGAATCGTGGTGACGGCAGCCACGGCTGCGAGGCCCGGCTACAACTTCCCTGTGACCGGATGTGGGACGTCGTGTGCCGGAAGCGAACACTCCTAATCGACGGGCAGCCTCGTAACGCGATCAGCAGCGGGAGCTCATGGACTCGGGGTATCGGTACGTTCTATGCCTTCCAAGACAGGCCATGACCCTCCAGCTACCCTCCGGCCTGGCGCAGGACTTCCGCTTCACGAGTCGTCAACTGTTGCGCGCGCCGGGGTTCACCCTCGCCGCTGTTGCGACGCTCGCGCTGGGCATCGGCATCAACACGGCGGCGTTCACGATCTACGAGTCGATCGCGCTCAAGCCCTTGGCCGTGCGGGACCCCGCGAGCCTGCTAAGGATTGTCGCGACCCGGGACGCCGGCCGCGTGCGACTGTCGTACGCCGATGTCACGGAGATTCGCACGGGGACGCGCGCCTTCACGTCCCTCATCGCCACGTCCGGCCCGGAGCCATTTGAGGCTGCGCGTTCCGGCGCCACCGCTCCGGAGATCTTGGCTGCCCGCTTCGTGTCCCCCGAGTTCTTCACCACGCTTGGCGTGACGGCGGCGTTGGGCCGGACCTTCGGCCCGGGCGACCCGCAGAGTGTGGTGTTGAGCGACGAGGCGTGGCGACAGCGGTTCCAGGGCGCGTCGGACGTGGTTGGACGCACTCTCACCATTCGGGGTACGACGCTTGTCGTCCTGGGCGTAACGGGTCTCGCGTTTGGAGGGACGGGGGCGCCCGCAGCGGCGCCAGATCTCTGGATCCCGCTCGACCTCGAGCCCACGCTCCGTCCCGGCGTCGATTGGATCCACGATGCGGCCCAGCGGCCCTGGGAAGCGCTCGGCCGTCTCGCGCCGGGCGTCTCGCTGGCTCGGGCGCGGGCCGAGCTCGCCGTGGTAGCGACGCGACTCCCGCCGATTGACAAGCGGCCCGTCACGCTCGACGCGCAGCGGGCCAGCTTCTTCCAGACCGACTCCGGAGAGTTCAGTACGTTCGGGGCGGTGAGCCCCGTGGTGCTCGTCGCGGTCGCGTTGCTGCTCGTAATAGCCTGCGTGAACCTCGTCAACCTGGTGGCCGCGCGCAACGCCTCGCGCGCCCGCGAGATCGGCGTGCGGCTCGCGCTGGGCGCCAGCCGCGCCCGGCTCGCCCGGCTGCTGTGCGCCGAGAGCGTGCTGCTGGGATTCCTGGGCGGCGTCGTCGGCCTTGTGGCCTCGTGGGAGTTGACGGGCCCGCTGCGCCAGTGGATCCGCGTCACCCTACCGCGCCTCACGGGCAACCCGGCCGGTCTGTTCCTCGATTTCTCGATCGACTGGCGCGTGCTCGCGTACACCCTCTCGCTAGCGATCGGGGTCGCTTTGATCGTCGGCCTCGCCCCAGCGCGGGCATCAGCCCGCGCCGACGTGAACGCCGTTCTCAAACAGGGGACGAGCTCGACCGAAGCCCCGGGCCTGTGGCGGCGCCGGCATTGGCTGGTCACGTTCCAGGTCGCCGGTTGCCTCGCGCTGCTCACGGCGGCAGGCCTGCTGCTCGCGGGCGTGCGTCGCTCGCGCGTCGCCGATCCCGGCTTCGACGCGGCCCACACGCTGGTGCTGTCTCTCGATGCGCCGGCCGGCGGTTACTCCACCGCGGGCGCCGCTGAGGCGGCGAATCTGGTCCGCCGCCTGCGATCGCTCCCCGGTGTACGCAACGTCGCCTGGGCGTCCCACGCTCCCTACATGGGACACGCGTTGCTCACCTACAGCGAGCCTGGTGGGGCGGTGCGGACACTGGCGACGAACCGGGTCTCTGACTCGTACTTCGAGACACTCGATATCCCGATCCTCGCGGGCCGCGGCTTTACTCCGGGCGAAGTTGCGCGGCACAGCCCAGTCCTCGTGTTGAGCGAGGCGGCGGCCCGCCGCTACTGGCCGGGGGAGAGCCCCGTCGGCCGGAGCGTCGATCGCTTCCCCTGGCTCGCCGGACCCGACTACTCGCAGGCGTACACGGTCATCGGCGTGGCCAAGGACGTGCGTGGTACCTTCCTCTCCAAGGTTGACGAGGGGTTCGCATACTACCCGGGCGCGCCCAGCCCCGGATCCACTTTTCTGCTCCGGACGCGCGCGTCACCCGCCGCGGCCGTGCGGGAAGTGGTCCACGCCCTCGCAGAGTTCGCTCCCGGCCTCCCGGCGCGCGCGCACCTCGTCCCGCTCGAGGACGGCCCGGTCGCACTGCAGCGATTGATGGCGTCCCTGCCGGCAGCGACGGCAGGAGGGCTCGCGCTACTCGGACTGTTGCTCGCTGCCGTGGGGCTCTACGGCCTAGTAGCACAGGTGGTGGCGCGCCGCACGCGTGACATTGGCATTCACATGGCGCTCGGCGCGCAGCGGCGCCAGGTGTTGACCCTGATCCTGCGCACCACGTTGCGTCCCGCCATGCGCGGGGTCGCGCTCGGCTCGTGCGGCGCTGCGGGGCTGTCGGTGTTGCTCGCCAAAGCTGTCGTGATTCCCGATATGCCAGACTTCACCTACGGCGCGGGCGCCTTCGCGCCGGCGGTGTTCGCGGCCGTGCTCGCGGTGTTGGCGGCGGTCATCGGAATTGCGGCGCTCGTACCGGCGCGCCGCGCCACTCGCGTCGATCCGATGCAAGCGTTGCGCCAGGACTAGCCTGTCTACTTGTGGCTAGTGGTCTTCACCAGCCACTAGCCACACGCCACTATTCCAGCTCAGCTCCCCTGTGCTTCGCCCTCCTCCGATGCGCTTTCTTCGACCTGTGCACCTTGTGCGCGGGGCTTTGAGGCGACGCTTCGTCGGCGCGTCCGGATTCGGCACGCTGCACGGCTTCCGGCGCGGTGTGGCGGGCGATGTGGCGCGCGGCTCGGGCGATGCCTGGCTCGGCGTCCAGTACATCGGTGATCGCGACCCCGACCGGATCGCGGAATACGTGCAGGAGCGTGAGGATGCGCTCGACGCCGCGGTCACGATGCTCGACCGGGCGTGGGCAGTTCCGACCCCCGAAAGGGAACCCGAAACCGTCACCAAACTGTCACCAGCCCCGGAGGGAAAAACCGGGCGTGTGAAAGCGATTGGGGCGCCGAGGGTTGGGAAGCTCCCGAGGCAGGACTCGAACCTGCGACCCGCCGGTTAACAGCCGGCTGCTCTACCAGCTGAGCTACTCGGGAATGTGCGGCGGACCAAATATCGTCAGCAGGGGGAGCTACTTCAACCGTGGCTGGGGCGCGGCGTGCTCCGGCCTGGGGCGGCACGCCGCCATTTGCGCGGCTCCGCTCCGAGCCGCTGCGGCGCCCGCCAGTCCACCGCATGTCGCAGCACCCAGGCGACGTCGTACAACCGCTCGAGCTGGTCCCGCGTCCAGGCGCGCGGCCGCGTGTCCATGACGCACAGGGTCCCCAGCGTGCGGCCGCCGGTGTCGAACAGCGGCACGCCGGCGTAGGCGATCACCAGGCCGTCCCGCACGGCCGGGCTGTTCGCGCCGAGCGGATGCCCGCGGGCGTCGTCGATCACGAGCGGCCGGCGCGACGCGGCGACGTGGCGGCTGAACCGGTGGGCCAGCAGCAGCACGAATGGGGCGGGCAGTCCGGCGCTGCTCATCACCACGCCGTGACGCGGCCCCACCAGCGAGAGCGACACGATCGGCACGCCGAGCACGCGGGCCGCGAGCGCGGTGAAGCGGTCGAACTTTTCCTGGTCCGAGCGTCGCGTCATGCCGATCCTCGCGGCACCGCGGTGGCGCCCCGGTCACGGCGCTCGCGTAGGTCCGCCACGATCGCGGGCAGCTGGTCGAACTCGGTGCGCTTGTCGAGGAACAGATCGGCGCCCGCCTCCAGGCAGGTCGTGCGCAGCTGGTCGTACCCGTAGTTGCTCAGGACGACCACCGCGGGTCGCGGCGTGAGCCGTTTCGCCGCCGCGACCACCTCGAGACCGTCGCCGTCGGGGAGCCGCATGTCCACCACGACCATGTGGGGCTTCGCGCTGGGGAGCAGCCGCTCGGCCTCGGCCACACTCCCCGCTTCGAACACCTGCTCCACGTCCCACAGGTCGCGCAGCATTCCCGCCAGCCGCAGCCGAACCAGGCTGGAGTCTTCGACCAGAACGACGCGAATCGCGGCGGGGTGCATGGTTGTGAAGTGCACAAACTGCACAGCGCCGGCGCAACACGGTATCGGGGCAGGCTGGCACGGCCTGTCCGGTCTGGGAGGCGGCGTGTCCGTCGCGTCCGACAGCGGCACCCGCGCTTCATGTCGTGAGGTCGTGCTCGATGACGTAGCGGACGAGATCGGCGTTGGTCTTGAGGTCCAGCTTGCGCAGGATACGGCCGCGGTACGTGGAGATGGTCTTCGCACCGACCCTGAACGTGGCCGCGATCTGCTTGTTGCTCTTGCCCCCACCGAGCAAACACAGTACTTGGTACTCCCGGGCGGAGAGGTCCCGGTGCGCCCCGCTCGACGGACCGGCCGCGAGCGCGTCGGCGAGGCGCTCGGCGAGCGCGGGGCTCACGTAACGCCCGCCCGCGTGGACCTTCGCCACCGCCGCCATCAGGTCGGTGGGCGCTTCCGTCTTGGTCACGTACCCGGCGGCGCCGGCGCGCAGGGCCTGAATGGCAAGCTCCCCCTCCGGGTGCATGCTGACGACTAGCACGCGCACCTGGGGAAGGCGCTGCTTGAGCTGCCCCAGCAGCGTGAGGAACCCGGGCCCGGGCATCCCGATGTCCAGGATCAACACGTCCGTACCGCTCCCCTCGAGCTTTCGCAGCAGATCGTGCCCCTCGGCCGCCTCGCCCACGACCCGCAGCGTGGTGTCCTCCGCGGCGAGCTGGCGGAAGCCGGCGCGAATCAGGTGGTGATCGTCGGCGATGAAGATCCGGATCATGCGCGACGCGGCATGATGAGGGTCAAGGTGGTGCCGGCGCCCGGGTTCCCAGCGATGGTGACGTTGCCGTGAAAATTCTCCGCGCGTTCCCGCATGCCGAGCAGGCCAAGGGAGCGGGAGTCGTGTAGGGCACCCTCCCGGATGCCCCGGCCGTTGTCCTGGACCGTGAGCTCGAGCGCGTTGGGCGTCATGCCGAGCCGGACGAGCACGTGGGTGGCGGCGGCGTGGCGCGCCACGTTGGTGAGCGCTTCCTGAAAGATGCGGAACACCGCGGTGGCCCGGCTCGCGTCCACGGCAGGTTGTCCCTCGGGGAGCTCCACCCGGCATTCGATGCCGGTGCGAGTAGCGAACTCGCGCGCCTCCCACTCGATCGCGGCGCGCAGGCCGAGCTCGTCCAGCACGCTGGGACGCAGCTCGGCCGCGACCCGCTGGATCCCCTGGGCGGTGCTGTCGATGATCCCCGCCATGTCGTCGAGCTTGTGCGCGAGCTCGGGAGACGACCCGGGCATTCGCTTCTTGAGCCAGAGCAGGTCGATCTTCAGGGCGGTGAGCGCCTGGCCCAGCTCGTCGTGGATTTCGCGGGCGATGCGGGCGCGCTCCGCTTCGCGGGCCGCCTCGAGCCGCGCGGCCAGCCCCCGCAGCTGCGTGCGGTGCCGCTGCAGCTCCGCCTCCGCCGCTTTGCGCTCCGTGACGTCCTCCACCATGCCGACGAACCGCTGCGGCGCGCCGGCTTCCGCGGGGAGCGCCGACACGGTGACGTGGGCCCAGATCAACCGGCCGTCCTTGCGGCAGTAGCGCTTCTCGAACGTGTAGGATGATCGGGTGCCGCGCGCCAGCTCCGCCATCAGCTCGCGATTCTGGGGAAGGTCTTCCGCGTACGTGATGTCGACGTGCGACAGAGACCGGAGCTCTCGGGCGTCGTATCCGATCATCTCTTGGAACGCCCGGTTGCTGCGGATGAAGCGGGCGCTGCGATCGGTCACGGCAATGCCGACGGCCGACTGGTCGAACACTGCGCCGAGCAGCGCTTCGCGCTCGCGCAGCACCTCCGCGGCGCGCTCCCGCTCGATGACGCGGCCGAGCTGGGTGCCGATGTGGGACAGCACGTCGAGCAGCGCCGCGTTGGGCGCGACGGCATCGGGGGAGAAGAACTCGAGCACGGCGGCCACCTCGGCGCCAACGGTCAAGGGGAACGCCAGCCCGGCGCGGAGCCCCGACTCCGCCGCCGCGTCGCCGCGCGGGAAGTTGCCGTCCTGCGTCACGTCGACGATCCACGTCGGCTGCCCGGTGGCGAGGACGCGACCCGTCAGGCCGACGCCGCGTCGCAGCGTGGTTGCATCCGTCGCGCGGCGGAACGAATCGTGACGGGGCGCTCCCTCGTCGTGCCAGATCCGGGAAGGTCGCAGCAGGTCGGGGTCGTCCGGGGACACCTCGTACACATGCCCCACTGGCCACCCGCTCACGCGGCACACCTCGGCGACCGACGTCTGGAGCGCGTGCTCGGCGGTTTGCGCCTGGTTGGCGGCGACGGCGACATGTTGCAGCAGCCGGACGAACGCGACCTCTTGCTCCAGTGCTCGCTCGGCCGCGCCCCGCTCCGTCACGACCGCCGCGAGCATGAGTCCGGTCACCGCCGTCAGCCCGAGGAAGGTCTGCAACAGGGCGAGGTTTTCGGTCGGAGTGGAGGCGACGAACGGCCCGAGCCCGTGCAGCGTGTACCAGATCGTCAGGGTCGCGACGACGCCCGCGGCCGTCGCCGTGCCGCGGCTCCCGAACCTGAGCGCGGCCCAGACGACCAATGGGAAGACGGCGTACACGTAGGAGAGCGGATTGTGGAGCAGCAGCGCCGTGAGGAGCAACAGCGCAGCGAGCAGGCCCGCGGCCTCGAGCCCCCGCGAGGGAGGGCGTGCCGCACGGGCCCAAGTGAGCACGAGCGGTGCGACGAGCACGTCGCCCAGCGCGTCGCCCGACCACCACACGAACCAGAGACGCCGCAGCGCGTCAGGCGCGACGGCCCCGCTCGCCCACAAGCTCGCGACCCCGAGCGTGGCGCTGAGCGTCGTGCTGGCGAGCGCGCCGACCACGACGAGGGCGATCACGTCGCGCACCCGCTCGAGCGAGGGTCGGAAATCCACCACGCGTGTGAGCAGCCACGCGGCCGCGACGGCTTCAAGCGTGTTCCCCGTCGCGATCCCGGCGGCGCCCACTGCCGATACACCGGCGGTCCAGTTGAGCAGGAACGTCCCCAGCGCGATGCCCGGCCAGAGGCGTAGACCCAGCAGCAGCAAGGCCGCGAGCGCGAGGCCCGAAGGAGGCCAGGCGGAAGAGACCACCGGCTGCGCCACAGCCGCGAGTAAGCCCACGCGAGCAGCGGCGAAGTAGGCCGCCGCGAAGGCGGCGATCTGGAGGACGTGGCGCAAACGACGGGTCATCTGCGTGCGTGCACTTTGCGCAGTTGTACACCTATCATGCACGACAGCACGTCAACGGTCCAGTGTCACCGCCCTTCGCTCCGGCTCCGGCTGCAACGGCAGCTCGGCCGCCAGCATGCCCAGCAGGATGAGTGTACCGCCCGTCCACTGCAGCAGGGACAGGCGCTCTCCCAGCACCAGCCAGGAGGTGAGCGCGGCGAACAGCGGCTCGAAGCAGAAGATCAGCGCCGCCCGCGCCGACGACATGTGTCGCTGCGCGGACACTTGCAACAGGAAACAGATCGTGCTCGCGAACAGCACCGTGTACCCGAGCGCGCCGACGAACCGGGGCGTCCAATCGATGTGCGGGTGCTCGAGCACTCCGGCCGCGAGTGCTCCCAGCAGCGCCGTGGCGGCGATCTGCCAGAACACGAGGCGCCGGGCGTCATGGCGCCGGGACAACGCCGTCACGGCCACGATCTGGCCGCCGAAGCATGCGGCGCAGATGAGCGTGAGCAGGTCGCCGCGGTTCAAGCCGCCCGCGTCCGGCGCCGTGAGCAGGTAGATGCCGAGCATCGCGAGCGCCAGCGCCGCCGCCGTGAGCCAGCTGGGTCGCTGCCCCAGGAGCGCCAGGGCGATCAGCGGCGCGAGAATCGACGACACGGCGACGATGAACGCCGAGCGCGCCGGCGTCGTGATCACCAGGCCCGCCGTCTGGGAGATGAAGCCCACGGCCACGAGCGTGCCCAACAGCAGGCCGCCCCGGAGCTCCGCGCGGTCGGGGCCGGGGCGAAAGCGGGTGCCCGGGGCGAGCGCCAGTGCCGCGATCCCGAAGCGCACGGCGATGAAGGCGAATGGCGTCGCGTCGGCGAGCGCGCTCTTGACGGCCACGAAGCTCGTCCCCCACAGCAACGTGGCCGTGAGGAGCGCGAGGTCCGCCTGGCGTCGCGTCACGCCAGATCCCGCAGGTATCGACCGGTGGGCGACTCCGCGACCCGCGCGATCTCTTCGGGCGGCCCCTGCGCCACGACCCGGCCGCCGGCGTCACCGGCGCCCGGGCCCATCTCGATCACCCAGTCGGCGCGCTTGACGACGTCGAGGTGGTGCTCGATCACGAGGACCGTATGCCCGGCGTCCACCAGCCGATCGAGCACCCGGCACAGGGTGCGCACGTCGTCCAGGTGCAGGCCGGTGGTGGGCTCGTCCAGGATGTAGAGCTTGCGCCCCCGCCGCGCCCTCCCGCCCGCCAGCGCCAGCTCCCGGGCGATCTTGAGCCGCTGCGCTTCGCCCCCCGAGAGCGTGGTCGCCGGCTGCCCGAGGCGCAGGTACCCCAGTCCCACCTGCTGCAGGTGCCACAGCGCGCGCGCCAGCCGGGGCTGGCGGTGAAACCGGGCGAGTGCCTGGTCCACAGTCCATTCGAGCACCTCGTGGATCGAGCGGCCGCCGACCTTGACCTCCAGAGTCTCCTTCTTGAAGCGTTTCCCCTCGCACACGTCGCACGGCACGAACACATTGGCGAGGAACACCATCTCGATCAGCACGTGGCCCGCGCCCTCGCACGCCTCGCAGCGCCCGCCGGCCACGTTGAACGAGAACGTGCTGGGCGTGAAGCGGCGGGCGCGCGCCAGCGGCTCGGCGGCGAACAGGGCGCGCAGCTCGTCGAATGCCTTGATGTAGGTGACCGGGTTGGACCGTGGCGTGCGTCCGATCGGGGCCTGGTCGACGAGCACCACGTCGCTGACCGCTTCCCACCCCTCCAGCGCGCGCACGGCGCCGACCGGCTCGCCCAGGTGCTGCTTGGCACCGTGCACCCCGGTGAGCCGCGCCGCGAGCTGGCGGAACAACACGTCGTGGACGAGCGTGGACTTGCCGGATCCGGACACGCCCGTGACCGCGGTGAGCGTGCCCAGGGGAATCCGGACGTCCACATTCTCGAGGTTGTGCAGCCGGGCGCCGCGGAGCGTGAGCCAGCGGCAGGCCGGCCGTCGCGCCGACGGCACGCCGATGCGCTTCTCGCCGGAGAGGTATTGGCCGGTGAGCGTGCCCGCGTCGCGCACACCCGCCGCGGGCCCCTGGTAGACGAGTCCGCCGCCCCGCTCGCCGCTCCCGGGCCCGAGCTCCACCATCCAGTCGGCGGCGCGCATCGCCGCCGGGTCGTGCTCCACGACCACGACCGTGTTGCCCGCGTCCGCGAGCCGGCGCAACAGGCCGAGCAGCCGGCCCGTGTCCGCCGGGTGGAGACCGATCGTCGGCTCGTCCAGCACGTATAGGGTATCGACCAGGTGGGCGCCGAGGGCGTTGGAGAGCGCGATGCGCTGCGCCTCGCCGCCCGAGAGCGTGCGGGTGAGCCGGTCGAGGGTGAGATATCCCAGGCCCACGTCGTTTACGAACGAGACGCGCGCGCCCAGCTCGGCCAGGATGTGGACGGCGACGGCGCGCTGGAAATCGGTGAGCGCGAGGCCGGCGATCCAGTCGCGCAACGCCCCGGCCGTGAGCGCGGACACCTCCGCGACGGTCTTGCCGCCCACGCGCACCGCCAGCGCTTCCGGCTTGAGCCGTGCCCCGCCGCAAGCGGGGCAGGTCTTGGCGAGCTGGTACTGCCGCAGGAACACCCGGATGTATTGCTTGTAGCGCTTCGCCTCGAGGCGCTCGAGGAAGGGTAACATCCCGAGGAATCGCCCGCGCGCGCCGTGCAGCAGGAACTGCCGGGCGTCGCCGCTCAGATCGCGCCACGCTGTGTCGAGCGGGATCCCCTTCACGCGCGCGACCTCGCGCAGGATGCGGCGGCGGCCCTCGTAGCGCGGCTTGGTCCAGGGGTCGAGCGCGCCGCCCGCGAGGCTTTTGCGCGCGTCGGGCACGATGAGCGACTCGTCGTACTCGAGCACCGCGCCGAAGCCGTTACAACCGGGGCACGCCCCCCGCGGATTGTTGAAGGAGAACAGGATCGGGGTGAGCGCCGGAGCCGCGGTGCCGCAATTGGAGCACGTCGGGTGCGCGGAGAAACGCCGGCGGTCGCCGTTCTCGAGCGCTACCGCGACGCCTTCCCCCTCGCTGAAGGCGGTCGCGACCGCGTCGGTCAGGCGGCCCCGGTTCGGCTCGGACACGGCCAGACGGTCCACGACCACCAGGACGTCGTCCGCCTGCCGCACCCGCTCCTCGGCGTCGGCCTGATCGAGGCGGACCATGGCCCCGTCCAGCTGGGCGCGCACGAACCCGGCCGCGCGCAGCTGGGCGGCCACGTCCACGTCGGGCCGGTGTGCGCTCGACGGCAGCGGGAAGGTGACAAGAAGTGCGGAATTCGGAGTGCGGAATGCGGAGTCGACCGGACTGCCGCTGGTCTCGCCCACTCCGCACTCCGCACCCCGCACTCCGCACGCCGCTATCAGCTCGTCCACCACCTCCTGCACCGTGTCCACCTTCACTTCCTGGCCGCACTTCACGCAGTACGGCGTGCCGATCCGCGCCCACAACAGGCGCAGGAAGTCGTAGATCTCGGTGGCCGTCCCGACCGTGGATCGGCTGCTCGTCGTGGGGTTCTTCTGCTCGATCGCGACCGCCGGCGAGATCCCCTCGACCGCGTCCACCAGCGGCTTGGGCATCCGCTCCAGGAACTGCTTGGCGTACGTCGAGAGGGACTCGATGTAGCGCCGCTGCCCTTCGGCATACAGCGTGTCGAACGCCAGTGTGCTCTTGCCCGACCCTGAGGGGCCGGTGACCACCGTGAGCGCACGCCGCGGCAGCTCCACGGTGATCCCCTTGAGATTGTGCTGCCGCGCGTTGCGGATGATCACGCGGTCGGGGGACGATGGCATAACCCTGTAAACTAACAGGGACTAGGGGCTAGGGGCCGGGGGCTACGGCGAAACCCCAGTCCCTAGCCCCCAGTCCCTAGCCCCCGTAGTTTCGCCCCCACATGCCCCTCGCCCTCACCCCGCGGCTGCTGCGGCGCGGCCTCGAGCTGTTCGCCGTCATCTCCTGCCTCGGTGTCATCGTCGTCCTCGTCTTCTTCGGCCAAGATCTCGAAGCGTTTCTCGGCGGCCTCACGCACCTCCATCTGGTCTGGCTCATCATCGGTCTGGCACTTGCTTCGATGGACTGGTTCGGCGGCGGCACGCGGCTGTGGGTCGTGGCGCGGCACGTGCATCCCGGCGTGCGCTGGCGCGACATGGTGATCGCCGGCGGCATGAGCGCCTGGGCCGCGTACCTCACGCCGTTTCAGACCGGCGCCGGCCCCACCATGATGTGGGTGATGCGTCGCGCCGGCGTCCGCCTGCCCGAGGCGATGACCTCCACGTTCATGACCTTCGTGGCGACCATCGCATTCTTCGCGCTCGCGGGACCGCTCGCCATCTACATGGGCGCTGGACGCTCCCTGGCGGAGCACAACGTGGTACTCGGGATCACCTACTACGGCTTGTTTCGCACCAGCCTCACCATCTTCGGCATCCTCGGCGTCCTCATGCTCGTCGCGATCATCTTCCCCGTATGGCTGCGCGACGCGGTCCACTGGCTGGCGACACGTGCCGAGCACAAGAGCGGCCGGGTGGCGGCGCGCATCGAGCAGCTGCGGGAAGGGATCGACCGGGCACACGAGTGCCTGGTGGCGTTCGGGAGCCCGCGCGGGTGGCTCGCGCTGTTCTGGGCTGTCCTCCTGTCCGGGCCGTCGCACGCCAACAAGCTGCTCGCCGGTTATGTCGCCCTGCGCACCCTCGGCCTGCACACCAACTTCGTCGACATCCTGCTGCTGCAAACCTTCATCACCTTTCTGCTCTACTTCGCCCCCACGCCGGGTTCGTCGGGGCTGGCCGAACTGTTGTCGGCAGCCGTGATGCAGATCTACGTGCACCCTCCCGAGCTGCCGACCTACACCCTCGTCTGGCGCTTCATCAACAGCTATGCGACGGTGATCGTGGGATCGCTCCTGTTTTGGCACTGGATCAAGCGTGGCTTCGTCGGGCGCGAGGAGGCGGTGATCGCGGGTGGGCCGGAGCGCTGAGGCTCGTGGGCGTAACCTGTGTTTCCTTGCGCGGTTACGCGGCTGGGCGTAACTTCCGGCGCGGCCTGTTTCGGACTCTCTAGGACGCTTCAGATGTCGCTGCTTGAACTCGGTGGCAACAAGTTCACGATCCCGGTAGGTGAGGTGGTGCTCGGCACTGATGCCGGCTGCGCCATCCCCCTCTCGGGGGCCGGTGTCTTGCCCCGACATGCCGTGCTCCAGGGCCAGGCCGACGGCCAGGTGATAATCCGCAAGGCCACGCCGGCGGCCGACGTGCTCATCAACGGCGTGCGCCTCGGTGCCGAGCCGACACCGCTATTGCACGGGGACAAAGTCGAGGTCGGCGATCACGAGCTCACGTTCGTGGACGAGCGCCGCTCCGGGAGCACGCAGTTTGTGCAGGCCTTGAGCCTGCCCCAGGGGGCGGGGGCAGGGGGGGCAGTCAAGCCGGCGGCGATCGGGACGTCCGGTGGCCGCGTCGTGAGCCTCACCGACGGGCGCGAGTACGTGATGACCGGCACGTCGCTGGTGTTCGGGCGGGAAGCCGGATGCGACGTCGTGGTTGCGGGGAAGGATGTGTCCCGCCGCCACGCCGAGATCGTGCACACGCCCCGGGGCTATCTCGTGGTGGACTCGAGCACCAACGGCACGTTCGTGAACGAAGATCAGGTCCAGGGCCAGCGCATCCTCGCCCGGACCGACGTGATTCGCATCGGGGAAGAGCAGTTCCGGTTCTACGCGGAGGCGCCTCCGCTCACGGCCAGCTCGCCGCCGCCGGCCGCGTCGGGGGTCAGCCCGGAGCAGTTGAAGCATACCATGCACGGGATGGAGGCCGCGGCGCCGGCACGGCCCGCGGGCGCGGCGTTCGCGAGCTTCCTGGTGCGCAGCGGCGGCCTCATGGGCCGGCGCCTCCCAGTGAAGACGCCGGTGGTGAACCTGGGGCGCGCCGACTACAACGATATCGTGCTTCCGGACCCGTCGGTTTCCACCAGCCACGCCAAGCTGCAGCGCCGCGAGGGTGTGTGGGTGCTCGTGGACCTGGACTCGACCAACGGCACGTTCGTCGAGGGAGAGCGCGTCAGCGGCGAGGCGCCGCTCGGGCCCGGGGCCATGGTGCGGTTAGGGGACGTGCAGCTCGTGTTCGAGCCGGCGGACGAGAAGCAGGGTGTCTTGAAGGGGGGCGGCACCCAGGTGCTGCGGACACCCCACTCGTCGGCTCCCCCTGGTCCTCCCGCTCCCGCCGCTCCTCCCCCAGCCCCGGCTCCACCCGCCTCCCCCCCCCGCTCCGCGCCGCCTCACCCCCCGGCCGGCCCTGCTGGGCCGGTGCGCCCGGCCCCGGGCGTGCAGCCGCCCGGCGCCGCCCGCCCCGGCACGAA
>Ga0209056_10000700_pt1 | contig 37165 bp, 35 predicted proteins | sample GraSoiAngelo_114_FD_185876 | JGI IMG/M metagenome (GOLD analysis project Ga0209056, IMG submission 185876) | Grasslands soil microbial communities from the Angelo Coastal Reserve, California, USA - 14_0903_13_40cm (SPAdes) (version 2) | ecosystem: Environmental > Terrestrial > Soil > Grasslands... | reverse complement strand
CGGACGCGGTAGATCGCTCCCCCGCCCCCCGCCGCCGGACGCTCGGCGCCGGCGCCCGCGAGCGCGCGCCGCACCTGGACCTTCAGGCCTTCCGACGCCAGATCCTTCGACAGCGAGACGGCGTCGCGCAAGGAGAGGCTCGGCTTGACGACGGCGCCGCCGGCGACCGGCTCGGCCGAGAGCCCCTTGGCTGCGATCTTCGTGTTGACATCCTCTGAGGACGCCCCCGAGACGAAGACGTCGTACTTGTCCCCGGCCGGGGTCGACACGGCCGGCTCCGCACGCGCGGCGGACGCGCCGCCCCCCCCCGCCACGACCTCGGCGGGGAAGTCGGCGCCGCGAAGCCTCGCCGCCAGCGCCTTCGCGTGCGCCTCGGCGTGGAACGCCCCGACCTGCACCCAATAGGGCCCGCCCGACGCGGCGACGAGCTGCGTCTTGGCCGCCCGACCGGGAGCGGGCGCCTTGGCCGCGCGCGGGCCCTTCGCGGCGTCGGGGCGCATCTGCTCCGCCGCCGGGGGCGGCTTCGGGCTCTCGGGCTTCGCGATCTCGACGGCGGCCGGCTCCGCCCTGCCCGGGGCTCGCGCCATCTTGTCCGGGGCCGGTGACGTCGCCGGCGCGCCTCTCTCGGTCTTCGGCTCTGACGGGCCAGCGACGACCCGAGCCGACCCTGGCGGGGCAGGGACCGCCGGGGCGGGTTGGGCAACGTCCGGCTGGGCCGCCGGCCGGGGAGGCGACGGCACGCTCACGACCGGCCCTTTGACGGCCGGCGTCAGCCGCGTCGGGCCGACCCAGTCCAGGAGGTAGGGCAGCGCCAGCACTCCGACGACGGCCAGCACCACGACCACGAGGAGCGCTCGAAACCACGTCGTCGAAAACATGCTCCGCGGAATCTCCTCGCCGTAGTCCGGGTCGTCGTAGTCGTGGTCGGCGTGGCCGCGGCTCTCGCGCTCAGGGCTCATGACCCGCTCCTCGGCATGGGCGGCATCGTAGCATAGATGCTGCCGATTCTAGCGTTTCTGGCCGGCGGACGGAAAAAGATAAGGTCGTCGACCAGCGCTTCGCTCTGGCTCTGCGTGTCGTTCGAATCGGTCATGATCGCGACCTTCCCGACCGGCCCCGGCTCGCGCCCGAAGAGGGCGACGTAGTCCCGGTAGACGTTGCGCTCCTCCTGGATCCAGAACCCGAGCCGCTGGGAGCCGCTCTCGACCACGATCGACCGGATGTTGTCGCCCTGCGGGCTCGTGACCGCCGACCCGACCGGCGCGCGAGAGTCCCAGATGTAGCCGACGACCTCGCTGTTGAGACGCGGGGACGGCCAGCGGGGGAAGACGACGTACACCTGGGCGACCTCGTCGTCCGTCGCGCGCGAGCGGGCGTCACCCCCCGGGGGCAGCCGCACCGCCTTCCACGACCACCGCAGCATGGGGTATCGCTTGAGGTCCAGCACGACGTCGCGGGAGAGGGCGAAGGACGCGCGGTCACTCTGAAGGTCGACCGCGACCCGCCCCTCGTCGTGCACGACCTGGACGCTCGCGTGGCCGGCGAACTCCTGAAGGTCCCAGCCCGCCGGCGGCCCGCTCGACGGCAGCCGCGCCGGAAGGACGTCCGTCACGGGGACCCGGATCCGGCCGTCGGCGTCGGGTTCGGGCACCTGCACCCTCCCGCGCCGGCCGAGGGCCGTCTCGGCGGGAGCCGGCGGGAGGCCCGCCGGCTCCCCGCCGATCGGGAGCGGGAGGCCGAAGGTCTGCGGGAGAGGCGGGGCGCTCGCGACTGCCCGCGCGGCGCGCGCCGCCCGCGAGGTGAGCGCCCGCGCCGCGGGCGGCGGCGGCCACACTCTGGCGTCCGGGCCGAGGTAGAAGCTCCGGTAGCGCGGGCTCGCCAGCACGACGGCGAGCGCCACGAGCAGGCCGAGGCCGACCGCGAGCGGCAGGGCGTGGGGCCGCCTCCGGCGGCGACGGGGGCTCAGCGCTGGCTCCGGCGGGGGCGCCGGCCCGCCGCCCGGCGGAAGATCAGCCTGATCGGCGAGCCCGTGAAGCCGAAGGCGCGGCGGAGGGAATTGACGAGGTAGCGGGCGTAGGAAAAGTGGATCTCGCTCGGCCGGTTGACGCGCACCACGAAGACCGGCGGCTCGATCCCCACCTGCGCCGCCGACTGGATCGTCAGCGGGGCGCCGCCGAGGGTGATCGGCCGGCGCTCCACGGCCCGGAGCAACGCCTCCCGCAGGTCGGCGGGCGCCACGCGGCGCCGTGCCTCGGCCGCGACCCGGTCGACCTGCTCGAAGAGCTCGGGCAGGCCCGCGCCCGTCAGCGCCGACGTGAAGGCGACCGGCGCGTAGTCGAGGAAGGGCAGGCGGTCGCGGAGCTGCTCGACCACCTCGCCCCGGCGCACCATGCCGGGTGGCACCAGGTCCCACTTGTTCACGGCGACCACCGTCGCGCGGCCGGCCGCGTCCGCGTAGCCGGCGATGTGCGCGTCCTGCGCCGTGAGGCCCTCGGTCGCGTCGATCAGGAGGACCGCGACGCGACAGCGCTCGAGGCTGCGGAGGGCCATCACGACCGCGAGCTTCTCGAGCGGCTCCGTCACCTTGCCCTTACGCCTTATCCCCGCGGTGTCGATCAGGACGTACCGGCGGCCGCCGTAGGCGAACGGCGTGTCCACCGCGTCCCGCGTGGTGCCGGGCTCGGCGTGAACGAGGACCCGCTCGGCGCCCACCAGCGCGTTGACGAGCGAGGACTTGCCGACGTTCGGCCGGCCCACGATCGCGATCGACGTCGCGGGAACTCGTGACGGCTCGACGAACGGCGGGGCCGCGGCGCCGACGCGCGCGCGCGCCGCCCCGAGCAGCTCCGCCACGCCCCGGCCGTGCTCGGACGACACGGGCCACGGCTCTCCGAAGCCGAGCTCCCAGAGCTCGCCCAGCTCCCCCTCCTGGGCCGGGCCTTCGACCTTGTTGGCGACCACCAGCACCGGCCGCCCCGCCTTCCGGAGCGCGTCGGCGATCTCACGATCGAGCCCCGTCACGCCGGCGCGGGCGTCCACCACGAAGAGCAGGAGGTCAGCCTCCGCGATCGCGGCGAGGACCTGGCGGCGCACCGCGTCGACGAGCGACGCCTCCGGCGAGGGGTCGAACCCGCCGGTGTCGACGAAGGTCGCCTGCCAGCGGTCGAAGGCGACCAGGCCGTAGAGCCGGTCTCGGGTGACGCCGGGCACGTCGCGCACGATCGCCTGGCGGCGGCCGACGAGCCGGTTGAAGAGCGTCGACTTGCCGACGTTCGGGCGCCCGACGATCGCCACGACCGGCCGCACGACCGATGCCCCGGCGCCGACGGCCTCCGGGGGCCGAACGCTCTCGCTCGACGCCGGTCGCCCCACCCGCGCTCCGCTCGCGGCGCCGGCGCGCCTCATTCGGCGACCAGCGCCCTGAGGAGCGCCCGCGGCGTCGGCGCGACCACCTGGACCGGGACGTCGAGGTCGCGCGCGAGGTCCGCGGGCGTCAGGTCGTCCAGGAAGACGCCGTCCTGCTCCCGGAGGGTCACGCCGGGGATCAGCACGCGCCCGCCGAGCCGGCGGCGGGCCAGCTCGCGCTGGATGTCCTGGCCCGTGAGGAGTCCGGCCACCGCGATCTTCCGCCCGAAGAAGTCGTTCGGCACCGCCGCCACGTCGACCGTGAGCCCGGCCACCGCGAGGTCCCCGAGCAGGCCGGCGAGCCGCGGGGCGAACATCTCGCCGCTCACGACCGTGATCGTGCGCGGCGGCCGGCGCCGTCCGCGGAGCCGGTGGCTCGCCCGCCGGAAGCCGTCCTCGAAGCGCCGGACGAGGCCGATCCCGTCTTCGAGCACCGGGAACCCCTCGTACGCCCGGCCGGGGGGCACGTCGAGGCCCGCCCGCAGGTAGATCTCGTCGGCGAGGAACACGAAGCGGCTGCCGAGGCGGGCGCGGAGCTCGGCCTGCCAGGCGGTCACCGTCGCCGCGAGCGCCCGGGCCTCGCCGGGCTCGAGCGAGCGCAGCTCGGGCAACCGCTGGCGGTGCCGCGTGAGCCCGACGGGCACGATCGCGGCCGTCCGCACCCCCGGGTGGAGGGCGGAGAGGTCGAAGACCGTCCGGGCGAGCTGCGCGCCGTCGTTGAGCCCGGGGCAGAGCACGATCTGCGCGTGCATCGAGATGCCGGCCCGGGCCAGCCGCGCCATCACGGGCAGGATCGGCGTCGCGACCCGGGGCCGCCCGAGGAGCTCGTGGCGCAGCGCCGGATCGGTCGCGTGCACCGAGACGTAGAGCGGCGACAGGCGCTGGGTCTCGATGCGGTCCAGCTCGGCCTCGTCGAGGTCGGTGAGCGTGATGTAGTTGCCGTGGAGGAAGGACAGCCGGTAGTCGTCGTCCTTCACGTAGAGGCTCCGCCGCATGCCCCGGGGGAGCTGGTGGATGAAGCAGAAGACACACTTGTTGGCGCAGGTCGAGATCTCGGCCGGCCGCGGAGTCTCGAACTCCAGCCCGAGGTCGCGGCCAGGGCGTCGCACGAGCCGCGCCGCCGTCCGGGCGCCCGCGCGCTCGAGCTCGACCCGCAGCTCCTCCTCCCCGGCGTTGAACTGGAAGTCGATCACGTCCCGGAGCGGCGCGCCGTTGACGGCGAGAAGCCGGTCGCCCCCGCAGACGCCGGCGGCGGCGGCGGCGCTCCCCGGGCGGACCCGGCTCACGACGACGCCGGCGGGCGCCTCAGCGCAGGAGTGGATCTTCATGCTCACGCTCGACGGCCGCGGGGGCGTTCAGAAACCCCATGCCGCGCGTGATGTACTGCAGGCCCGAGAAGACCGTGAAGCCCGCGGTGATCCAGATGGTCACCCGGAGCACGGGCCGCGCCTGGAGGTACGGCGTGAGCATCGCGACCAGCACGGTCAGGATCTGGAAGAACGTCGACAGCTTCCCCGCCCGCGTCGGCGCGGGAGCGATGACGCCGCCCGTCATGTGGATCAGCACGGCGCCGAGGACCAGGATCACGTCGCGCGAGATCACGACCGCGGTGATCCAGAACGGGAGCGCGCGCAGGTAGGTGAGGGTCACGAACGACGCCGTCAGGAGGAGCTTGTCCGCCATCGGGTCGAGAAACGCGCCGAGCCGGCTCTGGCTCCCCCCGCGACGGGCCACGTAGCCGTCGAGCAGGTCGGTCAGGCTCGCCAGGCAGAACACGGCGAGCGCGGTGCCAGGCCGCCGGTAGACGAGCAGGCTCACGAAGACCGGGATGAGCAGGATGCGAAGGACCGTCAACCAGTTGGGGAGTCCCATACCCGTCCTGAGTCCCAGAGAGTGTACCATCGAACTTCCCCGCTCCGGCCGAGGGGGCGGGCGCGGCGCGCCGGCCGCCGGCTAAGAGACCCGGTAGGACGCGACGGCGGGGACGAGGTGCGGGGGCAGCTCGACGTCGAGCCGCACGCCGGCCGGCTCGTCGCTCCGCGCGAGGACGCGGCCGCGCGCGTAGCAGAGCGCCAGCGCGCCGCCGTTAGCGTAGGGGATCCGGAGACGCACGAGCGGCGCCCGCAGGCGGAGCAGCCCCTCGATCCGGGACAGGAGCTCGGGCACCCCGCGCCCGCCGACCGCCGACAGGGGCACGCCGCGCGAGCGCTCGACGAGCGCCTCGAGCTCCCGGGGGTCCTCGAGGCGGTCGATCTTGTTCAGGACGACGATGCTCGGGCGCTCCCGGAGGCCGAGCTCGCCCAGGAGCGCCTCCACGGCGGCCATGTGCTCGGCGAGCTGGGGCGCGCTCGCGTCGACGACGTGGAGCAGGACGTCGGCCTCGTCGAGCTCCTCGAGGGTCGCGCGGAACGCCGCGACCAGCTGCGGCGGGAGCTTCCTGATGAAGCCGACGGTGTCCGTGAGGATGAAGGGCTGGCAGCCGGGCGCCGCGCAGAGCCGCGCCGCCGGGTCGAGCGTCGCGAACAGCTCGTCGGCGACCCGGAAGTCGGCGCCGGTGAGCCGGTTCAGCAAGGTCGTCTTGCCCGCGTTCGTGTAGCCGACGAGGGCGACGACGGGCAGGCCGGCGCGGCTCCGGCGCTCGCGCTGCACGCGCCGGTGCACCCGCACCCGGTCGAGCTCGGCCTGGACCCGGAGGAGGCGGCGGCGGATCACCCGCCGGTCGGACTCGAGCTGGGTCTCGCCCGGGCCCCGCGTCCCGATGCCGCCGCCGAGGCGCTCCAGGTGGCTCCACTGTCCGACGAGCCGGGGCAGCAGGTAGGAGAGCTGGGCGAGCTCCACCTGGAGCTGCCCCTCGCTCGTGCGCGCGCGCAGGGCGAAGATGTCGAGGATGAGCGCCGTCCGGTCGATGACCCGGAAGCCGAGCGCCTGGCTGAGGTTGCGCTCCTGGACGGGCGACAGCGCGTCGTCGGAGATGAGCAGGTTCGCGTCGCGGCTCCGGGCGAGCTCGCCGATCAGGTCGGCCTTACCGCGGCCGAAGTAGAGGGCCGGCGTCGGGGCGGGGCGCTCCTGGACGACCCGGTCGACCACGACCGCGCCCGCGGCCTCGGCCAGGCGGGCGAGCTCGTCGAGCGACTCCCGCACTTCCCACCGCGACTGCGACGGGACCTTGAGCGCGGCGAGGATCACGCGCTCGGGCGGCACGGCGGTGGCGGCGGTCCGGCCGGCGCCGTTGGTCCGGCCGCGGCCGTTCGGACCGCTCGGCCGGGGGCGGCTCACCCGAGCAGGCCTCCCGTCTCCGCGAGCTTCCGGATCGTCTCGGCGGCGCCCTCGGCGCCGCCGGCCCGGTCCACGTCGATCCACTGGATCCCGGGCTCGCGCGCGAACCACGTCCACTGCCGCTTCGCGTACCGGACCGTCTCCCGCTGCATGTGCCGGAGCGCCTCGGTCGCGGTCGCCCGCCCGCGGACGACGTCGATGAACTGCCGGTAGCCGATCCCCTCGAGCGCCGGGAGCGGCTCGGCGCCGAACCGGGCGAGGAGCCCCCGCACCTCGTCGGCCAGGCCCTGCCGGGCCATCGCGGCCGCCCGGGCCCGAAGGTCCGCGTACAGACGCGCCCGGTCGCGGGTCAGCCCGACGTAGAGGAGCGTGTAGGGCGTCTCCGGGGACCGCCACCGCGTCTGCTCGGTCGGGGCCGCGGGGTCGGCGCGGTGCACCTCGAGCGCCCGCACGACGCGGACGCGGTCGTGGGGGTGGAGCCGGCGCGCGACCTCGGGCGCCACCGCCTCGAGCCGCGCGTGGAGCGCGGCCGCCCCCGCCGTCGCCGCCACCGCCTCCAGCTCGCGCCGGAACTCGGGGTCCCGCGGCGGCGCCGGGTCGAGCCCCCGCACGAGCGCGCGGATGTAGAGGCCCGTGCCGCCCACGACGACGGGCAGCCGGCCGTCCCCGCGGATCCGCTCGATGGCCGCGAGCGCGTCGGCGCGGAAGCGCGCCGCCTGGTAGCGTTCGTCGGGGTCCACGATGTCGACCAGGTGATGGGGGACGGCGGCGCGCTCGGCCGGGGTCGGCTTGCCCGTGGCGGCGTCGAGCCCCCGGTAGACCTGGCGTGAATCGGCGCTGACGACCGCGATCGGCAGCCGGCGCGCCAGCGCGACCGCGGTCGCGGTCTTCCCGACGCCGGTCGGGCCGGCGATCACGAGGAGCGGAGGCTCGCCTACCAGCTTCGTTTGAGCTCCTTCCGGATTTCGCTCAATGATACACGCGAAACGACGGGGCGGCCGTGCGGGCAGAAGTAGGGCGTCTCCGTGAGGGACAAGTCGGCGATCAGGCGCTCCATCTCCTCGGGCGCCAGGCGCTCGTTGGCTTTGATCGCGGCGCGGCACGCGACGAACGAGAGGACGCGGTCGACCTCGGGGGCCTTGCCGCCCGACGGTCGGAGCTCGTCGAGGAGCCGCTCGACGAGCCGGCGCGGCGCCTGGCCCTGGAGCAGCGCGGGGACGGCGCGGAGCCTCACCACGCCGTCGCCGACCTCGTCGAGCCCGAAGCCCAGGCGCTCGAGGGCGGGCCGCCACTCGTCGAGCAGGACCCGCTCCGGGGGCGAGAGCTCGAGGGGCTCCTGGAGCAGCACCTCCTGCGACGGGAGCGGGCCGGTGGCCAGCGCGGCCTGGAGGCGCTCGAAGAGCACCCGCTCGTGGGCGACGTGCTGGTCGACGAAGAAGACCTCCTCGTCGCTGGCGGCGACGACGAAGGTGTCCTGCACCTGGCCGAGGACCCGACCGAAGAGGCTCCGCCCCCAGGGCGCGGCCGCCTCCGCGAAGAGTCCCGGCTGCGCCTCCCCCGCCGGCCCGGCGCCGGCCGGCGCCTCGAGCGGGCCAGGCACGATCGCTCCCGGCGCCGCCGCCTCGAGGGTGCCGACGACCGCCGGCGTCCTGAGCGCGTCCTGGACCGCCGCGAAGACCATCTCCTGCAGCAGGCGCGGGTTCCGGAACCGAACCCAGGCCTTCGTCGGATGCACGTTCACGTCGACGTCCGCGGCCGGCAGCGCGACCGTCACGACGGCCACCGGGAAGCGGTCACGCGGCAGGAGCGGCCGGTACGCGTCGAGGATCGCCTGGCTCAGCAGCGTGTCGCGCACCGGACGACCGTTGACGATGACGACGATCTGGTCCCGCCCCCCGCGCGAGGCGGTCGGCGGCGCGGCCAGGCCGCCGATCTGGACCCCGTGGCCCTCGCGCGCGACCGGCAGGAGCCGCTCGGAGAGCTCGTAGCCGAGGAGGGCGCCGATCCGGTCGCGGAGCCGCTTCGCGGCCGGCGCGTTCAGGACCGGCCGGCCGTTGTTGCTGGCGCGGAGGTGCACTCCTGGATAGGCCAGGGCCAGCTGGGTCAGGAGCCTGAGCGTCGCCGCCAGCTCGGTCTGGGCGCTCTTCAGGAACTTGAGCCGCGCGGGCGTGTTGAAGAAGAGGTCCGAGACCTCGATGCTCGTGCCCCCGCTCGCCGGCACCGGCAGCCGCTGGGTGACTCGCCCCGCTTCCCCGGCGAGCCGCACGCCCGCGCCGCCGGGCCGCGGGCTCGTCACGATGGCGAACCGCGAGACCGCGCAGATCGCGGGCAGCGCCTCGCCCCGGAAGCCGAGGGTCGCGATGGCCGCCAGATCCTCCTCCGCGGCGATCTTGGACGTGGCGTGGCGGGCGAGCGCCAGCTCGGCCTCCCCCCCCGTCATGCCCGTCCCATCGTCGGCGACCGAGATCCGGGCGGCGCCCCCGTCTCGGAGCTCGACCGTGACCGTCCCGGCCTCGGCGTCGAGCGCGTTTTCCACGAGCTCCTTCACCGCCGCCGCCGGCCGCTCCACGACCTCGCCGGCCGCGATCTTGTTGACCAGGTGGTCGGGGAGGACGCGGATCCGCGTCATGGGGGCCCGACCCGCGCCGCGCGCGGCCCGAGCGGGTGCTCGTGCCGACCGCGGGGTCTCGGCCCCGTCGGTTCGGGACGCGCGGACGGCCGCCCCGTCGGCGAGCCGAGCGACCCGCCCCGCGCGCAGGCGCGCTTCATGCCGGGTGGGCGCGCTGCCACTCGGCCAGGATGTTCAGGGCCTCGAGGGGGGTCAGCCGGGAGAGGTCGAGCTTGGCGAGCTCGATCGCGAGCGGATGGGGCGCCGGCTCGAAGAGGCCGAGCTGGCTCCGGTCGGCCTGCTCGGTCCGCACCGCGCCCGAGGCCTCCAGCTCGCCCAAGAGCGCCTTCGCGCGCTCGACGACGGGCGCGGGCACGCCCGCCAGGCGCGCGACGTGGATGCCGTAGCTCCGGTCGGTGCCCCCCGGCCGCACCTTGTGGAGGAAGACGATTTCGTCGTTCCACTCGCGCACGGCGACGTGGAAGTTCCGGACGCGGGGGAGCCGCTCGGCCAGCTGGGTCAGCTCGTGGTAGTGGGTGGCGAAGAGCACCTTGGCGCCGCCGCCGCGGTCGTGCAGCGCCTCCACCACCGCCCACGCGATGGCCAGGCCGTCGTACGTCGAGGTGCCCCGGCCCACCTCGTCGAGGAGTACCAGGCTTCGCGGCGTCACGTTGTGCAGGATGTTCGCGGTCTCGACCATCTCGACCAGGAACGTGCTCTGGCCGCCGGTCACGTTGTCCTGGGCGCCGACCCGGGTGAAGATCCGGTCGACGAGGCCCAGCCGCGCCTCGCGCGCCGGCACGAAGGCCCCCAGCTGCGCCATGATCGCGATGAGCGCGGTCTGGCGGAGGTAGACCGACTTGCCCGACATATTGGGGCCGGTCAGGATCATCACGCTCGCTTCCGCGTCGAGCGCGATGTCGTTCGGGGTCACCGGGCGGTCGGCCCGGCTCTCGAGCACGGGATGGCGGCCGTCGACGACCTGGAGCGTCGGGCCGTCGTCGACCACGGGGCGGACGTGCCCGCGCGCGTGGGCGACCTCGGCGAGCGCCGCCAGCACGTCGAGCCGGCCGACGGCGCGCGCGGTCTGGCCGAGCGCCTCGGCCCGCGCCCCGACCGTGTCGCGCACCTGCTCGAACAGCTCGTACTCGAGCCGCCGGATCCGCTCCTCGGCCCCCAGCACCGTCGCCTCGGCCTCTCGGAGCTCCGCGGTGACGTACCGCTCGGCGCCCGCGAGCGTCTGTCGGCGGACGTACTCCGCGGGCACGCGCGCGGCGTGCGCGTGGCTCACCTCGATCCCGTAGCCGAAGACCCGGTTATAGCGGACCCGGAGGCTCGCGATGCCCGTGCGCGCCCGCTCGCGGCTCTCGAGCTCGCCGATCCAGGCGCGGGCCGCGCGGGCCCCCGCGACCAGCTCCCGGAGGGCGTCGCTCCACGAGGGGCGGATCAGCCCGCCCTCGCGCAGGACGAGCGGCGGCTCGTCGACGAGCGCCCGCTCGAGGAGCTCCCGGAGGTCGTCGAGGCTCGCCAGGAGCCCGCCCGCGGACGTCGGGACCGCCCGGCGCAGCTCGCCCAGGGGCGCGAGCGAGACCCGGAGCCCGACCAGGTCCCGCGCGTGGGCGACGCGCATCGCGGCGCGCCCGGCCAGCCGCTCGATGTCGCCCACCTGCTCGAGCCGCCGCCGGACGGCGTCCCGGGCCGCGGGCGCCCCGACCAGCTCCTCGACCGCGTCCTGGCGCTGCCGGATCGCCGCCGGATCGAGGAGCGGCCGGAGCAGCCACTGGCGGAGAAGCCGGGCGCCCATCGGCGTGCGCGTCCGGTTGAGGGCCCCGAAGAGGGCCGTGGTGAGCTCGAGGGTCTCGACCGCGGACGCGTCGATCGTCATGGATTCGGTGGCGAGCAGGCGCTGGAGCCGCGTCAGGTGGCCGAGGGCCTGGCCGTGGGTGTCCCGCAGGTACCCGAGCGCGCCCGCGGCCGCCTGGAGCCCGACCGTCATGCCCGCGACGCCCAAGGCGTCGAGCGTCGCGACCTTGAAGTGGGCGCGCAGCGTCTCGACGCCGGGCCGGAGGGCGAAGGTCGCGGGATCGCAGAAGGTCAGCACGGCGCCCCGCGCGGCGAGGCGGTCGCAGAGGCTCTGCTCCTCGCGGAGCGGCGACGGCAGGAGGATCTCGGCCGGCCGGCGGACGAGCGCCGCGTCGAGGAGCTCGGGGCCGCCCTCGCCGACCCAGAACTCGCCGGTCGAGATGTCCGTGAGGGCGAGCCCGAGCGCCGCCCGGCCCTGGACGAGCGCCAGCAGGAAGTTGTTGGCGGCGCCCTCGAGGAAGGCGGTGTCCGTCACGGTGCCGGGGGTGATGATCCGGACGACCTCGCGCCGCAGGAGCTTCTTGCCGCGGCCGGGCGCCTCCATCTGCTCGCAGAGGGCGACCTTCTGCCCCGCCCGCACGAGCCGCGCGATGTAGGCCTCGGCCGCGTGCTGGGGGATGCCGGCCATCTGGGCGCCCTGCCGGGCGGTGAGCGTGATCTGGAGCAGCCGGGCCCCGCGCTCGGCGTCCTCGAAGAACATCTCGTAGAAGTCGCCGAGCCGGAAGAGCAGGAGGTGATCGGGATAGCGCCGCTTCAGCTCCTGGTACTGCTGCATCATCGGCGTCAGCGGGGTCGGCGGCCTCACGGGCTCACGGCGGCTCGGAGCCGCTCCCAGGTCGCCCCGAGCGCCTCCGGCAGCACCTTCACGTCGCCGAGCACCGCCATGAAGTTGGTGTCGCCGGTCCAGCGCGGCACCACGTGGACGTGCAGGTGACCCTCGATCCCGGCGCCCGCCACCCGCCCCTGGTTGAGGCCGATGTTGAAGCCATCCGGCCGGTAGGCGCGGCGCAGCGCCGCCGTCGCCTGCTGGACCAGCCGCATCGCCTCGCCCAGCTCGTCGGGCGTCGCCTCCTCGACCGACCCCACGTGGCGGTTCAGGACGGCCATCACGTGGCCGGGGGCGTAGGGATAGGCGTTGAGGATCAGAAAGGCCGTCCGGCCGCGGTGGAGGACGAACCGCCGGCGGTCATCGTCGTCCCGGAGCGCCTCGCAGAACACGCAGCCCGTCGCCGGCTCGGCGCCGCTCACGTAGGCGAGCCGCCACGGCGCCCAGAGGCGGTTCACCCGTCGAGGCCGTGCCGGCTCACGTGTTGACGAGTTCCCGGAGGCGCTTTCCTACCTTGAAGAACGGCACGCGCTTCTGCGGAACGTCGACGGCCGTTCCCGTCTTCGGATTGCGTCCCTTGCGCGAGTTCCGGTGTCGGATGCGAAAACTCCCGAAGCCGCGAAGCTCGACCTTGTCGCCCTTGGCGAGGGCCTCGGTGATGTTGTCGAAGATCGTGTTGACGATCGTCTCGGTCTCCTTCTTCGTCAAGCTGGAGATCTTCGAGATCTCGTCGATCAGGTCGGCTTTCGTCATCGTCCGGCGCCCTCCAAGCGCCCCTCACGCTAGCATGCGCCCCGGAAGAATGTCAAGAACATTACGGGTTTAGCTCCAGGTCCGGGCGTCCGCGTCGGCCAAGGCGTGCCGGGAGGGGTCGGGAGGCCTGATCGGCCGGCGGCTCAGTCCATCAGGTAGAGCGGCATCCGGAGGAGCGGCGGCGGCCCGGGCAATCCGCTGAGCCCGCGGAGGTCGAGCTGGGTGCGGAGGAGGTCGTAGAGGGAGAAGCGCCGGCGGGGCTGGATCACCCGGGGATGCGGCGGCAGGCCGGCCAGCTCGGCCGCGCCCTCGACGGCGTCCTCGAGGCCCCCGAGGGCATCGACCATGTGGAGCGACTTGGCCTGGGCGCCGGAGAAGATGCGGCCGTCGGCGAAGGCGACGACGGCCCGGCGCTCGAGGTGACGCCCGTCGGCGACCGCGTCGATGAACTGCGCGTGGACGTCGTCGAGGAGCGCCTGGAGGATCCGCCGCTCCTCGGGCGTCATCGGGCGGCTCGGGTTGCCGATGTCCTTGTGGGCGCCCGCCTTGACGACCACGTAGTCCACGCCGATCTTCTTGAAGAGGCCCTCGACGTTCGCCAGCTGCATGATCACGCCGATGGACCCGGTCAGGGTGCCGGGGTTGGCGTAGATGCGGTTGGCGGCCGCCGCGATGTAGTAGCCGCCCGACGCCGCCACCGCGCCGAGCGACGCGACGACCGGCTTGCCCGCCTTCCGGAGGCGCCGCAGCTCCCCGTACACCTCCTGCGTCGGCCCCACCACGCCGCCGGGGCTGTTGATCCGGACCACGACCGCGCGCACGGCGGAGTTGTCGAGGTCGTCGCGCAGCTCGCGCACGACGTCGCTGGTGTCGACGATCGTGCCCTCGATCTCCACGATCGCGACCTTCTGGCCGCCGGGGAGACCGCCCCCTTCGGACAGGCGCAGCACCACCCACAGCGTCACCACGAACAGCGCGACCACGCCGGCCATGAGCCCGAGCGTGGTCGCGACGACGCGCGCGCGTCCGGTCACCCGCTACTCCTCGTCGTCGTCGTAGTCGTCCTTGCGCTTGCCGCGGCGCGGGCTCCGGCTCCGGAAGTCCGTCGCCTCGCTCCGCGTCGGCTCGATCGCGTGCGCCAGCTCCTTCAGGCTGAGCCCGATCCGCCGCTCCTGGGGATCGACGCGGATCACCATGAGCGTGAGCTCGTCGCCGACGTTGACGATCTCCCCCGGCGTCGCGATCGGCCGGTTCGACATCTGGGAGATGTGCAGGAGGCCGTCGACGCCCGGCTCGAGCTCGACGAACGCGCCGAAGTCCGTGAGCCGGACCACCCGGCCGGTCACCCGCGAGCCCATCGGGTAGCGCGACGCCACCGAGTCCCACGGGTCGGGCTGGATCTGCTTCAGGCCGAGCGAGATCCGCTTGTTCTCGCGGTCGACGCTCAGGATCTGCGTCTCGATCTCCTGCCCCTTCTTCAGGATCTCCGACGGGTGCCCGATGTTGCGCGTCCACGACATGTCGGAGATGTGCAGGAGGCCGTCGACGCCCGGCTCGAGCTCGACGAACGCGCCGAAGTCGGTGAGGTTTCGCACCTTGCCCGGCATGCGGCTCCCCGGCCGGTAGCGCTCCTCGATCGTCGCCCAGGGGTCCGGCTCGACCTGCTTCATGCCGAGCGAGATCCGCTTGGAGGCCCGGTTGACGTCGAGCACGATGACGTCGACCGTGTCGCCGACGCTGACGAGCTTCGACGGGTGCCGGACCCGCCGGGTCCACGACATCTCCGAGACGTGGACCAGCCCCTCGACGCCGGGCTCGAGCTCCACGAACGCCCCGTAGTTGGTCAGGCTCACGACCTTGCCGGCGGCCCGCGTGCCCGGCGCGTAGCGCGTCTCCACCGTCTCCCAGGGGTCGGACGACTTCTGCTTGTAGCCGAGCGAGACCCGTCCGCTCTCGCGGTCGAAGTGCAGCACGACCACCTCGACCTGGTCGCCCACCTGGAAGATCTCCGACGGGTGGCCGACCCGCCCCCACGACATGTCGGTCACGTGGAGCAGGCCGTCGATCCCGCCGAGGTCGATGAACGCCCCGTAGTCGGTGATGTTCTTGACGGTTCCGGTGAGGGCCATGCCCTCCTGGAGCACCTCGAGCGTGTGCTTCTTCTTCTCCTCGCGCTCCTCCTCGAGCACGGCCCGGCGCGAGAGCACGACGTTGCCCCGCCGCCGGTTCAGCTTGATCACCTTGGCGCGGATCGTCTGTCCGAGCATCGAGGCGAGGTTCTTGACCGGCCGCAGGTCGACCTGCGAGCCCGGCAGGAACGCCTTGACGCCGACGTCGACGGCGAGGCCGCCCTTGACCACCTCGACGACCCGGCCCTCGACGGGCGTGCCCCGCTCGTGGGCGCGGGACACCACGTCCCACACCTTGATCTTGTCGGCCTTGTCCTTGGAGAGGACGATGAGGCCCTCGTTGTCCTCCTTGGCCTCCAGGTAGACCTCGATCTCGTCGCCGACCTTGGGCAAGAGGCCGCTCCGCTGGAACTCCTCGATCGGGATCGAGCCCTCGCTCTTGTAGCCGACGTCGATCAGCACCTCGCTCGCGCCCACCTGCACGACCCGACCCCGTACGACCTCGCCTTCCTCGAACTCGACGAGCTCCTCCCGGTACCAGTCCTCCATCCGGTCCTCGGCCGCGTCGTGCTCGCCCTCCTTTCGCGGGGCTCCGAGGGGCTTGCGTGTTCCGTCCTTCTCTGCCATTACACCGGTTCCTCCTTCTTTATTTTGCGCCGTCCATCAGGGTCGCGATGGCCGCCATCATGCCGTGGCTAGCGGCCGCGTACTGCTCCTTCCGGTCGCGCTCGGGGCGCCAGTCGAAGTGCAGGGGCTTGCCGAAGTGTACCCGGACCTTCGCCGGTCGGGGAAGCCTCCGTCCCTTCGGCCACGCCCGCCCCGTGCCGGACACGTAGGCGGGGACGACGGGCGCTCCGCTCAGGAGCGCCAGCATCCCGGCGCCCGGCCGCCCCCGGCCCAACCGGCCCTCGGGCTGCCGCGTCGCCTCCGGGAACACGAGCAGCGCCCCGCCCCCCTCGAGCACCCGCAGCGCCGTCCGGAGGGCGGTGGGATCCGCCGCGTCCCGCCGGACCGGCCGCGCGTGGAGGGCATGGATGAGCCGCCCGAAGAGCGGGATTCGGAACAGCTCGGCCTTGGCCAGGTAGTAGAGAGGCCGGGGCACCAGCGCGCCCACGGCGGGCGGATCGAGCACGCTCGAGTGGTTCGTCACCACCAGCACCGGGCCGGTCTTCGGCACGTTCTCGGCTCCCCGCCCCTCCAGCCGGAAGAGGAGCCCGCACACGACTGCCGTCGCCGCCTTCATGATCGCGTAGAGCATCGTCGCCGTTCCACCGCCTCGAGCATGCGCTCGACCACCTGGTCGACATCGAGATCCGTGGTGTCGAGCACGATCGCGTCCATCGGCTTGCGGAGCGGCGCCAGCGCGCGGCCCATATCCTGCTCGTCCCGCCGCTCGATTTCCTTCCGCACCGCGTCAAGACTCGTGGCCGTCCCCCGCTCGCCGAGTTCCGCGTGCCGCCGGCGGGCGCGCGCGTCGAGCGCCGCGTCCACGTAGAACTTGATGTCCGCGTCGGGGCACACGACGGTGCCCGTGTCGCGCCCCTCGAGCACGACCCCGCCCGGCGCCGCCAGCTGGCGCTGGAGCGGCGTGACGGCGTCGCGAACGGGCCGGAGCGTCGTCAGCCGCGAGGTCAGCTCGCTGACCTCCGGCGTGCGGATCCTCGACGTGACCTCCTCGCCGTCGATCCACACGCGCACGCCGTCCGACTCGAGCCGGAGCCGGGCCAGGTGCGCCCGGAGCGCGGCGGAATCCGCGGGCGGGAGCCCCGCCCGCCCAACGCTCAGCGCCACGGCCCGGTACATCGCCCCGGTGTCGAGGAGGCGGTAACCGAGGCGCCGCGCGAGCTCCCGCGACGCCGTGCTCTTCCCCGCGCCCGCCGGCCCGTCGACCGTGATGACCGGCTCCCGGCCGCTCATCGCTCGCCGCCCGCCCCCGCGCCCGCAGGACGGGTGCGCCGGCGGCGGTCGGGGGCCCGCCGACGCGGGCCGTCGCTCGCGCCAGGATCGCGGGGGCTCCGGCCGGACGCGGGGCGCCTCACGGCTCGACGGTCACCGCGCCCGGCGCCAGGCGGCCGAGCGTCTCCGCGAACTCCGGAAACGAGGTCGCGATGCACGCCGTGTCCTCGATGATCGTCTCGCCGTCCGCGACGAGCCCGGCCACCGCGAGCGCCATCGCGACCCGATGGTCGCCGTCGCTCGTCACGCGCGCCCCGGACAGCCGGGCGCCCCCCGCGATCAGGAGGCCGTCCGGCCGCTCCTCGAGCCGGGCGCCCATCTTGCCGAGCTCCCGCGCGAGCGCCGCCACCCGGTCCGACTCCTTGACCCTGAGCTCCGCGGCGTCGCGGATCTCGGTCCGGCCCCCCGCCACCGCCGCCGCGACGGCCAGCACCGGCACCTCGTCGATCAGCCGCGGGATCAGCGCGCCCGCGATCGTCGTCCCGCGGAGCTCCGCCCCGTCCGCGACCAGGGTGCCGGCGGGCTCGATCGACGGCGGCCCCTCCCGGCGCTCCACCCGCGCCCCCATCGCGTCCAGCACGTCCAGGATGCCGGTGCGCGTCGGGTTCAGGCTCACGCCGCGGATCTCCAGCCGGCTGCCGGCCACGAGGGTCGCCGCCACGAGCAGAAACGCCGCCGACGAGATGTCGCCCGGAACCTGGACGACCGTGCCCCGGAGCGGGACGCCGGGGACGAGCGTGACCCGCCGGGCCTCGGCGGTCAGCCGGGCGCCGAACTGCCGGAGCATCCGCTCGGAGTGATCCCGCGACGCCGCCGGTTCCTCGACGACGACCGGCCCCTCGGCCCAGAGTCCCGCGAGCAGCACCGCCGACTTCACCTGGGCGGAGGCGACCGGCGGCCGGTACGTGAGCGACGCGAGCGGGCGGCGACCGCGGATCGCCAGCGGGAGCTTGGTCCCGTCGGCGCGGCCGACGACCGTCGCCCCCATCTGGCGGAGCGGCGCCGACACGCGCGCCATCGGGCGGCGCCGGAGCGAGTCGTCGCCCGTCAGCATCGTCCAGGCCGGCTGGCCGGCGAGGAGGCCGAGCAGGAGCCGCGCCGTCGTGCCCGAGTTTCCGCAGTCGAGGACCTGGTCCGGCTCCTGCAGGCCCGCGAGCCCGACGCCGGCGATTCGGTAGTGGCCGGGGCCCTTTCGGGCGACCTCCACCCCGAGCTTCTGGATCGCGCCGAGCGTCCGGAGGCAGTCGTCGGCCTCGAGGTAGCCCGACACCTCGCTCGGGCCCTCCGCGATCGCCCCGAGCAGCGCCGCCCGGTGGGAGATCGACTTGTCGCCGGGGACCTCGAGCGTGCCCCGGAGCCCCGCCGCCGCCGGCCGGACGCGGAGCCTCACGCCAGGCGCTCCCGCAGCGACCGGATCCGGGCGAGCTTGTCCTCGAGCGCCGGGCCGTCGCCGGCCGCGATGCCGGCCTCGAGCTCGGCGAGCGCCGCGCGGAAGGCCGCGAGCGCCGCGCCGAGCGCCTCCTGGTTCTGCAGGAAGATCTCGCGCCAGACCCGGGCGTCCGACGCGGCGATCCGGGTCGTGTCCTTGAAGCCGCGCGCGGCCAGCGCGAAGGCCTCCCCGTCGAGCCGGCCGACCGCGTCCACGAGCGCCCAGGCGACCAGGTGCGGCAGATGGCTGATCGCGGCCACGACGCGGTCGTGGCGCTCGGCCTCGAGGGTCGCCACCCGGGCGCCGAGCCCTTCCCAGAACTGCGTCACCCGCTTGCCGGCGCCGGGGTCGGTCCGCTCCGTGGGCGTGACGATCACGGTCGCGCCGCGGAAGAGGTCCGCGCGCGCCACCGCGTAGCCGCTCTGCTCGGACCCGGCCATGGGGTGGCTGCCGACGAACCCGAGCGGCCGCTCGGCGGCGAGCCGCTCGGCCTCGCCCACGATCACGGCCTTCGCGCTGCCGACATCGGTCAAGGTCGCGTCGGACGCCGCCGCCCGCCACACGTCGGCGAGCATCGCCGCGATCGCGCCGACGGGCGCCGCCAGCACCACGAAGTCGGCGCCGCGGAGCCCCGCGGCGAGGTCGGTCGTCACCCGATCGACCGCGCCGTCCCGCCGGGCCGCCTCGAGCCGCCCGGGGTCCCGGCCGACGGCGACGATCGTCCGGGCGGCACCCTCCGCCCGCGCCGCCTTCGCGACGGAGCCGCCGACGAGCCCGAGCCCGACGATCGTCAGCTGCTGGATCACGCCGACCGCTTCCCGAGCACGGCGCCGAGCGCCCGGACGAGCCGGCGGTTCTCCTGGGGGGTGCCGACCGTGATGCGCAGCGCGGTCTCCATGCCGAAGGAGGTCATCGGCCGGACGATCACGCCCTCGCGGAGGAGCTTCTGGTAGATCTCGGCGGCGCTCCGCCCGACGTCGACCAGGATGAAGTTCGCTCGGGAGGGGACGTACTTGAGCCCGAGGGCCTTGAACTCGTCGTAGAGGAACTGGCGGCCGGCGTCGATCAGCCGGACGCACTCGAGGATGTGCGGCTCGTCGTCGAGCGCCGCCAGGGCCGCCGCCTGCGCGAGCGAGTTCACGTTGAACGGCGGACGGATCCGGTTCAGGAGCGCGACGGCGTCCGGGTCGGCCACGCCGTAGCCGACGCGCAGGCCGGCCAGGCTCGCCGCCTTCGAGAACGTGCGCAGCACGACGACCTTCCGCCCCTGCTTCATGTAGCCGAGCGAGTCCGGGAAGTCCGGCCCCTGGGCGAACTCGACGTAGGCCTCGTCGAAGACGACGATCGTCCGATCCGGCACCCGGGCCATGAAGCGCTCGACCTCGTCGGCGGTCACCATGGTCGCGGTCGGGTTGTTCGGGTTGGCGATGAACACGAGCTTGGTGAGCGGCGTGACCGCCCGCCCCATCGCCTCCAGGTCGAGCCGATAGTCCCGCAGCATCACCACGACCCGGATGCCGCCCGCCGCCTGCACGCTCATCGGGTAGACGACGAACGAGGGGTGCGGCACCACCGCCTCGTCGCCCGGCCGCATGAAGGCATGGACGAGGAGCTCGATCAGCTCGTTCGAGCCGTTGCCGAGCACGACGTGCTCGGGCGTCACGCCGTGCTTCTTGGCGAGCGCCTGGCGGAGGTAGAAGCCGCCGCCGTCGGGATACCGGTTCAGCGTGGCGAGCGCGGCCACGATCGCCTTCTGCACGCGTTCGGACGGCGGCAGCGGGTTTTCGTTGGAGGCCAGCTTGATCGCGTCGTGGATGCCGAGCTCGCGCTCGAGCTCCTCGATCGGCTTGCCCGGCTCGTAGGGAGCAATCCCGAGGATGTGCTCGTTGGCTAACGATTCCCACTGGGTGGGCATGATCTCTCCTTATGCGGCCGGATACGATCCGAGGATCTTGAAGAACAGCGCGTGCTCGCGGATCTGCGCGAGCACAGCCGCGACCGCCGACGTGTCGCGGTGCCCGTCGAAGTCGACGAACATGACGTACTCCCACGGTTGGCGCTTGGTCGGGCGGGACTCGATCTTCGTCAGGTTCAGCCGCTCGGCCGCGAACGGCTCGAGGATGCGGACGAGCGCGCCCGGCTCGTTCCGCATCGAGAAGAGGATCGAGGTCTTGTCCCGCCCGGTGGGCCCCATGGCCCGCCGCCCGATGACGAGGAACCGGGTGGAGTTGTTGGCGCTGTCCTCGATCCGCGGCCGGAGGACCGGCACGTCGTACAGGCGCGCCGCCAGCTCCGAGGCGACCGCCCCGACGGTCGGCTCCTGGGCCGCCAGCGCCGCGGCGGCGGCCGTGGAGGCCACCTCCTCGACGGCGACGTCGGGCAGGTGCGCGGCGAGCCAGGCGCGGCACTGCGCGAGGGCTTGGGGATGCGAGCAGACGGTCTTGACCTGGTGGAGGTCGGGCGCGCGGGACAGCAGGTGCTGCGCCACCTCGAGGCGGAGCTCGCCGCAGAGGAGCACGTCGGAGTCGATCAGCCGGTCGAGGGTGAGGTTGACGGCGCCCTCGGTCGAGTTCTCCACCGGGACGACGCCGTACTCGGCGCGGTTCCGCTCGACGTCCTCGAACACGTCGAGGATCGTCCGGGCGGGCTGGAACTCCGCCAGGCTGCCGAACCGCTGCAGGGCCGCCTGGTGGGTGAAGGTCGCCACGGGCCCGAGGTAGGCCACGCGGAGCGGGCGCTCGAGTGCCAGCGACGCCGACAGGACCTCCCGCCAGATCGCGCGGACGGCGGCGGCGGGCAAGGGCCCGCCGTTGTCCTTGACGAGCCGATCGACGATCTCCGCTTCCCGCTCCGGAACGAAGTACGCGAGGTCCTTCCGTCGTTTGAGGTCTCCGATTCGGAGGGCGGCCTCGGCGCGTTGGTTGAGGAGGTTGAGGAGTTGGTTGTCGAGGTCGTTGATCCTGGAACGCCAATCGTCCAGGTTCATAGACACCCCTGGTCACGGTCTGTGTGCTGTGCGGCCATTATAGGGCCAGGGTCGACGGTGAAGCAAGCGGGCGTCCTCGTCCCGTACATGGGTGACCCCCTCCTCGGTGTCACCCGTGTCCCTGAACGAGCGCCGCGGGGCGCGGCGTCAGCGCACCGAGCGGAGCTGCCCAACCTCCCGGTCCGTCAGCGGCCGGGCCTGCCCCGGCCGGAGGTCGCCGAGCGTGAGGGGGCCGAAGGCGACCCGCCGGAGGGCGCGGACCGGATGGCCGAGCGCCGCGCAGTAGCGCTTCACCTCGTGCTTGCGCCCTTCCGTGAAGGTGAGGCGCAGCACGGTCCCCCCCGCGACCTCCCCCGCCCGCGCGACCGCAGCCGGGCGCGCGAAGCCGTCGTCGAGCTCGACGCCCGCCCGCCACGCCGGCAGCTCCCCGGCGGCGACGCGGCCCAGGACGACCACCTCGTAGACGCGCGGGAGCGCGTAGCGCGGGTGCAGGAGCCGGTGGGTGAGGCTCCCGTCGTTCGTCAGCAGAAGGACGCCCTCGACGTCGAAGTCGAGCCGGCCGACCGGGTAGAGGCGCGCCCGCGCCCCCGGCACCAGCTCGGTGACGACGGGGCGGCCGTGGGGGTCGCGCCGCGTGGTGACGTAGCCGCGCGGCTTGTAGAGGACGAAGTACTCGTGGGGCTCGGACGCGGGCAGCGGGCGCCCGTCGACCTCCACGCGGTCCACGGCGGGGTCGACGAGGACGCCGGGCGTCGTCACCCGGAGGCCGTTGACGACGACCCGTCCCTCGGCGACGAGGCGGTCAGCCCCGCGCCGGCTCGTCAGCCCCGCCCGCGCCAGGATCTTGTTGAGACGCGTCCCCATCGGTCGGGGCGACCACGACGGCGTCGGGGACGGCGAGCTCGCCCTCCACCTGCGGCAGGTCGCCGAGGTCGCGCAGGCCGAAGGCCACGAGAAACTCGCGGGTCGTCTCGTAGAGGAACGGGCGCCCCGGCGCCTCCTTGCGGCCGGCGATGCGGACCATGCGCTTCTCCATCAGGTTGTCGAGGACCCCCTCGGAGTTCACGCCCCGGATCGCATCGATGTCCGGCCGCGAGGCCGGCTGCCGGTAGGCCACGATCGCGAGCGTCTCGAGGGCGGGCCGCGACAGCCGCGCCCGCGTCCGGCTCCGCGCCAGGCGCACGAGCCAGGGGGCCACCTCGGGCCGCGTCAGCATCCGATAGCCGCCGCCCGCCTCCACGATCTCGAGCGCGCTGTCGCGCGCGGCGTAGCGCTCCCGGAGGCCGCCCACGAGGGCCCGCGCCTCGTCGGCCGAGGAGAGGTCGAGGACCTCTCGGATCCGATCGGCCTCGACCGGTACGTCCGACGCAAAGAGCAGCGCCTCGACCACGTCAATCGGTTCCGGCATCCGTGAGGACCTCCTCTCGCCCGCGCTCGATCACGATGTCGCCGAACAGCTCCGTCTGCTGCGCCCGCGCGCGCCCGAGCCGGACCAGCTCGAGCAGCGCGAGGAAGGTCACGACCAGCTCCGCCCGCTCCCGCTCCGTGCCCACCACGGTCGAGAAGAGCAGCGACCACGTGGAGCGCAGGAGCGAGACGATCTCGGCCATGCGCTCGAGGACCGACGGCGGCTCCGGCTCGACCGCCCGCGGCGCCCGGCGCCGCTGCTCCGTCACGAGCCGGTCGAACGCGCGGGCGAGCAGATCCACGCTCAGATCCTCCAGCGGGATCTCCTCGGCCGCCGGGAGCTCGCCGCGGGGGCGGGCCCAGCGCAGCGCCTGCTCGGCCTCGCGCGCGGCCAGCCAGCCGCCGAGCGCCTTGACCCGCGCGTACTCGCGCAGGCGGGCCTCCAGCTCGAGTCGGAGCGCCTCGCCCTCCTCGTCGAGCTCCTCCGGCGCGCCCTCGTCCGCCGGGAGCAGGAGCTTCGACTTCAGGTAGATGAGGGTCGCCGCCAGCACGAGGAACGCCCCCGCCGACTCCACGTCCTGGAACTGGATCGCCTCGAGATGGGCCAGATACTGGTCGGTGACGGTCCGGATCGGCAGCCGGGCGAGGTCGATCGCGTTGGTCCGGCACAGGTGGAGGAGCAGGTCGAGCGGGCCCTCGAACTCCTCGACCCGGATCGTGAGCGTCGGGGTGGCGGCGTCGGGGGCGAGCAGCGTCACGGCTCGATCGGCGCCACGCGCCGCACGTCGTCCATCGTCCGTTTGGCGACCTCGCGCGCCCTCCGCGATCCCTCGCGCAGGATCTCGACGAGCTCCTTCGGCTTGTCCGCGACCTGCTGGCGCCGCTCGCGGATCGGGGCCAGCCGCGGGAGCATGTACTCGAGCAGCCGGCCCTTGCAGTCGAGGCACCCGATGCCGGCCGTCCGGCAGCCGGTCGCCGCCCACTCGCGGTCGGCCGCGGGCGTGAAGATCTTGTGGAGGTCGAAGACCGGGCACACGTCGGGGTTGCCGGGGTCCGAGCGGCGCCGGCGCGCGGGGTCGGTGACCATCGGCCGCACCTTGGCCGTCACGACCTCGGGCGGGTCCGAGAGGTAGATGGCGTTGTCGAAGGACTTCGACATCTTCCGCCCGTCGGTGCCCGGCACCTTCGGGATCTCGGTGAGCTTGGCCTCGGGCTCCGGAAAGACCGCGCCGAACGTGTGATTGAAGCGGCGCGCGACCTCCCGCGTCAGCTCGACGTGCGGCACCTGGTCGATCCCGACCGGGACCCAGCGGGGCTTGTACATGAGGATGTCCGCGGCCTGGAGCAGCGGATAGCCGAGGAGCCCGTACGAGGGCGACTCGAGGCCGAGCTGCTCCACCATCTCCTTGTAGGTGGGCACGCGCTCGAGCCAGCCGAGCGGCGTGACCATCGAGAAGAGCAGGTGGAGCTCGGCATGCTCCGGCACGAGCGACTGGATGAAGAGCGTCGAGCGCTCGGGGTCGAGGCCGGCGCCGAGCCAGTCCGCGGCCATCTCGACCGTGTTGCCGGGAATCTCCGCCGCGTGCTCGGCCCCGGTCGTCAGCGCGTGCCAGTTGGCGACGAAGTAGAAGCAGTCGTACCCGTCCTGCATGCGCACCCAGTTGTCGAGCGCGCCGAGGTAGTTCCCGAGGTGCAGCTTGCCCGTGGGCCGCATGCCGGACAGCACGCGCTCCTTGCCCGTCATGCCCTCATCCTCTCCCACGCCTTGACCGAGCGCACGAAGACGTAGTGCGCGTAGAGCGACGCGAGCACGAAGCCGCGCCAGCCGTCGAGAAAGCCCCGGTGGAGCACGTACATCGACAGGAAGCGCGCGAGGGGGCGGAGCCAGAGGTCGGCCGGCCCGACCCGGCCGCCGCGGCGCACCAGGTCCTCGGCGGCGAGCGTGGCGTAGCGGTCGAAGCGCGCCAGACAGTCGGAGAGGTCGCGGTAGCTCGCGTGCAGCAGCGGCGCCGCGAGCCGGCCGACCGGGCCCTCCACGCGCACGGACTCGTGCACCTCGAGCTCGACGAACCGGCCCCGGCCGCGCCGGAAGAGCCGGAGCTGCCAGTCCGGGTAGAGCCGACCGTGCCGGATCCAGCGCCCCCAGAAGATGTTGCGCCGCGGGACGGCGTACCCGGCCGCCGGACCCCCCGCCCGCAGCACCCGCTCGACCTCCTGCCGGAGCTCCGGCGTCACCTGCTCGTCGGCGTCGAGCGAGAGGATCCAGTCGCCCGTCGCCTGCTCGATCGCGAAGTTCTTCTGGGCGGCGAACCCCGGCCAGGGGCGGACCAGCACGCGATCGGTGAACTCGCGGGCGACCACCACCGTCTTGTCGGACGACTCGGCGTCGACCACCACGATCTCGTCGGCCCAGGCCACGCTCTCGAGGCACGGGCGGAGCCGCTCCTCCTCGTTCGCGGTGATGACGCAGACCGACAGGCGCGGCATCAGAGGAACTCGACCGCGGTGTCGAGGACGGCGTCGGGCGCGATCGACGCCATCAGCCCGTCCGGACTCTGCAGGCCGCGGCCCCGCGGCCCCCACGGGCGGTTGCGCTCGGCGGGCGTGGGTCCGAAGAGCCCCACCGCCGGGGTGCCGACCGCCGCCGCGAGGTGGAGGGGGCCGGTGTCGCCGGCGATCAGGACAGAGCATCGACGCAGCAAGGCGCCGAGCTCGTCCAGGTCCGTCGGCGGCGCGAGCACGGGTCGCGACCACAGTCCGGTCGCGATCCCCCGGGCGAGGTCCCGCTCGCCGGGTCCCCACACGACCAGGGCGCGCGCCCCCGTGTCGCCGCTCAGGCGATCGGCCAGGGTCCGGAAGTGGTGGACGGGCCAGCGTTTGTTCGGGCGCCGGGCGCCGGGGCAGAGCGCCACCACATGATCGCGGGGCGTGAGCCCCTGCGCCGCGAAGAACTCGTCCATCCGCGCTTCGGCGGCGGCGCTCGTCGGGATCCTGAAGGACACCGCGCCCGCGCCGACGCCGAGCGGCGCCAGGAGAGCCTGGTACTGGTCGATGACGTGACGCGCCCCCGCCGGCGGCCGGACGCGGCGGTTGGTGAAGAGCGCGTTCAGCGGCTCCCAGCAGCGCGTGGCCGCGAACCCGATGCGGAGCGGCGCTCCCGTCAGCGCGGTGAGGAGCCCGCTCTTGATCAGCCCCTGCAGGTCGATGGCGACGTCGAAGCGCGCGCGCCGCATCCGCCCGCGCAGCTCCCGGAGGTCGCTCGCGACCCGCCCAAGGCCGCGCGGCGACAGGAGCATCCCGCGCCAGCGGCGCGTGTCGACCGGGATGACCGCGTCGAGCTCCGGATGGTCCCGCAGGATGGCGGACTCCCGCAGCTCGACGATCCAGGTCAGCCGCGCCTCGGGCCGCGCCGCCCGCAGCGCCCCCAGCACGGGCATGGCGTGGATCACGTCGCCGAGGGAAGAGAGCTTGACAATCGCGATGTTCACTCGCTGGGCCTCCCAAACCGCTCGAGGACCCGCCGGATGAGGTCGCGGGTGGCGTGGGTCTTGGGGTCGCCGGCGATCGCGACCGACCCGCCCGTCTCCCTCACGGTCTGGCGCTCGGGCACGGTCGTCTCGGCGTAGTCGGTGCCCTTTGCGTGCACGTGGGGCCGCAGCCGCCGGACGAGGCCGTCGGCCGTCTCCTCGTCGAACAGAACCACGTGATCCACGCACTCCAGGGCCACCAGGAGCTCGGCGCGCTCGGCCGCGGGCACGAGCGGGCGGCCCGGCCCCTTGAGGCGCCCGACCGAGGCGTCCCCGTTGAGCCCGACGAAGAGCACGTCGCCGAGCCGCCGCGCCGCGGCGAGGTAGCGAACGTGACCCACGTGGAGGAGGTCGAAGCAGCCGTTGGCGAGCACGATCCGCTTGCCCTCGGCGCGAAGGCGCGCGGCGAGCGCGGCGGCCTCGTCCTGGCCAAGCGGCGCCACGGCGCGGGGGCGGACGGCCCCCCCGGCCGGCGGCGCGAGGTCCCGGGCGGCGAGGCTCACCGGTTCTCCCGCACCCGGCGGACCATCAGGCGTCGTGGCCCGGCCTCCGCGGCCGCCCGTGCGCGAGCGCTTCCAGCAGCTCCCGGCGGTCGACCGTCGCGGTGCCGCGCTTCATCACGACGATGCCGCCGGCGATGTTGGCGAGCCGCGCCGCCTCGACCGGCCGGGCGCTCCCCGCGAGCGCGACCGTGAACGCGCTGATCACGGTGTCGCCGGCCCCGGTGACGTCGGCGATCTCGTCGCTGCCGAAGACCGGGATCAGCGTGGCCTCGCCGTCGCGCTCCGTGAGCGCCAAGCCCCGGCTGCCGCGCGTGACCAGGAGGTAGCGCGTCTCGAGCCGGTCGAGGAGCTGGCGGCTCGCCTTCTCCAGCGTGAGCTCGTCGTCGACCGGCATGCCGGTGAGGGACTCGACCTCGGGCTCGTTCGGCGTCGCCGCGGTGGCGCCCCGGAAGCGCGGGAGCTCGTACCGGCTGTCCACCGTCACGATCGCCCCCGTCTGCCGGGCGAGGGCCTGCACCTCGTGGTAGAGCCGTGGCGTCACGGCGCCGTAGCCGTAGTCCGAGACGATGATGGCGTCGGCGCCGCGCGCGAGCGCGGCGAGCCGCGCGCAGAGCGCGTCCTCGGTGGCGGGCTCGGGGCCGGCGGGCGGCTCGCGATCGACGCGGACGACCTGCTGCCGCGTGGACTGGTAGCCGCCGGCCATGATGCGCGTCTTGATCGGCGTCGGCCGGCCGGGCTCGCGGGCGACGCCGTCGGTCGGGATTCCCGCCGCCCGGAGCAGCGCGAACATCTCCTCGCCCGCGGCGTCGGTCCCCACGACGCCGATCGGGACGACCCGCGCGCCGAGCGTGTGGACGTTGTGGGAGGCGTTGGCGGCGCCGCCGAGCCGCGCCTCGCGCTCGGTGAAGCGCAGGATGAGGACCGGCGCTTCTCGCGAGATCCGCGCCGGCTTGCCGTAGAGGTACTCGTCGACGATCAGGTCGCCCACGACGACAACCGACTTGGACGGAAAGCGGCCGATCGCCTCCCGGAGGCGCGCGCCGTCGGCCGTCACGCGCCGGCCGCTCCGAGGATCCGGCCGACGGCGTCGAGCAGGTCCTCGGCCACGCAGTCCGGCGCGACGGGGAACGCCGCCCGACGGTATTCCCACTCGCCGAGTCCGTAGCCCGTGAGGACGAGCGCGGTGCGGGCGCCCGCGCGGTGGCCGGCGAGGATGTCCGAGGGCTTGTCGCCGACCATCCACGAGCGGCCGAGGTCGATGTCGAGGTCGCTCGCGGCCCGGACGAGGAGCCCGGGCTGGGGCTTCCGGCAGTCGCACTCGGCCCGGAAGGGCGGCGAGCCTTCCCGCGGGTGGTGCACGCAGACGTAGAGCCCGTCGAGGGAGGCACCCTCTCGCTTGAGCGCGGCGACGAGGGCGGCGTTCACCGCGGTCAGCACCTCCTCGCTGAAGTATCCGCGCGCCACGCCGCTCTGGTTCGTCACCATCACGGCCGGAACTCCCGCGTGGTTCAGGCGCCGGATCGCCTCGGCCGTCCCGGACAGGAGGCGGAGGCGGCGGGGATGATTCACGTAGCCGAGCTCCTCGGTCAGCGTGCCGTCGCGGTCGACGAAAACGGCCGGCTTTGCCACTGTTCGAGAGTGTAATGTGCACGGCCCGATTGATCAACGAAAATCCTGCTTTGCGGCAGGGATTTCCCGGTAGACCCGCTCGTAGCCGGCGAGCTCCGCGGCGTAGGTGAAGGGTTCGGCGCTCTGGCGGGCTGCCAGGCTGAGCCGGGGCCACGGCTGGCCGCGCAGCTCGTCGAGGGCACGCCCGATCGCCGCGGGGTCTCCCGGCGCGGCGAGCGCCCCGTTCCGGCCGACCTCGATCACCTCGGCGCCGCCGGCGACCGTGCTCGCCAGGACCGGCACCCCGGCGGCCAGGGCCTCGAGATGCACGTTGCCGAAGGGCTCGTAGAGGGACGGCACGGCGACGACGTCGGCGGCTCCGTACCAGCGCTCGATGTCTGGCCGCGGGCCCGCCCAGACGACCCGCGAGGCCACGCCCGCCCGCTCGGCGAGCGCGCGGTAAGGCCGGGTGTCGCCCTTGCCGACGACGAGCAGCCAGGTCCTGGCCTCGCCGCGCCCGAAGGCCTCGATGAGGAAGCGGAGCCCCTTGCGCTGGAAGCCGCTCCCCACGAACAGCACGACCCAGGCCTCCCGGGGGATCCCGACCTCGGCGCGCGCCCCCGCGCGGTGGCGGCCGCGGTTGTCGGGGTGGAAGCGCTCCAGGTCCACGCCGTTGTAGACGACCCGGAGCCGCGCCGAGGGCACGCCGTAGAGCCGCGCGATCTCGTCCCGCCCGCGGCGGGCGATGGCGACGATGCGCGGCGTCCGAGCGAAGACGCGGCGCTCGAGGGCCAGGACGAGCCGATGGAAGGGGCTCGCGCCGGGCCCCCCGCGGGTGGCGAGGTACGCGCGGTGGCAGCCTTCCCCCGCCCGGTAGATGTCCTGCGACAGCGTGCGCTCGTGGCTCTGCACGACGTCGTAGTCGGCCGCGCGGACCGCCCGCGCCACCGCGAGGGGCAGCCAGAGCGCCCGCGCCAAGGCGGGCGCGCGCACGACCGGAAGGCGGTGGCCCACGACCCCCGGCAGCGGCAGCTGCCCCGGCGGGCTGTAGAGGTGCACGTCGTGGCCGTGCGCGACGAGGGCGCCGACGAGCCCGGCCGTGGCCGTCTCCACGCCCCCGTGGTAGACGAACGGGCGCGAGATGAGCGCGAGCTTCACGGGCGCCCGGAGGCGGCGACCCGCTCGACGAGCGGGAAGAGCCGCGCGCGGGCGGCGGCGAAGCTATAGAGCGCCTCGCAGCGGACGCGCCCGCGGGCGCCGAGCTCGCGGGCGAGTGGCTGATCGTCGAGCAACCGCCCGATCGCCGCCGCGAGCGCCGGCGGATCTCCCGGCGGGACCACGAGGCCGCAGCCGTCGAGGACTTCGGGGATCATCGAGACGCGCGTCGACACGACGGGACGGGCGAGCGCCAGCGCGTCGAAGATCTTGGCCGGCATCTGGCCCACGGTGTCGCTCGTCGCGCGCTGCGGGACCACGACCACGTCGGCGGCGGCGAGGTAGCGCGGGACGTCGTCGAAGGGGATCGGGTCGGTCGCGATCACCTGCGGCCCCTGGGCCCAGCGGCGGCCCGCGCCGACCAGCGCCAGCACGACGTCCGCGCGCCCGAGCAGACGGACGGCGGCCACGAGGTCCTCCACCCCCTTGTAGGCGCGCGCCGTGCCGAGGAACATGACGATCCGCCGGTCTCCCGCGCCGAGCGCCGCCCGCCCCGCCGCGGGGTCGAAGCGTCCGGGCGCCCAGAGCTCGGTATCGCGCACGTGGGGGATGAGCGTGCCGCCGAAGCGCCCCTCCAGGAAGCGCGACGCGACCGTGAGGCCCGAGGCCAGCGGGACGAGCCGTTCCATCAGCCAGGTCCAGGGAAGCCCGTTCGGGTTGGCGAGGTTCAGGAAGCGGCCCAGGCGCCCCCACGCCCCGGACCGGTAGAAGAAGCCGACCTCCCAGTCGTCGATGTCGAGCAGCAGCGGCCGCCGCGCCACGAGCCGCTTGAGGAGCCCCAGGCCGAAGCTCGTGGGTCGGGGCTTCGACGCGTAGACGAGGTCGCCCCCGATCGCGCGGAGCAGCGCCGGCAGCCGAGCGGCGAACACGGGGTAGCGCGCCCCGGGCACGGCCCGCTGGGGGATCGGGCCCGCCTGCGCCGGCCTCCACACGTCCGCGCCGAAGCGCGGGCCGACGACCTCCACCTCGTAGCGCGCCGCCAGGAGCCGCGCGAGCAGGTCGGCGCGCCCAGTGGCGTTGTCGGAGAGATCGAAGGCGAGGACCGAGATCTTCAGACGCGATCCAGCACGGTCCGGTAGATCCGCTCGACGGCGTCGACGTAGCGCGCGGGGGTGAATTCCGCCTGGGCGCGCCGTTGCCCCGCCGCCCCCATCGCGCGCGCCCGCGCCGGGTCCCGGAGGACCCCCTCGAGGGCGCGGGCGATCGTCTGGGGCCGGTCGTCGTCGAGCAGCAGGCCCGTCTCGCCCTGCACGATCGTCTCCGGCAGGGCCCCGACCCGGCGCGCGACGACGGGACAGCCCGCGGCCATCGCCTCGAGGACGGCCCGGCAGCTCTCGTCGGAGCCGGCCGCCATGAGCACGAAGCAGTCGAGTGCGGCCAGGACCCCCGGCAGGTCGCGATCACGGTAACCGGCGAAGAGCACGCGGTCGGCGAGCCCGAGATTCGCGACGTCGGCCTCGAGCGCCGACCGCGACTCCCCCTTGCCGACCAGGAGCAGGCGGGCCTCGGGCAGGTGCCGCAAGAGCTCCTGGAACCCGGCGATGAGCGTCTCGTGCCCTCGCCGTGGCGCGAGCCGCGCCACGCAGCCGACCAGCGGGGTGCCGCCGACCTTGAACTCCTCCCGGATCGCCCGGCCGTCGCGCGGCCCTCCGAAGCGGGCGACGTCCGTGACGCCGGGCACGTGCCAGAGCCGCTCGCGCGGCAGGCCCGCCCGCAGGCAGCGCGCCTCGATCGACGCGCTCACCGCGAGCGACGCCGCGGTGCGCCTGTAGAGCCAGGCGCTCGGCCAGCCCGCCCGGACCCCCCGCGCGTTGTGGAACGTCCGGACGAGCGCCGCCCGCGGCCGGGCCATCCCCGCCAGCCAGTGATCGTGGGAGTGGTGGGCGTGGACCAGCTCGACGCCCTCGTCGCCGATCAGCCGCCCGAGCGCGAGCACGTCGCGCACGATCCCGACGGGCGACCGCTTGGCGTCGAGCGCGACCGCGGTGAGCGGCTCGATTCCGGCCTCCCGCGCCTTGGCCTCGAAGCGGTCGCCCCGGATCATCGCGAGCATGACCCGGTGCCCGCGCTCGCGGAGGCCGCGGCAGAGCGTGACGATCGAGTCCGCGCTCCCCGTCCACCAGCGGTTGGCGGCGAGCTGGAGGATCGTCACCCGAGCTCTCCGTAGAGGGCGAGCAGCCGGTCGACGCAGCCGTCGCGGGAATACCGGCGCGCCACGAGGGCCTGCGCCGCCGCCGCGCGCCGCCGGGCGGCCGCGGGGTGCCGCAAGACCGCGCCGAGCGCCGCGGCCAGCGCGGCCGGATCCTCGGGGGGAACCAGGAGCCCCGTCTCGCCGTCCGCGAGCACTTCCGGGATGCCGCCGATCGCCGACGCCACGACGGGGACGCCGACCGCCATCGCCTGGAGCAGGGACTGCGGCACGCCCTCCGTCCGGGTGGACGCGAGGACGAAGCAGTCCATGAACCGGAGCAGCTCCGGCACGTCGCGACGGAAGCCGGGGAAGCAGACGGCGGGCGCGAGGCCGCGCCCCCGGGCGAGTTCCTCGACCCACGCCCGCCGGATCCCGTCGCCGACGAGCACGAGCCGGGCCTCGGGGAACTCGGGCCGGAGCCGCGCGAAGGCGTCGAGGAGATGCGGGTGCCCCTTCGAGCCCCGGAACATCGCGATCGAGCCGATCACCGGGCGCGCGGGACCGAACTCGCGCAGCAGCGCGTCGCTTCGCTCCCCCGGCGTGAACTCGGCGAGGTCGACGCCCGCCGCGACAGCGCGGACGGCCTCGGGGCGGACGCCCCCGGCGAGCACGAGCGCGCGGATCGCCTCGCCGCTCGTCAGGACGCGATCGGCGAGCCAGGTGTAGACCGGGTTGAGACCGGCGCGGATCGGGATCGACACGTGCCGGGAGCGCACCACGGGCACCCGCGCGAGCCGCGCCGCCGCGCCCCCCACCCAGGCGTCGATCGAGCTATGGGTGTGGACCAGGTCGACCTTCTCCCGTCGGATGACCCGCGCCAGCCGCAGGACGGCGGGCACATCCCACGCCCCCCGCATGGCGACCGCCGCCGTCTCCAGGGCGACCCGCAGGGCCTCCGCCCGGACCCGGCTCCCCGGCTGGGCGGCGAGCACGACGCGCACGCCGCGCTCGCGGAGCCACGTGGCCTCGGTGACGATTCGCACCTCCTGCCCGCCCCAGCCCAGGGAGGATTCGGTATGGAGGACCGTGAGCGGCACGAGCCTAGCCGTCGCGCGGCCGGAGCCGGTCTGGGCCCGCGGCCCGCCCGCCCGCGTCGCCGGCCGCCCCCGCGGTCTCCGAGGCCCGCGTCGAGGCCGCCGTCCGGCCTCCGAGCCGGGCGAGCACCGCGTCGGTGACCTCGTCGACGCCGATCGCGCGCATGCACACGTGGTCGATGGGGCAGCGCCCGAGGAAGCAGGGCGCGCACGGGACCTGCTTGGCGATGACGGTCGCCGGGCCGCGGGGGGCCGAGAGCGCGGGGTCCGTGGGACCGAACAGCGTGACCACCGGCGTGCCGAGGGCGGCGGCCAGGTGCGCGGTGCCGGTGTCGCCGCTCACGAGGGCGTCCAGCCGGCCGAGCAGCGTGGGGAGGAGGGCCGGCCGATCCCGGCCCACGAGCGACGGGATCGCCGAGCCCGCGCCCGCCTGGACGCGGCGCTCGAGGTCGAGGTCGGCCGCCGTGCCGAGGAGCAGCGCGGTGACCCCGCGGGTGGCGAGCCCGGCGCAGAGCGCGGCGAGGCGGTCGGCGGACCAGACCTTCGCGGGGCCGGAGGCGGCGCCGAGATGGACCCCGACCCGCGGCGCCCGGGTGGCGCCGCACCGCACCAACAGCTCCCCCACCTCGGTCTCGCTCGCCGCGGCGGGGAGCGGGCGCAGCAGGGGCTCGGCCCCGGCGGGCGCGATCCCGAGCGGCGCCAAGAGCCCCAGGTACTCGTCGATCTGATGGCGTCGCGGCGAGGGAAGCGGCAGGCGGTCGGTGAGCCAGATCCCGCGGCCCGAGGTCTCGTAGCCGATCCGCCGTCGCGCGCGCCAGTAGCGGGCGGTCAGCGCCGACTCGAGCGAGTTGGGGAGGAGGAGGGCCACGTCCGGGCAGAAGGGCCGGACGGACTCGAGGGCGCGGAGGCGTCCCGTCCACGCCCGCGGATAGCCGACCCACGCGTCGGCCAGCTCCTGCCCGCCGACCAGCCAGGCCCACGGGCCGATGGCCACGACCCGATCCGACGGCGCGAGGCCGGTCCGGAGCGAGCGCAGGAGGGGCAGCGCCATCACGGTGTCGCCGAGCCAGTTCGGGAGGCGCACGAGCACGTTCATCGGCGCGGGCGGGCGAGCGCCGCGCGCCAGAGGTCGGCGCCGGCGCGCAGGACGAAGCGGACGCCGAGGGCCCAGAGGGGCAGCCGCGACGGCGGCAGGCTGCTCAGCCGGACCCAGTCCTTTTCCGTCGTCACGAGTCCCTCCGCGCCCGCGGCGACGGCGCGCGCGGCGAGCCGGTCGAGATCCCCGCGCCCATACCAGCAATGGTCGGGGAACGCCGCGAAGCCCGCAAGGTCCACGCCGAGGGCCTCGAGCGTTCGACGGAAGTCGTCGGGCCAGGCGATGCCGGCGAAGCCCAGGAGCCGCTTGCCCGTGAGCGCGCGCGCCGGCTCCGGCGTCAGCCGCCGCGCCTCCCAGCACTCGACCGGCTCGTGCTCGGCCGCGAGGACCGGCACCCCCGGCGCGTGCCGGGCGGCCACGGCGGCCACCGACGCGACCGCGTCGGGGCCGGCGGCGCCGCTCACGACGATCAGGTGGGCCCGCGCGAGCGCGTCTACCGGCTCGCGGAGCGGACCCGCGGGGAACAGGCGCCCGTTGCCCCACGGGTTCTCGGCGCGGACGAGGACGATCTCCAGATCCTTCACGAGGCTCCGGTTCTGGAAGCCGTCGTCGAGGACGACCGCCGACGCGCCGAAGCGGCTCACGGCCAGGCACGCCGCCGCGTACCGGTTGGCCCCGACGACCACCGGCACCCCGGGCAGCCGCCGCGCGAGCAGGAAGGGCTCGTCCCCCGCGTCCCGCGGCGCGAGGAGGACCGAGCGGCCGTCGGCGACGACCCGGACCCCCGTCGAGCGGCGACCGTAGCCGCGGCTGACGACGGCCGGGCGCGCGCCGAGCGCGGCGAGCGTGCGCACCGCGTACTCGACGGCGGGCGTCTTGCCCGTGCCGCCCAGCGTGAGGTTGCCGATGGAGATCACGGCGCAGGGCAGCGGCCGGCTCGTGAGGATCCGCCGATCGTAGAGCCACGCGCGCGCCCGGAGCAGCCCGCGGTAGCCGCCCGCGAGCGCCCGGGCGCCGCCCGCGCTGCCGCCGCGCTCCCATTCGTGGACGAGGCGCGCCCGCACCGCGCGCGCCAGGCTACTCACCCGCGGCGCCCGACTGGACGAGAAAGCGGTCGATCAAGGCGAGCGTCTCGCGGACCGCGCCCTGCCGGGCGGCGACCGCCGCCAACCCGGCGTCGCCCATCGTCGCCCGGAGCGCGGGATCACCGAGGAGGCGCGCCAGCTCCCGCTCGAGCTCGGCCGCGTCCCGGACGACGAGGCCGCCGCCACTGCCGGCCAGGAGCTCGGCGCTCTCGCGAAAGTTCGTCGTGTGGGGACCGAAGAGCGCGGGCTTCCGCCGCAGGGCGACTTCGACCATGTTGTGGCCCCCCGACGGCACCAGGCTTCCGCCCACGAACACCACGTCGGCGAGCTGATAGAGCTGCGCCAGCTCGCCCACCGTGTCGAGGATGATCGTCGCGCCGTCCGCCCGGCCCTTCGGCAGCTCGCTCCGCCGCACGACCGGGAGGCCCCGCTCGCGGACGAGCCGCTCGACCTCCACGACGCGCTCGGGGTGCCGGGGGGCGACGATCAGGACGAGGCCCGCGTGGCGCTCGCGCAGGCGGGCGTGCACGTCCAGCACGATCGGCTCCTCGCCGCGATGCGTGCTGCCCGCGATCCACACGGGGGCGCCCGGCGCGAGGCCGAGCAGCCGCCGCCAGAGCGTCGGCGCGGCGCCGTCGTCCGCGGGCGCGTCGTTCTTGACGTTCCCCGTCACGAACACGCGTTCGGGCGCCGCGCCGAGACCGATGATCCGGCGCGCGTCCTCGTCCGAGCGCATGCCGAAGACCGCCACCGTCTCGAGCAGGCCGCGCATGAACGTCCGCGCGAGCCGGTAGCGCCGGTAGGAGCGGTCGGAGATCCGTCCGTTGGCGATCATGACGGGCACGCCGCGCGCGGCGAGCGCGCGGAAGAGGTTCGGCCAGAGCTCCGTCTCGAGCACGACGAAGAGCTGCGGCCGGTTACGGGCGATCGCCCGCCGCACCGCGCCCGGCAGGTCGAGGGGGAAGTAGCGATGGATCGCCAGGCGCGCGAGCCGCTCGCGCGCGACCCGAGCGCCCGTCTCGGTCACGGTCGTCACGAGGATCGGCAGCTCGGGGTGCAGGCGGTCGAGCTCCTCGACGATCGGCACCGCCGCCAGCGTCTCGCCGACCGACACCGCGTGCACCCAGACCGTCCTCGGGGGATCGGGGACGTCCCGGTAGAAGCCGAGCCGCTCGCGCAGGTGGATCGGGACGCCGTGCGCGAGCCGCCGCCAGACGGCGACCGGCACGTAGGCCAGCAGCAGGCAGCGGAGGCCCACGGTGTAGGTCGCGTAGGCGAGCCGCCTCACCGCCGACCCACCGCGTTCCGCGCCGCCTCGCCGAGCTGTGCGAGCGCCGACTCGAGGTCCTTTCGCGCCACCTCGCGGTCACGTCCCCGCACCGGCAGCGGCGCCCCGAACGCGAGCGCGCCGCGCCCGAACGGCCGCGGGATCTCGAAGCCGTCCCAGCTCCCGAGCCGCCAGGCGGGCTCGGCGGCGAAGGCGACCGGGACGAGCGGCGCCCCCGTCAGCTCGGCCAGCACGATCACGCCGGCCTGCGCCCGGGCGCGCGGGCCCCGGGGCCCGTCGGGGGCGACCGCGACGTCGGCGCCCTCGCGGAGCCGTCGCGCGAGCCGCCGGAGGGCGCTCGCGCCGCCCCGGCTCGACGAGCCGCGGATCACCCCGAGGCCGAAGCGGCGCACGAACTCCGCGAGGAGCTCGCCGTCGCGCGAGGCGCTGGTCAGCACGTGGACGGCGCGGGCGCCCCGGGCGCGGCGGAGCCGTTCGGTCACGAGCGGCATCATGAGGATCTGGCCGTGCCAGACCGCGTAGATGAGCGGGCGTGAGCCCGCCCAGAGCGGCGCGACCTGGGGGTCGCCGAGCACGGTGATCCGCATGGTCCGGCCGAGCAGCCGCACGAGGGCGGCGCCGAGCGACGCGAGCGCGCGCAGGACGAGGCGGTCCCCCCTCGAGACGGTCACGGGCCCGCGCCCGCGGCCTGCAGCACGGACCGCGCCGCCCGCAGCCCGACGCCGGGGGGCCCGAACCGACCTTGAAGCTCGGCGAAGGCGGCCCGCTGCGCCGCGAGCGCCGACGGATCCGACAGCAGCCGCTCCGCCTCCCGCGCCAGGCGCGGCCCGGTGACCGTGTCCTGATAGAGCTCCGGGGCGACCGTGCGGGCGAGGGCGATGTTGGGCAGCCCGATCCACGGCACGCGGATCAGCAGCAGAAACAGCCGGAAGGAGAGGCGGGAGAGCCGGTAGCAGATGATCATCGGCGTCCCGAGGAGC